>Ga0256835_1000777_pt1 | contig 21188 bp, 17 predicted proteins | sample PIR30metaG_FD_185972 | JGI IMG/M metagenome (GOLD analysis project Ga0256835, IMG submission 185972) | Hydrothermal vent microbial communities from East Pacific Rise, Pacific Ocean - PIR-30 | ecosystem: Environmental > Aquatic > Marine > Hydrothermal vents | place: Pacific Ocean: East Pacific...
GCCGGGCTCGTGGACGATCCGGCGCGGTACCGGTGGAGCGGGCACCGGGACGTGCTCGGCCTGAGGAAGAAGCCGATCGTGGACGTGGACGAGGTGCTGCGGCTCTTCGGAGAGAGCCGGAGGGCGGCGCGGGGGGCATACACGAGGATGCTGCGCGGGGCGCGGGAGGAGGCGTGGATCGGAGAGGATCCCGGGCGGCTGCCATGGTGGCGCCTGGGGCGGCCTTCCCGCGGGGACCTGGAGGATCCGGAGGTTTCCGGGAGATCCAGGCGGAAGGAGGCGGCCGCGCGGGCCCAGAGGGAACGGCCGGTGATCGGGGCGGAGGAGTTCGTGGCGCGAGTGGCCGGAGCGATCGGGGTGGGGGTGGAGGAGCTGCAGGGTCGTGGGCGCGGCGAGCGCCTCTCGAGGGCGCGGGAGCTCGTGGCCGTGCTGGGTGTGGAGAGGTGGGGGATCCGGGTCAAGGACATGGCGCGGGTTCTTGGCAAGCACCCGGTGACCGTGACGGGCTGGGTGATGCGGGGCGTTCACCGGAGGGCGGAAGACCAGGAGATGGAGAGAGCACTCGACAGACTCGACGCGATGCTCCCGGGAGGGGACGACGCGGAACACTAGTTCCATGTACCTGGCACTATTCACCGGGCGGGACCGCGAGAGCCGTTCTCTCGTGGTCCGGAGCCAGCGAGCAAGGAGGGACTGACCGTCCGGTCGTCCCGACGCGGCGAGCGCAGCTCCGGGCCGCGAGAGGGCGGGTGTCGCGGTCCCCTCAGAAAGTAAGGAAGTGAAGAGGTGAAGACGTCCCCCACCCGCCCGGGAACAGGGGCGCAGGGATGCAGGGGCGAGGCTCGCAGGGTACGGCGCGCGGAGGGGCGAAGCCCCGGAGGGCTGCCCGTGACGGGACACCGGGCGCTCGCGCCCGGGTGGACCGGAGCGGGCAGACGAAAGGCGCGGCATCGCCGCGCCCCGCGCGCCACACGATCACCGACACGGACACCGTCACGGTCACCGTCACGGACACGGTCAAGGGTACGGGCGGGTGGGGGGATCGTCGCAGCTCACGCGGCAGAGCGGATGGGCGTCGCACCCTCCTCCACCCCCATCTGTGATAGCTTTGAAGTGAATCCGGGCCCGGAGGGGCCGCCAGGAAGCCGGGCGGAGGTGATGTCATGGCTGCTCCCGACTATCTGATCTGCCTGGAATGCGAGAGCCCCGTGTACGTCTTCGAGTGGGAGGACGGGAAGGTCAAGGAGGCGGTCTGCACCGTCTGCGGCAACGAGGATCCCACCCAGTTCGTCACGGAAAGCGAGCTGGAGGAGCTGGCCATGGACCGGCGTTACGCGGAACAGAACACCGATGCATGATGTCCGCCGCAGGACCCGCGGGCGGATCGTCCCCAGCCAAGGAGACCAGGAACCATGATCCCCATCGTCATGGCCGGAGGGTTCGGAACCCGGATCCGTCCCCTGTCCGCCAACATCCCCAAGCCCATGCTCCCCGTGGTGAACCGCCCCATCCTGGAGCACGTGCTCCACCTCCTGAGGAGCCACGGGATGGACGAGGCCGTGCTCCTGCTCTACCACCAGCCGGACACCATCATGGAGTACTTCGGGGACGGGTCCCGCTGCGGCATGCGCCTCCACTACTACACGGCGGAGACCGACTACGGGACCGCCGGCGCCGTGAAGCGCGGAGCTGCCAGGGCGGAGGCCGACACCTACATGGTCCTCTCCGGCGACGTGCTCTGCGACTTCGACCTGGGCGCGATCTCCCGCTTCCACGAGGAGAAGAACGCCGACGTGACCATCACCCTGACCCGCGTGGCCAACCCCCTCCAGTTCGGCATCGTCATCACGGGGCCCGACGGCCGCGTCACCCGCTTCCTGGAGAAGCCCACCTGGGGCGAGGTCTTCTCGGACACCATCAACACCGGGATCTACGTCCTCGACCGGAGCGTCATGGACGAGATCCCGGACGAGGGCGCCGTGGACTTCTCCAAGGACCTGTTCCCCAAGCTGCTGGGCGCGGGGAGGCCGCTCTTCGGCTCCATCCAGCAGGGCTACTGGCGCGACATCGGGGATCCCGACTCCTACATCCAGGTCCACCACGACATCTGCGAGGGGCGGGTCCGCTCCGTGGAGGTCCCCGGAACCCCCCAGAACCTCCTGGGCCGCGACGTCCGCGTGGAGGGCGAGACCTCCCTGGACAACGTGGAGCTCCGGGGGACGGTGGTCATCGGCAGGGGCACGAAGATCGCCCCCGGCGCCCGGCTGGAGAACACCGTGGTGGGTCCCGGCGTCCGGATCGCGGCGGACGCCGACCTCCGCGGTGCCGTGGTCTGGGGGGACGCCATGATCGGCGACCGGGCCCGGATCGAGTCGGCCGTGGTCTGCGAGGGGGCCGAGATCGGGCCCTCCTGCGTGCTCGAGAAGGGCTCCGTGGTGGGGGACCACTCCGCGCTGGGCCGCGAGGTCCGGGTGAAGGAGGGGGTCAAGATCTGGCCGCGCAAGGTGGTGGAGGACTTCGCCGTTGTCCACACCAACATGGTCTGGGCCGCCCGCTGGAGGACCTCCGCCTTCGAGGAGTCCTCGGTCACCGGCCTCACCAACTACGAGCTCACCCCCGAGGTGGCCGCCAAGCTGGGCGCCGCCTTCGGCGCGCTCCTGCCGGAGCACGCGGTGATCCTCACGTCACGGGACGCCCACCCGGCCTCCCGCATGCTCCGCCGCGCCTTCGTGGGCGGCCTGGGCTCGGCCGGCGTGGACATCTCCGACCTGCGCATGACCCCCATCCCCATCATGCGCTACCGCCTCCAGGAGCCGGAGGGGCCCGAGGTGGGCGGCGTGTTCTTCCAGCAGGTCCACTTCACCACCGGCATGACGGCCATCCGGTTCTACGACCCCCACGGCTTCGAGCTCTCCACCAACGCGGCCAAGAACGTGGAGCGCGTCTTCTTCCGGGAGGACTTCCGGCGGGTGGACCACGACCAGGTGGGCGTGATCCATGACGCCCCGGTGCTCACCGCCTCCTACCAGGAGACCTGCCTCCACCGTGTGGACCGGGAGGCCATCCGTGAGCGGAGGTTCCGCCTGGTGGTGGACTACACCCACGGCAGCGCGGCGGTGATCCTGCCCAACCTCCTGGCCCGGCTGGAGGTGGAGGAGGTGACGCTCAACGCCCAGGTGGAGGGGGTCTACCACGCCCTCCAGGCCTCGGACGTCCCCGTGGTCCAGGAGCACCTCAGCACCATCGTCCGGAGCCTGGACGCCGACCTGGGCGTCTGGGTGAAGCCCGGCGCGGAGCGGCTCGTCCTGGCCGACCGCAAGGGACGGATCTGGCAGGGCATGGACCTGCTCATGCTCCTGGCCTCCCTGCTCATCCGCAGCCACGACCAGGACTCCGGACGCCCCGCCGTGGCCCTGCCGCTCTACGCCCCGAGCGTGCTCATCAGCATGTTCACCTCGGCGGGGTGGGCGGTGCACCAGACCTCCTCCGACTCCCGCGAGGCCATGCGGGTGGCGGCCTCGCCGGGCGTGGTCTTCGCCTCGGGCGGCACGGGGGACGTGGCCTTCACCGACTTCCACGCGGCGCCCGACGCCATGTTCGGCGTCATCAAGCTGCTGGAGCTCCTCGCCACCTGCGATCTCCAGCTGGACGCCGTGGCGGACGAGCTCCCGGCCACGCCCTACCTGACCCGGGAGATCTCCTGCCCCGTGGAGCGCAAGGGCACCATCATGCGCCGCTTCGCCGAGATGGCCCAGGAGTACGACGCGACCTTCCAGGAGGGGATTCGCATCCAGTTCGAGCACGGCTGGGTCCTGCTCCGGGCGGACCGGTCCGCGCCGCGCCTCCACCTCATCGTGGAGGCCGACAGCCCGCAGCGGGCCACCACCTGGGTCCGCAAGTACCAGGAGATGGTCGAGTCCTGGGTCCGGGAGGAGGGATGACCCCACCCACGGGTCATCCGGACGGCCCCCGGGCCGGGGCGTGACGGGGGCCGGCATGGTCTCCGTCACCTTCCTCTGGCACCTCCACCAGCCCGCCTACCGCACGGCGGACGGGACGGCCCACGCCCCCTGGGTGGCGGTCCACGCCGGGGGCGCCTACGTGACCCTCGCCCGGTCCCTGCTGGAGTCCGGTGCCCGCGGGCACGTGGTCAACCTGGTGCCCACCCTGGTGGAGCAGATGGAGGCCTACCGGGACGACCGGGTCCGCGACCCGGTGATGGAGGCGCTCTGCCGGCCGGTGGCCGACCTGGCCGACGAGCAGCGGCTCATCCTGCTCGACTGGTGCTTCCACGTGACCCCGCGCCAGATGCAGCGCTTCCCCCGCCTCGCCGAGCTCGCCGAGCGGAGCGCCTCCGCCCCCACGGCCCAGGCCCGGACGGCGCTCTTCGGCGCGGCGGACCTGCGGGACCTCCAGGTGCTGTTCATCCTGGCCCAGGCCGGCGAGCAGGCGTGGCGGGATCCCGGGCTCGAGCCCCTGGCCTCCCGCGGAGGCCAGTACTCCAACGCCCACCACGCCGCAGCAGCGCAGTGGCTGTGCGACCAGCCCGGAAGGGTCCTCGGTCTCTGGAACGAGCTGGCGGCAGCGGACGGCCTCGAGATCTCCACGAGTCCCTTCGCCCACCCCATCATGCCGCTCCTGGTGGACACCGCCATCGTGGCGGAGAGCTGGGCACCCGACCCGCCGCCCGCTGCCCCGCCGTTCCGCCACCCCGGGGACGCCCGGCTCCAGCTGGAGCGCGGCCTGGCCTTCATGCGGGAGCGGGGCTTCGCGCCGGAGGGGTGCTGGCCCCCGGAGGGCTCCGTGTCGGAGGAGGTGGTGGGCCTCTACGGCGAGGCCGGCGTCCGGTGGCTGGTCACCGACGAGGGCATCCTGGAGCGCAGCCTCGGGCGGGAGCTCCGCGCCGGGGGACGCCTCCCCGCCGAGCTCTACGGCCCCTGGCGGCTGCCGCAGGGCGGCCCGCTCCTCTTCTTCCGGGACCGGGAGCTCTCGGACCGCATCGGCTTCGTCTACGGCCGCTGGAACGACGAGGAGGCCGCCGCCCGGAACCTCGCGGACTCGCTGGAGGCCGTGGCACGCCAGCTCCCCGATGGGACCGCCATCGTGCTGGCCCTGGACGGCGAGAACCCCTGGCTCCACTACCCGCAGGGTGGAGGCCCCTTCCTCAGGACGCTGGCCGGGCACCTGGAGGCCTCCACCGTGCTGGAGCCCGCCACGCTGGGTGAGCTCACCGGGCGGCTGGAGCCCTCCAGCCTGCCCCGGCTGCACCCCGGGTCCTGGATCGGAGGCACCTTCGCCACCTGGATCGGTCACCCCGAGAAGAGCCGCGCCTGGGAGGTCCTTGCCACCGTCCGGGACGCCCTGCCGTCCTCCGGGGAGATCTCCACACCCATGCTGCTCGCCGAGGGCTCCGACTGGTTCTGGTGGCTGGGGGACGACAACCCCTCGGCGCTGGCCCCCCTCTACGACCGGATCTTCCGGCGCCACCTGGCCGACGCCTGTCGTGCGGCGGGCATCCCCGTCCCGCCGGAGGTCTCCCAGCCCCTGAAGGTCCCCACCCGTGAGGCCCCATCCATGTCCGAGCTTCGTTTCGATCCCATAACCCGGCGCTGGGTCATCATCGCCCCGGAGCGGAAGCTCCGTCCGCACGAGCTCCTCGTGCCCCATCCCCACGAGGACGCGTCCCCGCCGGAGGCCTGCCCCTTCGAGCCCGGACGGGAGCACCTCACTCCCCCCGAGATCCTGCGGCTGCCGCCGCCGGACGGAGGCCCCGGCTGGCAGGTGAGGGTGGTCCCCAACAAGTTCCCGGCCCTCCGGGTGGAGGGCGAGGTCCACCGGGAGGGGTTCGGGCTCCACGACCGGGTGTCCGGCGTGGGGGCCCACGAGGTCATCATCGAGTCGCCCGACCACACGCGGGAGCTCGCGGACCTGAGCCTGGACGAGCTGACGCTGGTCTTCATCGCCTGGCGGGAACGCATCGCCGACCTGCGTCGGGACCTGCGCCTCCGGTACGTGCTGGTCTTCAAGAACAAGGGTTCCGGGGCCGGCGCCTCACTCACCCACCCCCACTCCCAGCTCATCGCCACCCCCATCATCCCCCGCGTGGTGGTCCAGGAGCTGGCCTCGGCCAGGGACCACTTCCGCTCCAAGGAACGCTGCATCTTCTGCGACCTGATCCGCCAGGAGCAGCGCCTCGGCGAGCGGGTGGCCCTCCAGACCGAGCACCACATCGCCCTGGAGCCCTTCGCCTCGGCCTTCCCCTTCGAGACCTGGATCCTGCCCCGCGAGCACCACCACGACCTGGCAACCACCGGGGACGACCAGCTCCGGGCCCTGGCCGTCATCGTCCGCGACCTTCTCCGCAGGCTCCGCGCACTGCTGGGCGATCCGCCCTACAACATGATCGTGCACACCGCACCGAGCCCCCATCCTCGGCCCGGACGGCCGGACTACTGGTCCACCATCGAGCACGACTACCACTGGCACATCGAGCTGACACCCCGGATCACGCGCCTCGCGGGGTTCGAGTGGGGCTCCGGCTACACCATCAATCCGACACCCCCCGAGGAGGCGGCCCGCTTCCTCAGGGAGACCGATCCCGACGGAGGCCCCCATGGCCCAGCCTGACACCATCACCTCCCGGCTCAGGAGCCGGGATCCACGGACCAGAGACGCCGCGCGTGCCGAGGTGGCCCGGGTGCTCCTCGAGTGCGGCGGCGACGTGGCCGAGGCCGCCCGCCTGCTGGGGCTCTCGCCGGCCACCGTGCGACGCTGGGGCCGCAGCGCGCCGGCCTCCGCCCTCCCGAGGCGGGACCGCACCCCGCTCTCCCCCGGTCTGGCGCCCTGGCGCGATGCCACCTCCACGCTCCTGGCAGGGGACGCCCCCGGGGGGCTGCCGCCCGGAGCCGGGGAGGCGGACGATGGCGACGACGCGGGAGAGGTCCCCCCGGACGCCCGGGCCGCCCACAGGCCCTCCATCGAGATCGAGGAGGAGCTCGTACCCGACCCGGTCACCTTCACGCCGAAGCCCCGCGAGCTCGGCTTCATCCTCCACTCCCACCTGCCGTGGGTGCTGGGCCACGGCACCTGGCCCCACGGCGAGGACTGGCTGGCCGAGGCCGTGGTCCACTGCTACCTCCCCCTCATCAGGGTGTTCCGCACCCTCCGGGACGAGGGCCTCCGGAACCTGCTCACCTTCTCCGTGACCCCGGTCCTGGCCTCCCAGCTGGCCGACCCCCGGACCCGCGAGCTGGTGGACCGCTACCTGGCCCAGCGGATCGCCGCCGCCCGGGAGGCCATCACCGACCAGCCGCTGGCCGCCTGGTGGACCGCCTCCTTCGACGAGCTCCGCTCCCTGTGGCTGGAGATCGACCGGGACGTGGTGGGCACGCTCGGCACCCTGGCCCGCGAGGGCGTCATCGAGCTGGCCACCTGCGCGGCCACCCACGCCTACCTGCCCCTGACCCACACCGAGGAGATGATCCGGCTGCAGCTCCGCACCGCCGTGGACCTCCACGAGCGCCTCTTCGGCTCGCCCCCCAGGGGCGCCTGGCTGCCCGAGTGCGCCTACCGCCCCGGCGGTCCCTGGCGCCACCCCGTGACGGGGTCCCGCCAGACCTTCCGGCCCGGCCTGGAGCACTACCTCCAGGAGCACGGCATCGCCTGGACCGTGGTGGACACCCACCTGGTCCTGGGGGGATCACCGCAGGTCTCCTCGGGCGGCGACACGGCCCGGGCCGACCTGGCGGTGGTGGAGGGCTCGGTGGCCGAGCCCGTCTGGATCGGCGCGAGCTCCGTGGCCGCATTCGTCCGGGAACCCCGCTCCGCCCTCCAGGTGTGGTCCCGCGACCACGGCTACCCGGGGGACTCGCGCTACCTGGATTTCCACAAGCGCCACTGGCCGTCGGGTCTCCGTCTCTGGAGCGTCACCCATCCCCGGGCCGACCTGGCCCACAAGGAGCCCTACGACCCTCGGGCGGCGGAGGAGGCCGTGCGGGCCCACGCCGATCACTTCGTCAGCCTGGTGGCCCACCTGGCCGGCCTGGACCACGGCGTGGCCGTCTGCCCCTTCGACACCGAGCTGTTCGGCCACTGGTGGTTCGAGGGCCCCCAGTGGCTCGAGCACGTGCTCCGGCTGGCCGCGGCCCACCCCCTGCTCAGCCCCACAAGTGCCGGCCGGCGCCTCCGCCGCCGGCCACCCCGGGTGCGGCTCGCGCTCCCCGAGGGCTCCTGGGGCGAGGGCGGCGACCACCGGGTCTGGGTCAACCCCGGGACCGAGTGGATGTGGCACCAGCTGGGCTCCTCGGAGTTCGCCGTGCAGGAGGCCTGCCGGCGTCCGGCCACCATCGTCCTCAAGCGGGCCATCCTCAACCAGCTCATGATCCTGGCCGCCTCGGACTGGCCCTTCCTGGTCACCACCCGGGCCGCCCGGGACTACGCCGAGAAGCGCTTCACCGTGCACCGGGACCGCCTCCAGCGGCTGCTCGCGGCCCCCATCCGGACCCGGAGGCTCCCGCCCTGGGCCGAGGCCGACATGGTCTTCCCCGACCTCAACCCACACTGGTGGAGCGGCGACTGACCCCATGAGGATCGCCCACGTCACCCCCGAGGCGGTACCGGTGGCCAAGACCGGCGGGCTCGCCGACGTGGCGGGGGCCCTCCCCGCGGCCCAGGCGGCCGCCGGGCACGAGGTCCTGGTGGTGATGCCCCTGTACCGGCCGGGTCCCCATGCACCGGAGGGCGCCCGGCCCGAGGGGCTCACCGTCCACGCGGGAGACTTCCGCCTGGAGGTGTGGCGGATGGAGGTGGGCGACGTCACCTACCTGCTGCTGGACGCCCCCAGGCTCTTCGCACGCCCCGGCCTGTACGGGACGCCGGACGGGGACTTCCCCGACAACCCCATCCGCTTCGCGGCCTTCGCCCGGGGCGCCGTGCTCGCGGTGGAGCAGGCCGGCGGCGGCGCCGACGTGCTCCACTGCCACGACTGGCAGGCCGCCCTCGTGCCGCAGCTCCTGGGACGGGACCCGCAGCTGGGGGGGCTCGGGGTGGGCACACCCACCGTGCTCACCCTCCACAACCTGGCCTACCAGGGCTCCTTCGCCCCCTGGGTGCTCCAGGCGGCCGACCTCCCCGGGGAGCTCTACACCCCCGAGGGCTTCGAGTTCTACGGCAAGGTGAACTACCTCAAGGGTGGCATCCTCGCGGCGGACGCCCTCACCACCGTCTCCCCCACCTACGCCGGGGAGATCCTCACACCCCGCTTCGGGTGCGGTCTCGAGCAGGTGCTGGCCTCGCGGAGGCACCGCCTCACGGGGATCCTCAACGGCCTGGACACCACGGTCTGGAACCCGGCCACCGACCCCCACCTGGAGCGGACCTACGACGCCGCCACGGCCACGGAGGGCAAGGCCGCCTGCCGCAGCGCCCTCCTCCGGGAGCTCGGCCTGGCCGGCGACGACCCCCCGGTGGCGGGGGTGGTCTCCCGCCTGGTGGACCAGAAGGGCGCCGACCTCCTGGCCGCCGCCGCGGAGGGAATCCTCGGGCTGGGCTTCCGACTCGTGATGCTGGGCAGCGGCGAGCCCCGCCACGAGCGCGCCCTGGCAGAGGTTGCCGCACGGTACCCCGGCCGCATGGTCCTGCGCACGGAGTTCAACGACCCCCTGGCCCACCGCATCTACGCGGGGGCCGACCTCTTCCTCATGCCCTCGCGCTTCGAGCCCTGCGGGCTGGGCCAGCTCATCGCCCTGCGCTACGGCACCCTCCCCGTGGTCAACCCGGTGGGGGGCCTGGCCGACACGGTGCGCGACCTGGACGTGGACCCCCGCGCGGGCAACGGCTTCCACATGGCCGCGCCCACCGCCGAGGGCCTCGTGCGGGCCATGGAGCGCGCCCTCGCGCTGCTCCGGGACGCCGCCGCCCTCGCGGCCGTCCGCCGCCGGGCCATGGCCGAGGACCACGGCTGGGCCGGACCCGCCCGGGAGTACGAGGAGGTCTACCGGGAGGCGGGGGTGGGGTGAGGGGCATGGGTGGCGTTTTGGCTCTTCGGCGGCCCGACCGCCCTCTCCCTCGGCGAAGCCGAGGCAGCCATGCGCCAGCGGGCGGAACTCCTCGGGCTACCCTGGCCGGCCAGGTTCGTCGGGCGGAATCGGGTGAAGCAGGCCGTGAAGGAAACGGTGGGAAAGGCCGGATCTGGCCGGCTGATCCTTCACGGTGCGCCGGGCATGGGAACGACCCGCGCGCTGCTTGAAGCGCTCCGCCCCTTCGAGGGCCAGGTGATCTGGTTCGATGGCGTGCTGCCCTCGGACAGCGATCTTCGCCGGCTCACGGAATCCTCGCGGGCCATCGTCGCCATCGATCAGCCCCCGGAGCTCGAGGGCCTCGATCGCCTGATGACGGGTCCCCTGAAGCTCCCCGTGGTCGCCGCCGTTTCCGGGGCGGCTCTCCCTCCCGGGCTTCGGGGAATGGCTCTCGAGCTCCCGCCCCTGACCCACGACGAGATGGAGCCTCTTCTCCGCTCGCTCGTGGATTTTCCAGCGGAGAACGAGATCCACCTCGATTTCCTCCAGGAAACCTGGGTCGAGCGCCATGCCGAGGGCCGGCCCGGCCTTGCGGTCGCCCTGGCGGCCGAAGCCCTCGCCGGAGCCGAACGGGACGATAACGAGCCGCTCAGGTCCTGGATCGATCGCCTGCTTCAGGGCCTTGAAAGCGAGGAACTCCAGGTTCTCAGGTTACTGGCCGCGCTCGGGCCGATCGGGGCACGGGACGAGAGGGCCGGGGAACTGCATCGTCTCATGGACACATTCGGGAAGGCCGGGGAGGGACTGGAACGGGCGCTCGAGAACCTCGAACGCCGGGGACTCGTGGTCTTCCACGGGCGCATCGCCGAGGTGGCGCCGGCTGCTCTGGCCAAGACCCTCGCTGCGGAGTGGCTCGGGGAACGAGAACGCGACGCCGTGCGCCTGGTCCTGGAACTCGAGGACGGGATGCAGCGGTTCCTGAGGCTGCTGGCTCGTGGCAAGGGTTCGCCCGCGGCCACGAGGCTTGCCCGCGAACTCCTCGACACGCGGTTTCCTTCGCTCACCGAAGTGATCGACGCGGCCGTGGAGTACCGCCAAGTCGCCCTGGTGGTTCCGGACGAGGCAATCGACCACCTTGAGGCCCTGCTCGGAGAGGATCCGCCGCCCTCCCTGGCGGAAGAGGTTCGACGGCGCCACCGGAAGTTCCAGGGTCACTCTCCGGAAGAGCTGTTCGAGCAGTTCGGAGAAAACTTTGGGGAGATCCAGGAGACGGATCCCCTCCAGGAACTGTGCTGGCTCTCCGAGGAGGCCGTCTTCCGAGGCGTGGAGACGAGGCGCGCCGAGACGCCGGTGAAGGCCCTGCAGATTCTCGCCAACCTGGCTGCTGCCTCTGTCGAATTGGGCCGCCCCGAAAGCCAGATGCTCGGCACCTTCTCCGAGGCCATGGTGCCCCATCATCCCGAGGTCATCATCGGGTTGGAAGACAGGAAGAAGCTGCTCGATGCGCTCGTGAAGGCCGGTGGTTCCGCCCATCGCCACGTGGCGCTGGAAGCGCTGATTGCCGTCTACGAAAGCGTATCTTCCTTCACATTCCGATACCGGTCGGGCTCCTCGCCGAAGCCGCTTCGGGCCGTCCCGGTATCGGCAGATGAGGTCAGGCGGTACAACCAGGAGCTCGTTCCGACACTCGAACGAATCCTGGTCGGACACCAGGATCTTCCCGGAAAACGGCTTGAAGATCTGGTCAACGCTGCGATTCTGGCCTTCGGGCGGCTGGACGACGAGGATGGTCTGGATCGAGCCGTCGGGACCGTCGCGAAGGTCTTCCCGACGGACCCCTCCTCCATCGGCATCCGCAAGAAGGCGATTTCCGCGTTGGAGATCCTGTCCACGGAGAGTGCCGGCGAGAGGCGGGAACGCACCGAGGCCCTGAGGCGAGTGCTGTATCCCGACGAGGGTGCGTCCTTCGGGGAACGCTTGGTGTGGCTGGTCTCCGAGGCCACATGGGCCGAGCAGGATGAGGCGATGAAAGCCGGCAGCGCGATGCCCGAACACTCCTTCACCTCGCTCGAGAAACTCGCAAAGGAGGCGGCTGGCGATCCCGACCTCCTTGACAGGGATCTGGCGATCTGGGTACTGCAGGAGGCGCGATTCGGCCACCTCTTCGGCGCATCCATGGGACGTGCGGAAGCCGACAGGGGACAGGGTCCGGCCCTTGCCCGGCGCTTCCTCTTGGCGGAGCCCGCAACCAAAGGTCAGAAGATCGAAGCATCGTGGGGATGGGAAGCGTACGTGGGGGCGTGGTGCTCGGTGATCCGCGACGGTTCCCGGGTCGCGAAACTGCTCCGGGATCTCCTCGGCGCCGGCCACCTGGAGCTGGCAGCCCGGGTCACGTTCTCGGTGGATCCAGCGGCCCTCGCCTGAGGTGCTCCGGGCAATCGGGCGGATGCCTGGAGAAAACCCTCTTCGCTTCGGCGGTGGGACGGCTCTCTCCCTCGTGTATTTCGGCCACAGGATCTCGGTGGACCTCGATTTCTTCACGGGCACCCGCGACGACTACGAGGCTGGGATCCAGGTCACCATGAACGCTCTGCATGACCTCGGCTACCGGTTCGCCCCGGACTTTCGGTCGCACCACGCCTCGATGCTTGTCGAGCTGGAGGAGACGAAGCTGAAGGTCGATGTCCTGCTGGAGCCCTCGGTGGCTGGAATCTCGTGCGAGCGACAACACACACTGACATGAGGATGACCTGGATATCGGGTACACTGTCAGGTGTTCCTGACAGGGAGGTACCCGATGCGAGTACTGGCTGGAACCATCATTCCCTGGTTGATCTGGGTCGCATTTCAGGCCGCCGGGGCCATGGCCCAGACACTGTATGTCCCGGCAGCCGCCCACATCGAAGGGGTGAATCACACCAGGTGGAGGACCGATCTCCAGGTCAAGGCTCACGGCGGCGAGGCCGCGACATTCGTGGTCGAGCTACTCCAGAGAGATGCGGACAACACGGAGCCGCTCGCGATCGAGCGGAATCTTGGGCCGGGCGAGAGCCTCCGGATGACCGATATCCTGGAGACGGGCTTCGGCCTCACGGGAGCAGGCGCCCTGCGCATCAGGGCAACCAGTGGGCGGATCCTTGTCTCCAGCAGGACCTACAACGATGATCCGGATGGCAGCTATGGCCAGGCCGTTCCATCCGTGGCCGAGGATCAGGCAACCGGATCTCCGCACCACGTGGCGTTGATCCAGCTCTCCCGTTCACCAGATTTGGAAACGGGTTTCCGGACAAATATCGGCCTCGTCAATGTCAGCGGGGTACCGATCACCATCGAGATCGGCCTCTACCTGGCCGACGGCACCTTCATCGGAAGCCTCACGGCCGACTTGCTCCCCTTCGGCTTTCATCAGGTCAACGATATCTTCCACCTGGCTGGCGAGGACGCCGTGGCCGATGGCTACGCCATTGTGGGCACGGGTACCGAGGGTGGGCGTTTCATCGCCTACGCGTCGGTGGTCGACAACCGGTCGGGAGACGCGGTCTTTCTCCTGGGTCAGCCGGACGTGGTGGCTCCGGAGCCACCACCGGCTCAGGAACGGCTCGTCGTCTTCGAATCCTTTGTCCGCCCCGGCTGACCTATCTGCAGGGCCGCCGGTTCGGTGGTCGATCAGCTGGAGCAGGAGTATGCGGGAACGAACGTGGTGTTTGTGGATCATGATGTGGACGATGACATCGCCGGCCGCAGGGAGCGGTGGTGGCTGGGTTACGGCGCAGGGGGAAGTGTCTACCTGCCTCTCGTGATGGTCGACAGCGGCCACCAGGTGACCAACGGGACCGAAGACTTCCACACCGTCTACAGCTCCATGGTGGACACGGCGCGACAGCGCCCCGCAGCTGCACGGATGACGGTATCGACCGCACATGATGGAAACGTGCTGCACTTCGACGTGGAACTGACCAACACGAGCGGAACCGTCCTCTCCAGCACCAACAATGCAGCACTGACCGCTCTGGTCTTCGGAGGCCCTGGGAACGGCCCGGACGGCCGCCGTGTCGTCGCCTCGGCAAGCCTGCCGATCGAGAACCTCGCCGACGGTGATACCAGGACCTTCACACTCGAGGTGACGGCGGACGACATCTCGTGGAACGACATCCGCTGGGTCGTGATCGCGGATTTCCAGCCCGATGGTCCGGACAGTCCCTTTGACGCCCTCCAGGCCGCACATGGACCATGAGACGGGCCTCCCGGGGCATCTGATCCGGGAGGTCCACGTCACCACTGACCGGCCAGGGCTCCAGGAGGCCACCCTTCCTGGTGGCCTCGTAGACCCCGGGCCTCAGGGACTCCACGGAGACGTTGATGTGGTGCAGCGGGGCCGCGGCCAGGCCCTCCAGCACCTCTCCGGGGAGCCGCAGGGCCAGGTTGGTGGAGAAGTAACCCCTGTCCCTGTGGCGCCGGGGGATCGCTGAAAGCAGGCCGACGAAGCCCGGGTGGAGGAGCGGTTCGCAGCTGCAGGAGAGGGCGACCCCGCCAGTGGGGAAGAGCGGCAGGATCTCCACCACCTTCCGGAAGTGCTCCTCCGACATGAGGGTCCGTCCCGGCGGGCCGCTCCAGTCGTTGGAGCAGAAGGGGCAGCGCAGGTTGCAGCCGTCGGTGACGTCCACCAGGGCCACGTCGAGGCGTCCGGCGCTCCGCAGCAGCCGTCGGCGGAGGCCCTTGACGACACCGAAAAAATGGGCTTCCCCGGAGCGCGTCCTTCAGTGCCGTCTCCAGCCGGCGCCTCGGCCTCATGCCCCTTCCATCTCCAGCGACACGTCCAGCGCCGGGGCGCTGTGGGTGAGCGCCCCCACGGAGATCAGGTCCACGCCCGTCTCCGCCACGGCCCGGACGTTCTCGAGTGTGATGCCGCCCGAGGCCTCGGTGAGGGCGTGGCCCTTCGCCATGGCCACGGCCCTGGCGAGGGTGGTGAGGTCCATGTTGTCCAGGAGGACGATGTCCGCGCCGGCCTCCAGGGCCTCCGCCAGCTGCTCCAGGGTCTCCACCTCCACCTCGACCTTCACGGTGTGACCCACCGCGGACCGCGCCCGCTGCACGGCCCCCCGCACGGACCCCGCCACCGCCAGGTGGTTGTCCTTGATCAGGACCGCGTCGAAGAGGCCGAAGCGGTGGCTCCTCCCGCCGCCCGCGGCCACGGCGGCCCGCTCGAGCACCCGGAGGCCCGGGGTGGTCTTGCGGGTGTCGGTGATCGCTGCCCCGGTGCCCGCCACGGCCTCCACGAAGCGTCGGGTGAGCGTGGCGATGCCCGAGAGGCGCCCCAGCAGGTTGAGGGCGGTGCGCTCCGCCGCGAGGATGGAGCGGGCCTCGCCCTCCACGGCCAGGATGGCCTCCCCCGCCCCCACGGGCTCGCCGCAGGGGCGCAGGATCTCCACCTCCAGCCGGGGGTCCAGGGTCTCGAAGACCATGCCGGCGATGGCCGGGCCCGCCACGATGCCCCCGTTCCGGGCCACCACGGTCCCCCTCGCCAGTGTCCCGGCGGGCACCACGGACCGGCTCGTGATGTCGCCCATCTGCCCGAGGTCCTCCTCGAGCGCGCTCCTGACGATCCGCTCCACCGCCATCCTGTCCAGCCTGCGGCACGTGGTCATGGCGCCACCTCCCTGTGTTCGTCCGGTCCCGCCGTCCCCAGCCTACCCCACCGGAAGCGCTCCCCCTCCAGCAGGAGGTGATGGGGCGCCCCCACAGGACGGCCCGGCCGGTCCTGCCGGAAGTGCGCTCCCAGGCTGTGGTCCCGGGCCAGCGCGGCCCGGGCCAGCAGGAGCGACACCTCCACCCGCGCACGGGCCTCCCAGGGACCGTGGGAAAGCCCCTCCAGGATCTCTCCGAGCCCCGCCACACAGCGCTCCAGCCCCGCCCGGTCCCGGACCACGCCGGCCCCCTCCCACAGCAGCTCGCGGGCCCCCGCCACCACGGCACGGGCCTCCGGCCCCGCCGCCTCCAGCCACGGGTTCCCCCGGGGCCAGTCCACGGCACCCGCGGCCGGCACCCTTCCTCCCGACGCGGCGGCCGCGCTCTCACCGGTCCTCCGGCCGAAGACCAGGGCCTCCAGCAGGGAGTTGCTGGCCAGCCGGTTGGCCCCGTGGACGCCGGTGCAGGCCACCTCGCCCGCCGCCCAGAGGCCGGGCACCGCCGTTCGCCCCTCCAGGTCCGTGACCACCCCGCCCATGTGGTAGTGGGCCGCCGGCGTCACGGGAAGGGGCTCGCGGCGGGGGTCGAGGCCGCACCGGAGGGCCAGCTCGAGCACCGTGGGGAAGCGCTCCGCGAGGGCCCCTCCGAGGACGGTGGCGTCGAGGACCACCCGGTCTCCCGCGTGCAGCCTCCGCCAGATGGCCCGGGCCACCACATCCCGGGGGGCGAGCTCGGCCCGGGGGTGTTCCCCGACCATGAACCGCTCACCCTCCCCGTCCAGGAGGACCGCCCCCTCGCCCCGGAGGGCCTCGGTGAGCAGGGGCAGGGGATCGGCCCCCGCCGCCAGGGCCGTGGGGTGGAACTGGACCATCTCGAGGTCCGCCAGCACGGCCCCGGCCCGCGCCGCCAGCCACAGGCCCCCGGCCCCCGCCTCCGGCGGGTTGGTGGTCCTGGCGAAGAGGCGGCCCACGCCCCCGGTGGCCAGGACCACCGCGCGGGAGCGCAGCAGCACCCGGCGTCCCTCGCGATCCACCGCCGCCACGCCCTCGACGCCACCGTCCCCCGCAACGAGCCCCGTGACCAGGAGGCCGGGCAGCACGTGAACGTGCTCCGCCGCCACCACGGCCCGGGCCAGGGCCCGGACCATCTCCGCGCCGGTGGCGTCCCCCGAGGCGTGGATCACCCGGGCCGTGCCGTGGGCGCCCTCGCGGCCCCGGGCCAGGGAGCCGTCGGCGTTCCGGTCGAAGCGGGCTCCGAGCCCGAGGAGCCACCGCAGGGCCTCCGGCCCCTCTCCGGTGAGCACGCGGACCGCCGCCGGGTCGGCCAGGCCCGCCGCGGCGGCCACCGTGTCCCGGGCGTGGGCCTCCGGGGAGTCCCCGGATGCGAACGCCACCGCCACGCCCCCCTGGGCCAGACGGCTGCTGCCCCCCGGAAGGCCGGCGGTCCGGGTCACGAGCACCACGGGTGTCGGGGCCGCCGCCAGGGCCGCCACCATGCCGGCCACCCCGGAGCCCACCACCACCACGGGGGCGAGGAAGGTCTCGTGGGCGTCGCGGGTCCCCATGGCTCAGCCCCGCCGTCCACGGCCCACGGCCACCATGCGCTCCACGGCCCGGCGGGCCCGCGCCGCGACCTCCGGGTCCACCTCCACCCGGTGGCGGCCCTCACGCAGGGCGTCCCGGATCCCCTCCAGTGTGATCTCCTTCATGTACGGGCACACGGTGCAGGGCCGGACGATCTCCACGTCGCGGACCTCGGCGGCCACGTTGTCGGCCATGGAGCACTCCGTGATGAGCGCCACCCGCTCCGCCCGCCGCTCCCTGACGAAGCGGACCATGGCCGAGGTGGAGCCCACCACGTCCGCGGCCTCCAGCACCCCGGAGGGGCACTCGGGGTGGGCCAGCACCACGATCCCCGGAAACTGCGTGCGGTAGGCCGCCACGTCGGCGGCGGTGAAGCGCTCGTGGACCACGCAGCTCCCGTCCCAGGCGACGATCTCCACCTCCGTGTTGGCGGCCACCCAGCGGGCCAGCCAGCGGTCGGGGATCATGAGCACCCGCGGCACCCCCAGCGACTCCACCACCTCCACCGCGTTGGCGGAGGTGCAGCAGATGTCGGACTCGGCCTTCACCGCCGCCGAGGTGTTCACGTAGGTCACCACCGGCACGCCCGGATGCTCCCTGCGGAGCTCGCGGACCTGCTCCGCCGTGATGGACTCCGCCAGGGAGCAGCCCGCCTCCAGGCTCGGGATGAGCACCGTGCGCTCCGGGTTCATGAGAGCCGCGGTCTCCGCCATGAAGTGCACCCCGGCCATCACGATCACCGGGGCCTCCACGCGCCCCGCCTCCACGGCAAGGGCCAGGGAGTCTCCACGGATGTCCCCCACGCCGTGGAAGACCTCGGGAGTCTGGTAGTTGTGGGCCAGGACCACCGCGCCCACCTCCCGCTTGAGCCGCTGGATCTCCTCGATCAGGGGCAGGTGGAGCGCGAGCTCCACGGGGGGGATCACCTGCTCGAGCCGCCGGAGGGTCGCCTCCGGGATGGCCGGGATCACTGCCGGTTGCGTGACTGCCATGGTGCCTCCATCCGTTCAATTATGCTCGTTCTGAGTATTACTGGCTCCCAAGAATCGGCCGGTCCACCCGGCCGTCACTTATACTATACCTGAGCATTACTGTCTGTCAAGGACCGGGCCGGGCCGCCCGGCCGTCTCCCGGAAAACATGGATCGACTGTCAAGAACGGGGCGAGAAGAGGCCGTTGCGCCGTTCGCTGGCCTCGGACCGGGACCCATCGAGCGCGGGCGCACGCCCGCATTCCCCCGGGTCGCAGGAGAACGGGGATGGATGATGGTCCCTGCGGACCGAGGTCCGTGTTCCAGGACTCCTGCAACAGACTCACGTGTCACGGATGGGGCGGACGGGTGGCGTACTCCGCACGGCGGAGAGGCGGGCTATACTCCCCGGGGAGTCAGGGGAGGAGCCCATGGGGGAATCGGAGCGGCGTGAGTTCGACCTTTCGGGGAAGGTGGCGGTGGTGACGGGTGCGAGCCGTGGCATCGGCGCCACCATCGCGAGGGCCTTCTCGGCCCACGGGGCCACGGTGGTCCTGGTCTCGCGGAAGGCCGAGGCGCTCGGCGAGGTGGCGGCCGCCATCGAGGGAGCCGGGGGGCGTGCGCTCCCCGTCGCGTGCAACACGGGCAACCCGGACGAGATCGCCACGCTTTTCGAAACGGTGCGGAGCGAGCTCGGCGGAACGGACATCCTCGTGAACAACGCCGCCACCAACCCGCACTTCGGCCCGGCGGCCGAGGCGCCCTCCTGGGCGCTGGACAAGACCGTGGACGTGAACCTCAAGGGGTACTTCGTCTGCTGTCAGCACGCCGCGGCGAGCATGATGGAGCGGGGGGGCGGCAGCATCGTCAACGTCTCGTCCATCGCGGCCCTCTCGCCACCCCCGGGCCAGGTGATCTACGCCATGACCAAGGCCGCCGTGATCGCGCTGACCCGCGGCCTGGCCCGGGAGCTGGGGCCCCACGGCATCCGCGTGAACGCCATCGCCCCGGGCCTCGTGGAGACCGACTTCTCCAGGGTTCTCCTGGAGACGGAGCCCATCCGGCAGCAGATCGTGGGGCACACGCCCCTGGGGCGGTGGGGCCAGCCGGAGGAGATCGTGGGAGCCGCCCTCTACCTGGCCTCGGACCTGGCCAGCTTCACCACCGGGACGGTGCTCGTGGTGGACGGGGGACTGACCATCTGACCAACCGGGTCCCAGGGACCCCGGACGAGACGGAGACCACATGGCACAGAAGATCAGGACGGCGCTCACGGAGATGTTCGGCGTGGAACACCCCATCGTCCAGGGGGGCATGATGTGGGTCTCCACCCCGCCCCTGGTGGCGGCGGTGGCCAACGCCGGGGCGTTGGGTTTCCTCACGGCGCTCACCTTCGAGACCCCGGAGGGGCTCGCCGACGCCATCGACAAGACCCGGCGCCTGACCGACCGGCCCTTCGGCGTCAACCTCACCTTCCTGCCCACCCTGAGACCCATCGGGTACGAGGGGTTCATCGAGGTGATCGTGGACCGGAAGATCCCGGTGGTCGAGACCGCCGGCCGGAACCCGGAGCCCTACATGGACGCGATCACCGCCGGTGGGGCGAAGGTCATCCACAAGTGCACCTCCATCCGTTTCGCGAAGAAGGCCCGGGCCATCGGGTGCTCCATGGTCAGCATCGACGGCTTCGAGTGCGCCGGGCACCCCGGCGAGGACGACGTCACCTCGCTGATCCTCATCCCCCGGGCCGTGGACGAGCTGGACATCCCGGTGGTGGCCTCGGGCGGCTTCGGGGACGGTCGCGGGCTCGCGGCGGCCCTGGCCCTGGGTGCCGTGGGCATCAACATGGGCACGCGCTTCCTGGTGACGCAGGAGGCGGGGATCCACCCCAACATCAAGGAGCGCCTGGTGGCGAGCGACGAGACGCAGACCACGCTGGTCATGCGCTCGCTCCGCAACACCGAGCGCGTGCTGGCCAACTCGTGGGCCGAGCGCATCGTGGAGATGGAGCGGCAGGGGGCGGGGCTCGAGGAGCTGGCGCCCCTGCTGTCGGGCAGGAACGGCCTGAAGGCCCTCCGGGAGGGCGACCCGGAGGCGGGGCTCATCGCGGCGGGCCAGGTGATCGGGCTCGTCCACGACGTGCCGGCCATCGCGGAGCTGGTGGATCGGGTGGTCACGGAGGCCGCGGAGATCATGGGCTCGCGGCTTCCCGGCCTGCTGGTCTGAGGACGGTCCCGGGAGGATGCCCACACCCCTCGAGAGGACCGGCGAGGCGCGGCTCACCGAGCGACGGTCGAGGTTCCTCGCGCTGGCATTCCCCGCCCCGGACCTCGAGGAGGTCCGGCGGCAGGTGAAGGCCTGGAAGACGAGGCACCGCCGGTCCCGCCACACCTGCTGGGCCTGCCGTGTGCCCGACGGGTCCGGCGGCGTGGTGGAGCAGATGCGGGACGACGGCGAGGTGGGCCACCCGGGGCGTGTGCTCCTGGAGCTGCTCCGCAAGCACGACCTGACGGGCGGCGTGGTGGTGGCGCGGATCTTCGGGGGCGTGAAGCTGGGGACCGGCGGTGTCTCCAGGGCCTTCCGGGAGGCCGGAGCGGAGGCCGTGGAGAGGGCCATGGGGCGGGAGTGAACGTGGCGATGTCCGCCCCCCTTTCGTAAAACGTGAAACGTGAAACGTGAAACGAATGAGGCGCTTCCGAACCGGTCGTCACGAGACGGTGCGACGCCCGCCCACCCGTCCGTTCCCGTCCGTGTCCCTGCCCGTGACAGTATCCGCGACCGTGGCCCTGTCCTTGATCCCGTCCGTGTCCCTGATCCCGACCCTGACCGCGTTCCTGTCCGTGTCCATGTCCCTGACCGTGTCCCTGACCGTGGCAGGGTCCGTGGCCGTGCTCCCGCTTCTCGTGAAACGTGAAAGGTGAAACGAACGAGGCG
>Ga0256835_1000778_pt1 | contig 21182 bp, 18 predicted proteins | sample PIR30metaG_FD_185972 | JGI IMG/M metagenome (GOLD analysis project Ga0256835, IMG submission 185972) | Hydrothermal vent microbial communities from East Pacific Rise, Pacific Ocean - PIR-30 | ecosystem: Environmental > Aquatic > Marine > Hydrothermal vents | place: Pacific Ocean: East Pacific...
CAGGCCCCGGCCCCGCCCGAGTTGGTCCAGGCCTGCGCGGCCGCCGGCGAGGGCCAAGGCTATCCCCGGGGGCAGTTGCCCCTGGACGAGCCCCTGCGCCGCTGGCTGCAAAAAGAGCTGGGAGCCTGAGGCCGCCGGCGGCGCACTTTTCCGTTGGCTCCGCAGGTCAAAAAAGATAGACTCCTGGCCTGGACCCGGCGCCCGCCAAAGCCCGGGAGGATCCCATATGCCCACTGATCTCTACCAGAAACTGGCCCGCCACCTGGACAAGCTGCCCGGCGGCTTTCCCCCCACCGAGGACGGGGTGGAGCTCAAGATACTGCGCAAGCTGTTCACTCCTGATGAGGCCGAGCTGGCGCTCAAGCTCACCCTCATCCCCGAGACCGCGGCGGTGATCGCCCGACGTGCCCGGCTGCCCAAGGACGAGGCCGCCCGGCGGCTCCAGGAGATGAGCCTCAAGGGGCTGGCCTTTCGCATCGAGCGCCCGGGGCGAGAGCCCCTCTACATGGCGGCCCAGTTCGTCATCGGCATCTGGGAATACCACGTCAACGACCTGGACCCGGAGCTGGTGGAGTACATGCGGCGCTACATACCCACCCTGTTCAACCCCCAGACCTGGAGCAAGGCCCCCCAGTTGCGCACCATCCCGGTGGCGCGCAGCCTGCCCAGCGAGCAGCCGGTGCTGCCCTACGAACAGGTGGAGGAACTGGTGCGGGCCCAGAAGAAGATCCTGGTGGCGCCGTGCATCTGCCGCCGGGAGCACCGGCTCACCGGCGAGGGCTGCGACCGCCCCGAAGAAACCTGCCTGGTCTTCGGCACCGGCGCGGACTACTACCTCAAAAACGGCCTGGGCCGGCTCATCTCCCTGGAGGAAACCCTGGAGATCCTGGAGATGGCCGACAAGGCCGCCCTGGTGCCCCAGCCCTCCAACGCCCAGAAGATCGTCAACATCTGCCTGTGCTGCGGCTGTTGCTGCCAGGTGCTCAAGACCATCAAGCGTTATCCCCAGCCCGCCCGCCTGGTCTCCAGCCCCTTCGTGGCCAAGGCCGAGCCGGATGAATGCAAGGGCTGCAGTGTCTGTGTGCAGCGCTGCCAAATGGAGGCGCTCTCCCTCGAGGACGACAAGGTGGTGCTGGACCGGGATCGCTGCATCGGCTGCGGGCTGTGCGTCACCACCTGCCCCACCGGCTGCCTGACCCTGGAACGCAAGCCCGAACCGGAACAGAAGCCGGTGCCGCGCAACATGATGGAGGCCCTGCTCAAGACCGCCCGGGCCCGGGGCAAGCTGGGACCCGCCGAGCTGGGCATCATGGCGCTCAAGTCCAAGGTGGACCGCCTGCTGGCCAAGGGCTGAGAACCGGCCGGATATTTTCGGCGCCTTTCCCTCTAACAGATTGTTATCCCGCCATTATTGTGTTATGGCTGGTAGTAGAGAGGGAGGTGCCTGCCAAGATGTGCGCCTGGTTGGCCATAGTTCTGGCCGCCCTGCTGGCCCAGGTGCCGGCCACAGGCGGGGCGGCGGAGTCCAACCCGGCGCCGCTTTCTGTGACCACCCCGGCGGCGCAAGGACGGCATGCCTCCCGGCCCTCGCCGAACCATCTGCTCCCCCGAAAGGCCGCCCAGCCAGGCTGGGAGGTGACCTGGGATCCCCTGGACCCCTTGAGCCTGGGCCAGGTGCCGGCGGCATCGCGCTTCGATACCGGACCCTTGCGTGCGCGCCTGCTGGTGCTGCCGGGCAGCGCCCTGTTGAGCTCCTTCCCCCAGACCCTGAGTCTCATCCCCAGCGGCCCAAGCCGGGAAGCCCGCGACGACACCCTGCCGGAGCCGGGCGACGCGGTGAGCGGCGGCTTTCTGGCCCTGGAGCTGCGGCGGGGATCCTTGGGGCTCACCCTGGGAGGCGGCTTGCTGCGCAGCTACGCGGCCACCGGCGGCACCACGGCCCAGGCCCCCACCGGCGCCTTCAGCCTGTCTTCGTTGGCCGGCTCCGTCCCGGCCGGGGAACCCAGCAGGGGGCTGGAGCCCTACAACCGCTGGGCCGCCTTCGTGGCCATGCCCTATCGCCTGAGCGACCGCATGGGGTTCACCCCGGAGCTGAGCTACCACCACGCCGAGGACCCGGACCAGGCCGGCAACGAATGGGTGATGGGACTGCGTTTCAGCTTCGGGTTCTAGGCATCGCCAAGCGCCCGTGTTTTCTGATCTCGACCAGCGCCCGTGCTCGCGGTGTGAACCATACCCGCAAGCGGCAAGGCGTTCCCCTTCCGCTCAAGATCGGCGGCTACGAAGAAACCTTGTCCATCAAGATCTGCAAGATGATGCGGTCGGTTTCCATCATGCCCTGGGTGCTCAGGGTGCCCAGGTTGTGGGCGGTCTGCTCCATGGTGGTATCGATGATCCCGTCGGTGGGCTGCACGTTGACCCCCTGGAGTGCGAACAGGGCGGCCTGCACCGCCGAGCCGGCCGCCGTGGCCAGCTTCATGGCGCAGCCGGCCTTGGCACCGTCGCAGACCACACCGGCCAGGTCCTGGATCAGGTTCTTCATGGCCCCGGCCAGGTGGCTGAGGTCCCCTCCCAGCAGGTAGGCCACCCCGGCCGCGACACCCGCCCCTGCCGCCACCGAGCAGCCGCAGACCGCGGACAAACGACCGGTGTGGGTCTTCACGTAGGAGGTCAGGATGTGGCTCAGGGCGATGGCCCGCAGCACCTCCCGGGGATCGCTTTCCACGTAGTCCTTCACCGCCCAGATGGGCAGCACCGCGGTGAGGCCGTGGTTGCCGCTGCCGGCCGAGGACATGGCGGGCAGCTTGACCCCGGCCATGCGGGCGTCCGCCGCCGCCGAGGTCAGCATCCTGGCCGCCAGCATCATGTCCTTTTTGATGAGGCGCTGGCGTACCAGGCGATCCAGGGTCTTGCCCACCCCCAGGCCGGGGCCGTGCTTCAATCCGTATTCGGCCAGGCGCAGGTTGAAGGTGACGCTCTGCTCCAGGAACTCGAAGTCCTCGCTGTCCAGGTCGTCCAGCAGATCCAAAAAGCACCCCAGCGACTGGTTGCGCAGCCAGTTCTCCAACTGCTCCCGATCGGTCGAGCCCTCGTCCCTGTCGGCCAACAAAGGGCTGTCCTTCACCTCCCGACCGTTGCGCCGCAGGGAGACGATGTGGTCGTGGCTGTGGGTGATCTCGGATTCGGCCGTGTCCCGGCCGCTGCGCAGCACGGTCTTGATATGCAGGCCGCGCTGGGAGAGCAGGTTCACCTTCACCGCACCGCGCTGGATGAGTTCCTGGGCCCGGGCCACTGTGCCCTGGTCGATGGACTCCAGCACCTCCATCTTGCGGGCCGGATCGCCGCCCAGGGCGCCCAGGGCCGCGGCCAGGTCCAGACCGCAGAGCCCCCCGGTGCCCGGGATCAGCACCGCAATGCCGTTCTTGTATATGTTGGGGTCCACCCAGATCTCCAGGGAGTCCACCTCCCGGCCGGGCAGCAGGGAGGCGGCCGCCGCCGCCCCCAGGGCGATGGCCACCGGCTCGGTGCAGCCCAGGGCCGGCGCCACCTCCCTTTGCAGGATGTCCTTGGCGGTAAACGACATGAGTCTCTCCCCTTCACGAACGGGCTTCACCTGTCATGGTCAGCAAACCAGGCAAGTGTACCCGGATTCCGCCGGAGGCTCCAACCCTGGGGGAGAGACGGGTGTGGCAGCGAAGGCTTAAGAGGCGCCCCACCGGCGGGGCTATTTCATCATGCTGGGCAGCCAGAGAATGATCTGGGGAAAGATCATGCACAACGCCAGGCCCAGGGCCTGGAGCAGCACGAAGGGCGCCACCGACCGGTAGATGTCGGCCATGCCCACCCCCGGCGGGGCCACCCCGCGCAGATAGAAGAGGGTATAGCCGAAGGGCGGGGTGATGTAATCCATCTGGGCGTTGACCAGAAACAGGATGCCGAACCAGACCGGGTCGAAGTGCAGCACCTTGATGATGGGCAGGAAGATGGGCACGCACAGCAAAATGATGCCGATCTCGTCCAAAAACAGGCCCAGGAAGATGAGCAGCAACTGAATCAGGATGAGCATGAGCCAGCGGTTCAGGGCCAGGCCGGTGATGAAGTCGTGCACCATGTCGTCGCCGCCCACCGCCGAGAAGACCGAGATGAAACAGCGCGCGCCGATGGTGATCCACAGGATCATGGCGGTTATCTTGGCCGTGGCCAACACCGATTCCCTCAGATTGGCCCAGGTCAGGCGCCGATAGATGGCGGCGGAGATGATGGCCCCCAGGCAACCCACCCCGGCCGCCTCGGTGGGGGTGGCGATGCCGGCGTAGATGGAGCCCAGCACCCCGATGATGAGCAGCACCGGGATGATGACGCTGCGCAGGGCCAAAAACTTCACCTTCCAGGAATAGCTGCGGCGCTCCTCCTTGGGGGGCGCGGGGCCCAGCTCCGGCTGTAGCCAGCAGCGCAAGGCGATATAGCCGATGAACAAGGTGGACAGCAAAAGGCCGGGGAAGACACCTCCCATGAACATGTGGCCGATGGAGACGCCGGCGGTGACCGCGTAGACGATGGTTATCACGCTGGGGGGGATCAGGATACCCAGGGTGCCCCCCGCGCAGATGGAGCCCAGGGCGATACGCTTGTCATAACCGCGGGCCAGCATGGCCGGCAGGGCCAGGATACCCATGGTGGCCACCGCCGCCCCCACCACTCCGGTCATGGCGGCCATCAAGGTGCAGATCACCACCGTGCCGATGGCCAGCCCGCCCCGCAAGGGCCCGAACCACATCTGCATCACGGTGAACAGGTCCTCGATGATGCCCGAGCGTTGCAGCATGTTGGCCATGAAGATGTACAAGGGGATGGCCACCATGAAATAGGAGGTCATCACCCCCCAAGTCTGCACGGCCACCAAAAGCATGGAACTGTGGCCCCACAGGAAGTAGGAGAAGATCAGGGCCAGGCCGCCCAGCACGAAGACCAGGGGCAGGCCGGAGAACAAAAGCACTATCAGGGAAACGAACATCAAAAAGACGATGAGTTCCGGGCTCACAGCTCGCCCTCCCGTCCGGTGATGCACAGGTGGAGATCGCGCACGAACTTGGCGGCGCCTTGGGCCAGCACCAGCGCGGCCGCGATGGGGATGATCATCTTCACGGGATAGATGGGCGGGGCCCAGGCCGAGGATAGGTTCTCGCGGAAAGCCCAGGAGCGCAGGGCGAACTGGCCGCCGTGCCACAGCATCATGGCCATGAAGAAAAAAAAGATCGGCGCGGTGAACAGATCTATCAGCGCCCGGCCGCGGGGGGAGAACTTGCTGTAGAAGATGTCCACGTTGACGTGGCCGCCCACCGAGAGGGTGTAGGCCCCCAGCAACAGGAAATACGGCCCGTGCACCAGGTAGTTGAACTCGAAGACCCAGTTGGTGGGGGCGTTGAACAGGTAGCGCATCACCACCTCGTAGACCGTGGCCAGTACTATCAGGATCACCGCCCAGCTTACGATCTTGGCCACCCACTGGTTGATCTTGTCTATGGCCCGGAGGATGCTTCGCAGGGTCTTCATGGGTTCATCTCCCAACGGTTAGAGAGACGACCGGCCGGCACGCCGGCAGGCGGGAGGTAGCGGGGAAGGGCCGCCGGGCCCCTCCCCGCCACCGGGGATAGAGCTCGTCGCCAAGTGCTGTTTTCAAGCAGCCCCTATGGCATGATAAAAGGTTCCGGGGAGCGGTGGAGTGACCTGACTGTCCAAGCGAAGTGCCGCAAGCGAAACCGGCCTAGCGCTGCAAGTGCCGTTCAGGAGGGACTCCACTCCCCCGCAGACAGACCAGCCGAAAGCCGGACCAAGGGCCAGGATCACAGCAGGCCCAGCATCTTCATCCAGCGCTTCTGGGACTCGTATATCTTCTTGGCCGTCTCGCTCTTTTTGGCGTACTCCTCCCAGACCTCCATGGCCACCTTGCGGATCTTTTTGATCTCGCTGGGGGGCAGGTAGATGACCTTGCAGCCCTTGGCCTTGAACTTCTCCAGGGCCTCCATGCCCTTGACCACGTGCAGTTGGAACAGCTCGGCAGACGCCTCGCGGGCGGCGGTTTCCAAGATGGCCTTTATGTCGCCGGGCAGCTTTTTCCAGGCCGCCAGGTTGGCCACGAAGCAGGTGGCGGTGGTGGGCTGGTGGAAACCGGGCAGGATGATGTACTTGGCCACCTCGTAGAGTCCGGCGTCATAGTTGGCCGCCAGGCCGCCGCGGTCGGCGAAATCGATGACGCCCTTCTCCAGGGCGGAGTAGACCTCGGCGGTGGGCAGGGGCGTGACCGCCGCGCCCAGCTTCTTCATCACCGGGCCGGCCAGGCCCACGAAGCGTCCCTTCTTGCCCTTGAAGTCGGAGACCTTGTGGATGGGAAACTTGGAATGGATGGGCTCCTGGCCGTAGATGGTGGGAGCTATGTAGTAGAGTCCCTGCTTGGAGTAGGTGTCGCGCAGCATCTGCACGCCGCCCAACTGCCAGAACCAGGTCTCGAACTGCCAGGCGTCGGTGAACCCCAGGGGCAGGGAGCTGGTGAAGGCCACCTCCGGCATCTTGCCGATGTAATAGCCCTCATACTGCCACATCATCTGGATCATGCCGCTTTGCACCGCGTCCAGCATCTGGTTGGTGGGCACCAGGGAGCCGGGGGCAAAGATCTTGATCTTCAGGCGCCCGTTGGTGAGCTCCTCCACCCGCTTGACGAAGCGCTTGCCGATCTTGTAGGGCAAGGTGGCCGGATCCCACAGCACCTGCATCTTCCATTTGATCACCTTGCCCGCCACCGCGCCCGAGGGCAGCGCCAGCATGAACAACGCGGCCAAAAGGACGAACAGGACCACTCGCTTTTGCCTTGTCATCGTCCCCTCCTTTGTTGAGATTCGGTTGGCCGATGCCAACCCTCTCTGGTTTTTAAGCCGCCCGCCGCCGCGCTCTCAGCGGCAGGAGGCCGTACTTTGGGGCTGGCCCTGCCAGTTGGGCCGGCCAGCCTTGAGGACGTAACTGGGCAGTTCGGAGCCGATAACCTCCTGGGCGAAGCGGGCGGCGGCCAAGAGCTTGTCCAGGTCCACCCCGGTGGAGACCCCCATCTCCTCCATCATCGACACCAGCTCCTCGGTGGCCACGTTGCCCATGGCGCCCAGGGCGGTGGGGCAACCACCGATGCCCCCCACCGAGCAGTCGAAGATCCGCACCCCGCCCTGGTAGGCGGCCAGGGCGTTGGCCAAGGCGGTGCCCCGTGAATTGTGGAAGTGGGCCGCCACCTGCATCTCGCCGGCCGCCTGGCGCACCGCCTGGAACACCTCCACCACCTGGCGGGGGTTGGCCATGCCGGTAGTGTCGCCCAAAGACACCTCCGCCACCCCCATCCGCCGGTAGCGTTCCACTATCTCCAGCACCTGCTGCAAAGGGACGCGCCCCTCATAAGGGCAGCCGAAGGCGGTGACCACATAGCCGCGCAGCCGCTTGCCCGCCTTAAGTCCCATCTCGGCGACCCGGGCCAGGGCATCGAGCGATTCTTCCACGCTCATGTTGACGTTCTTGCGGTTGTGGGTCTCCGAGGCCGAGACGAACATGGCCAGCTCGTCCACCGGGGTGGTGACGGCCCGCTGGCAACCCTTGACGTTGGGGACCAGGACGGAATGGATCACGCCGGGCAGGCGCTTGACCCCGTTTACCACCTCCAGGGTATCGGAGAACTGGGGGATGACCTTGGGGTGCACGAAGGAGCTGATCTCCAGCCGGGTCAGGCCGGCCTCCATCAGCAGGTTGATGAGCTCGATCTTTTGGGCGGTGGGAAAGAACTCGGGCTCGTATTGCAGGCCGTCGCGCGGCCCCACCTCCACCACCGTGATGGGATCTGTGGGGAACATGGTCGCCCCCTTTACTCCCCCCGGAGTTCCTTGAGGATGGCCTCGGCCAAATCGGCGCGCACCTTGCCACCCTTGATCAGACGCTCGGCCACCTCGTCTATCTCCGACCCCTTGGCGCCCACCTGGATGGCCAGGTTCTTGGCGTGCAGGGTCATGTGGCCGCGCTGGATGCCCTCTGCGGAGAGCGCCCGCAGGGCGGCCAGGTTCTGGCACAACCCGGCCGCGGCGGCGATCTCGGTCAGCTCGCCGGCGGTCTTCACCCCCAGGGCCTTGACCACCAGCTTGGCCATGGGGTGCACCGCCGTGGCGCCGCCCACCAGGCCCATGGCCAGGGGCAGCTCGATGGTGCCCACCAAATCGCCCTCGGCGGTCTTCTCCCAGGTGGTGAGCGAGCGGTAGCGGCCCGTGCGGGCGGCGTAGCTGTGGGCCCCGGCCTCGATGGCCCGGAAGTCGTTGCCGGTGGCGATGACCAGGGCGCTGATGCCGTTCATGATGCCCTTGTTGTGGGTGGCGGCCCGGTAGGGATCGGCGTCGGCAAAGGCCCAGGCGGTGACGATCCCGTCCACCACCTCCGGCCCCGGAGGGATGGCGTCCTTCTTCACCAGGCAATAGGCCCGGCCCAGGCGCCGGTCGGCCAAGTTGGAGAGGATGCGCAACAAGACACGCCCGCCGGTCCACTTCTCGATCTGGGGGGCCAGGGCCTCGGCCATGGTGTTCACCGCGTTGGCCCCCATGGCGTCGCGGGTATCCACGATGATGTGGGTCACCACCATGGGGCCGGCCTCGGTGTCCAGCACCCTGACCTCCACCTCCCGGCAGCCGCCGCCCAGCTTGACCAGCACCGGATCCTGCTCGTTGCAGAGCTGGATGATCTCATCCCTGTGCTGGAGAATCTTGATCTTGGCCGCGAAAGGGTCGCTCAGGTTCACGCACTGGATCTGGGCGATCATGAGCGGGCCGGTGGTGGAGGCGAAAAAGCCGCCGCCGGAGAGCGCCATCTTGCCTGCGTTGGCCATGGCCGCCACCACCGAGGACTCCTCCACCGCCAAAGGCAGGATCACGTCCTTGCCGTTGACCCGCATGTTGGGCACCAGCCCCAGGGGCAGCTCGAAGGTGCCCACCACGTTTTCGATCATGCTCTGGGCGATGTCCATGCCCAAGACAGAGCTTTTGCCCAACAGGGAGCGTTCTTGCTCGTCGAGTTCGGCGAACTCGGCGAAGATGTCTATGCGCTCCTCCAGACTCATCTTGTGGAAGCCCGAAATCCTGGAACTTTTGGCCATTTTCACCCTTCCTGATAAGTAAACCTAATTGTCAATAGGCTTTGTCCGGCCGCCCGCGGGGCCGGGCGAGGCGATCACCACCAGAACCTTGGCCTCGCGCTCGCCCACGCACTGCCCCCGGTGGGAGACCGAGGAGTCGAAATAAAGGCAGGTGCCCTCCCCCACCAGGTGGCGCTCCTCGCCATAGAAAAATTCCATCTCCCCCTCCAGCACGAACATCATCTCCTCGCCCTCGTGGGAGAAGAAGGTGTCGTCTTCGGCGTGGGGAACCAGGGTGATCAAAAATACCTCCATCAACTTGTTTCGCAGGGCATAAGCCAGAGATTCGTAGTAATATCCGAACGCTTCTCCGTCACGAGTGATGGCCATGCGCTGGGAGGGAGTGACGATGCTGAGCTTGTTTTCCGCACTGGGCTCGTCGATCAGCTCGGTGATGCCCACCCCCAGGGCGGTGGCTATGCGGCTTATGGTGGCGATGGGCGGATTGGCCAGGTCGCGCTCGATCTTGGAGAGATAGCCGGTGGTGAGTCCGGTGCGCCGCGCCAGGGTTTGCAGGGTGATGCCCCTTGCCTGCCTCACCTGCCTTATCTTGTTTCCGACCTGGGCTCCGGCCTGGTTCATCGGTGAGATCCTCGTGGGGCGTTTGTCGCCTTGTAGTGTCATGGTAATTTTCCTCTCAGGAACAAGTCAAGTAAAAAAATACCGCCGCGCACCCGTTCCCCGGGAGCAACGGCCCCGCCACAAGCCCGGCGGCAGGCGTAAGACGCCGGAGCGCAAAAAGCAAAGTTTGACGGCGGCCCGCGGTCTGTGCGAAATTGATTACACAAAACGATCTCCAGGCAAGCATATCCAGGGAGCGAACCGCCTCCGGGAAAACGACCGTTCAAAACCAAGGAGCCGGGGTCCACTTCGGCGTTTGCGCGGCGCTCCCCGAAAAGCGCGGCCCCAGTTCAGCAACCCCGCCAAGGCTCCCCAAACCGATTCTGCCGTGCAACCTCATCAAAGGGAAAGGAAACACCGTGGCGGCGAAAAAGACCATGACCGTGTTTACCTTGACCACCATGACCGCCGCGGCGGTGATCAGCCTGCGGGGCCTGCCCATGATGGCCAAGGAAGGTCTTTCCATGATCTTCTACATCCTCTTTTCCGCGGTCCTGTTCCTGCTGCCGGCCTCGCTGGTGGCCGCGGAGCTGGGCGGTGCCTTCAGCCGCCAGGGGGGTGGGGTCTACACCTGGATCAAGGAGGCCTTCGGCTCCCGTTGGGGATTCACCGCCATCTGGTTGCAGTGGATCCAGAACGTGGTCTGGTACCCCACGGTGCTGGGCTTCGCCGCCGGGGCCCTGGCCTATCTGCTCCTTGACCCGGCCCTGGCCGACAACGGTTTCTACACCGGCGTGGTGATCCTGGTCTGCTACTGGCTGGCCACCCTCCTCACCCTGGCCGGTTCCACCACCGCCGCCAAGGTGACCAAGTACGGCTTTCTGTTGGGGACGGTGCTGCCGGGAGTGCTGATAATCGTCCTGGGGCTCTTGTGGGTGGACCAGGGCAATCCCTTGCAGTTCTTGCACGCGGCCCCCGATGGCAGCGGCGCCCACGCCCGGTTCTTCCCGCACATCACCGGCCTGGGCAGCGTGGCCTTTCTGGCCGGCATCATCCTGCTGTTCGCGGGGGTGGAGGTGCACGCGGTACACGCCAACGAGCTGGAGAACCCGGAGCGGGATTTCCCCCTCAGCATGTTCCTGGCCGCCCTGGTCATCCTGCTTCTGTTCACCCTGGGCTCCCTGGCCGTGGCGGCGGTGCTGCCCGCCAAGGACATAAGCCTCACCGCCGGGCTGATGCAGGCCTTCGTGGAGCTGCTGGACAAGTTCTCCATCGGTTTTCTGACCCCCATCATCGGGCTGCTGGTGGCCTTCGGCGCCATCGGCGGGGTGCTCAGTTGGGTGGGCGGCCCCAGCAAGGGCCTGCTGGAGACGGCCAAGCACGGCGAGCTGCCACCCTTTTTGGCCAAGGTCAACAAGAACGGGGTGCAGGTCACCATCCTGGTGATCCAGGGCGTGATCGTAAGCGGCCTGAGCCTGCTCTATTTCATCATGGACAACGTGAGCGTGGCCTTTTTCGTACTCTCGGCCATGACCATCACCTTGTACCTGGTCATGTACATCCTCATGTATGCGGCGGCCATCAAGCTGCGCTTCACCCGGCCGGATCTGCCCCGCTCCTACCAGGTGCCCGGCGGGATCTTCGGCATGTGCCTAGTGGGGGGTGTGGGGCTGTTGGGCGTGAGCTTCGCGCTGCTGGTGGGCTTCTTCCCGCCCAGCAACCTGCCGGTGGGCAGCCCTTTGTTGTACGTGGCCATGGTGGCCGGCGGACTGGTGGTCTTCACCGGCCTGCCGCTTTTGATCAACTCCGCCAAGAAACCCGACTGGCGCCGGGACGGCGCCGAGCAGGACCAAGATGACCGCCAGCCGACCCAGCACCCAAAAGAGGTAAGAGATGGCTCTGCATGAAAAGGACACCATAAGAGACAGCCTGCTGGAAGACGTGTACGCCTCCTCCGATCTCTCGGTGAGGGTACCCAAATACCGCCTTCCCAAAGAGGAGCGCGACCCGCGCCATGCCTATCAGCTGGTGCATGACGAGCTGCTCATGGACGGAGTGAGCCGGCTCAACCTGGCCACCTTCTGCCAGACCTGGGTGGAGCCGGAGGTTCACCGTCTCATGGACGAGTGTCTGGACAAGAACATGATCGACAAGGACGAGTATCCCCAGACCGCCGAGATGGAGGCGCGCTGCGTGCACATGCTGGCGCACCTGTGGAACTCGCCCGAAGCGGAGAACACCATAGGCTGCTCCACCACGGGCTCCAGCGAGGCGGCCATGCTGGGCGGCATGGCCATGAAGTGGCGCTGGCGCCAGAAGATGGAGGCCAAAGGAAAGCCCGCCGGCAGGCCCAACCTGGTCTGCGGGCCGGTGCAGATCTGCTGGCACAAGTTCAGCCGCTACTGGGAGATCGAGCACCGGGAGGTGCCCATGGAGGGCGACCGGCTGATCATGACCCCGGAGGTGGTGGCCGACTACTGCGACGAGAACACCATCGGGGTGGTGGTCACCCTGGGGGTTACCTACACCGGCCAGTACGAGGACGTGAAGGGCATAAGCGAGGCCCTGGACAGGCTCCAGGCCGACAAGGGCTGGGACATACCCATCCACGTGGACGCCGCCAGCGGCGGTTTCCTGGCCCCCTTCTGCGATCCCGAGCTGGTGTGGGACTTCCGCCTGCCCCGGGTGGTCTCCATAAACGCCTCGGGGCACAAGTTCGGGCTCTCCCCTTTAGGAGTGGGCTGGGTGGTCTGGCGCGACCGGATCCATCTGCCGGAGGAGCTGGTCTTCAACGTCAACTACCTGGGCGGCGAGATACCCACCTTCGCGCTGAACTTCTCGCGTCCCGGCGGCCAGATCGTGGCCCAGTACTACAACTTCCTGCGCCTGGGATGGGAAGGCTACCGTAAGATTCAACAGCGCTGCTACGACACCGCTGCCTGGCTGGGACAGAAGATAAAAAAGGCGGGGCCATTCAAGGTGATCCACGACGGCAGCGGCGGCATCCCGGCCCTGCTGTGGACCTTGGCCGACGGCGCCGATCCGGGGTTCAGCCTCTATGACCTCTCGGAGAAGCTGCGCAGCCGGGGCTGGCAGGTGCCGGCCTATTCCATGCCGCCCCACCGGGAGGACCTGGTGGTGATGCGGGCGCTCATCCGCCACGGGTTCTCGCGCGACATGGGCGAGATGCTGCTGGGCGACATCAAGCGGGCGCTGGACTACTTCGAGAAGCACCCGGTCAGCAAGCCGCTCACGGCCAGCGAGGCCGGCGGCTTCACGCACAACGCGGCCGCCACGCGCCGGGGCTAGCGGCCCAAATCCTTGCCGCAAAACCAGAGGGCGGGGCTCGATGATCACATCGGTCCCCGCCTTTGTCCCCACGCCGCCCCGGCGGCGGTAAAAGAGGGCCACCGCCCAACCAGGGAGGCTTGCCCGGCGCGGGGCTTTACAAAGACACCCCTGGGCGCAACAATCAACCCAGCACCCGGAACCGCCCGGCCGACGCCGGAGCCGGCCGGGCGGGGCGCAGCATCCATCACCCCAGGAGCGTCATGAGCAAGCCTGTTATCCTCATCGTGGAAGACGAGGAGAACATCGCGGAGTTTCTGCGCGCCGGACTCTCCTACGAGGGCTACGAGGCCCTTTCCACCGCCGAGGGCAGCGGCTGCCTGGCCCTGCTGGAAGCCAAGCCGGTGGACCTGGTGCTTTTGGACCTCATGCTGCCGGACCTGGACGGCTTCGAGGTCTGCCGCCTGATCCGGGCCAAGGGGCTCACGCTGCCCATCCTGATGCTCACGGCCAAGAAGGACATCTCCGACCGGGTGACCGGCCTGGACCTGGGCGCCGACGACTACCTGACCAAGCCCTTCAACTTCGACGAACTGCTGGCCCGCATCAGGGCGCTTCTGCGCCGTTCGGGCAAACTGGAGCGTGACACTGTGTTGCGGGCCGGCGACCTGACCCTGGACCCCCGCACCCGCCGAGTGACCAAGGGTTCCCGGCCCGTCAAGCTGACCCCCCGGGAGTTCGGACTGCTGGAGCTGTTCATGCGCCACCCCCAGCGGGTCTTCACCCGCCAGACCCTGCTCAACCGGGTCTGGGGCTACAACTACTTGGGTGACAGCAACATCGTGGACGTGCACCTGAGCCACCTGCGGGCCAAGATAGGCGACCGCCCGCCGCGCCTCATCCGCACCATCTACGGGGTGGGCTACATATTCGATCCCGGCGGGGAGTCATGAAGACTTGGCGCTCGCTGAGCCTGCGGGTGAAGCTCACCGTCCTCTACGTGGGCCTTTTGGTGCTCATCCTGCTGGCCCTGGGCGTCACCCTCTACCTGGACAACCAACGCTTCCTGCTCCACAGCCTGGCCACCCGCGTGCGGGCCCAGGCCAAGCCGGTCATCGAGCGGCACCTATTCTCGCCACCGCCGGCCCCGCCCCTGCTGGGCGGTGACAAACCCGCCAGCCCGCCGCTGGATATCAAGCGTGTCGCCCCGCTGCTGGCCCGGGACCTCACCTCCCGCGACACCGGCGCCCTGGTGCTTGACGCCGAGGGTAAGGTACTGGCCAGAGGCAAGCGGCTGCCCGAGGAGCCCGAGCCGCCGCCGCCCCTGGCCGCCTATTACCGCCGGGCCCTCCAGGGACACAAGGAGGTGCAATACACCACCTGGTTCCAGGGCAGCCACCTGCTGGTGATCCTCATCCCCCTGGAGACCGCCCCGGGCAGCGGCCGGATAGTGGGCGTGGTGCAACTGAGCTGCCCCTTGAGCCAGATAGACCGCATCCTGTTCCGCCAGCGGCTGGTGCTCATGGTGGGGATCGGCGTGGCGGCGCTGGTGGGCACCCTGCTGGGGCTTTTGATCACCGGCTCCACTCTCAAGGGGCTTCCCCGGATGGTGGCCACCTGCCAGGCCATCTCCCAGGGGGATCTCAGCCGGCGGGTGGGCCTCTCCCGGCGGGGGGACGAGATCGGGCGCCTCTCCCGGGCCTTCGACCAGATGGCCGAACGCATACAGGCATCCTTCCGGGCCCAGAAGCGCTTGCTGGCCAACGCCGCCCATGAGCTGCGCACCCCGCTCACCGCCCTGCGCGGTTCCCTGGAGGTCCTCTTGCGCGGGGTGCAGGACGACCCCGCCGCCGCGGCCAGGCTGATACAGGGCATGTACCGCGACAGCCAGCGACTCTCCCAGCTCTGCGAGCGCCTGCTGGAGATCTCCCGGCTGGACGCCGCGGCCAACCTGGACAAGAGGCCGCTGGCCCTGGCGGAGTTCTTCACCGAGCTGCTGCCCCAGCTCAGGCTCCTTTCCCGGGGCCAGGAGGTGGTCCTGGAGAGGGGACCGGAAACCGAGATCCTGGCCGACCGCGACCTGCTGACCCAGGTGATCCTGAACCTCTTTGACAACGCGGCCAAGTACACCCCGCCCCGGGGAGAGATACGCCTGGGCTGGCGCGAGGTTCCGGCGGGGGTGGAACTGTGGGTGGCCGACCAGGGACCGGGGATCCCCTCCGGGGAACTGCCCCGTTTGTTCGAGCCCTTCGTGCGGGGCAAGACTCGTGCGGGAGAGGGTGCGGGGCTGGGGCTGGCCCTGGTGAAGGCCATCGTCTCGGCCCACGGCGGCCGGGTTTCCGTGCAGCGCCCCTCCGGCGGAGGCTGCATCTTTTCGGTGATCCTCCCCCTCCGAGGCCCCGCGGGCCAATCTTAATGATCTTTTAATGCTTCCTTAAAACTTACTCAAGATTGCCGGCCCATACTTCCAGGTAGCACCCAAGAGGGAGGTTATACCCATGGGGCGGCACCAAATTCACAAGGCATGGTTGATTCTGGCGGCGCTGCCGGCCGCCTCCGGTTGCGGTCCCGCCGGACCGGGGCTTCCTCCCGGCCTGGGACCCGGGCCCGGCATCTGGGGGCTGTTGTTGCTGGTGCTGGTGGGAGCGGTGGCCTGGTACGGCGGCAGGCACACCCGCAAATCCAAACCCGCGGAAACCGCCGAGCACCCCCAAGCCGCGCAGGCCCTGGAACGGATCGAGCGGCGCCTGTCGCAGATGGAGCGCCGCCTGAAAAAACTGGAGGAGCGTTCGGCCCCGGCCGGCCAAGCCTCCTCCCAAGGAGAGACGACATGACCAACACCAACCTATCGGCCATCGCCGCAAGTCTGACACTCTTGCTGCTTGGCTTCACAGGAGGATCAGCCATGGCCCAGAACAAGCCGATTCCCCCCTTGCTGAACGAACTTCAATTGGGGGCGCAGGTGGCGGTCCCCCCCGCGCCTCCCGCCGGGGCCCTTCCGTCCGCGCCGGGTACGGCGCCTCCCCCTCCCACCGGAACCGTGCCGCCGCCCCCGCCGCCCCCGCCGGGTGGTCCTGGGGCCGTGCCTTCACCGCCCCCACCGCCAGGAGGCCCCGCCGCACCCGCCCCTCCCCCCAGGGCGGAGCGCAACCTGCCGCTGGCCTTTCTACACAACGGTCCCCGGGCGGTGGAGGCCGCCCGCGCGGCCCGGCCCATGCTGACCGCGGGCAAGGTCTGGTCGCGGCGGGCGCCGGGCGGCGAGAGGCAGCTCAAGGCCGCCATCTTGTATCAAGGCATGGCGGTGGGAGTACTGGAGTTCAGTCCCCTGGACGGCACCCTGCTGCCCGTGGGCTATCACCCGCGCATCTACAGTCCGGTGGCCCCGCCTGCCCTGGAACGGGTGAAGCGCGAGGTCGCCGGGATCGTATCCCGGCTGGAGGTGCTGGACGGGGCCGAGTTCCGGGCCCCGGAGGCCAGTTGGGTGGTGCCCTTGGCCGAAGGGGGAATGATCGTATCGCACCTGAAGATCTATTATGACGGGGTGCACGTCATACCCGATTTCCCGGCCAACCAGGAGATGCAACTGGGCACCCTGCCCTGAACCGGCGGTGCTTCGCACCCGGGTCTGTCCCTCTGCCCCCGGAGGCGCCGCCAGGCGTCTCCGCAGGGCAGGCCTAGGTCCCTTTGCAGCCCTGTTCTTGGACGACGAGGTCCAGGTGCCAGGTGGCGGCGTCGTCCAGGGGCAGGATCACCGGACCGGCTATCTCGCGCAGGTCCAGGGTCTTGATGTATTGGCCGCACCGGGAGCAGACCTCCACCTGGAGGCCCTCCTCCTCCTGGGCCTTGAGCCGGCTGATGATGCCGGGTTCCTGGCTCTCACAAAAGGGGCATTGCAGGCGGGGATAGGGCCAGGGCGTCTCGCAGAGCGAGCAATGCAGGGTGCGTTTGCCGCCCTCGCCCTCCAGATGGGCCAGGCCGGGGGCGGAGCCACAGACCGGGCAATGTCCAAAGCTCCAGGCGGCCAGATCCACTTCCTGGCGGGCCCGGCGGGCCGCGGCCAACAGAGCGGGGCGCAGGGCCATGCGCAACACCAGGGCCAGTACCTGGAGCTCGCCGCCGTGCTTTTGGGCGAGTCGGTCCAGGGCCTGGCGATCGGCGGTGAGCACCGCCCGGAAGGCGCCGGCGCCCTGGCCGCCGCCCTTTTCTCCGGCGGCGGCGCGCAGGTTGCCAATGGCCAAAAGCGTCTGGTCCCCTCCCGGACGGCTGCTCAGGGAACGGGCCAGGCGCTCGGCCAAGTCCCAGAGCCGGGGCCAGTCCAGCTCCAGGGCCTCCCGGTCCCACAGGGAACGCCCTTGGGCCAGACCGCTGGAGTCGCAGGAGGGTTGCGGCGCGGGCTCTTGCCAGCCGTCCGCCTCCTGCAAGGTTTCAAGCAGCAGCTCACCCACCAACTGGCAGAGTTCCTGGTAGGCGGGGTTGCGCTGGGCGAGGGTCTTCATCTTTTGCCGTATGAGCTGGCTGTCTTGCACGGGAGTCTGCACGCGCCTCTCCTTGCTTGCGATGGCCGGCCGGGGATGGGGGTGAAAAGGGGCCCCCGGGCAGGGGGCCCCCGCGCTCAGGCTGACTTATGATACTCTTCCAGGTCCGCCACCACCAGGTACAAGGCGCGCACGTCCTCGGCGTCCAGTATCTGGGCGCCTTCGCCGTAGCGCCTCTTGGCCTCGGCCAGGCGCTCTTGGGCCAACTTTTTCATCTCGGCCTCGTCGCCGAAGTTGAGCGCCCCGGTGGGGCACGCCTTTACACAGGCGGGCAAGAGCCCCGCCGCCACCCGGTCGTGACACATGTGGCACTTGGTGAGCCGCCCGCTCTTGGGGTCAAACTGGGGCACCGACCAGGGACAGGCGTCCTGGATGTCCTGGAAGCTGGCGGCCAGCTTCTTGGTCTTTTCGGTGTAGATCACCGCCCCGTTCTCGTCCACGATGATGGCGTCTTTGACCACGGTGTCCGCCTCCTGCTTGCAGAGCGGGTCCAGGCAGTGGCGGCAGGCGTCGCTCAAAAACAGCCAGCTCACGTAGTTCTGCCGGGCCGGGTGTTCGGCGAAGCGCACCACCCGGTAGGTGACCCCGTTCCAGTTGGGCGGGTTCTGGTGGGTGCCGGTCTGCTTGGTCTTGGTGGCGGGGAGATGGTTCCACTCCTGGCAGGCCACCTGGCAGCCCCGGCAGGCGGTACATCTGGTGGTATCGATCAGAAAGAATTTACCGGCCATGGCTTAGGCACCCCCTTTCTTGACCAGGTTGACCATGAAGGCCTTGGTCTCCGGGATTCTGGTGTTGGGATCGCCTGCCGCCGGCGTCAGCAGGTTGGCCGAGTCGCCGCCGTCTTTGGGATGCACCCAGCCGAAGCACCAGGGCAGTCCCACCTGGTGTACCGTGGTGCCCTGGACCTTGAGCGGGCGGAAGCGGCGGGTGACCATGGCCACGGCCTCCACCTTGCCGCGGGCCGAGGAGACGATGCACATATCGCCGTTTTTGATCCCCTTCATCTCGGCCAGCTCTGGGCTCAGCTCCACAAAGAGCTGGGGCTCGCACTCCAGCAGCCAGGGCTGCCAGCGGGTGAGCACGCCGGTCTGCCAGTGTTCGGTGACGCGGTAGGTGGTGGCCACCACCGGGAAGCGCGGGTCGCAGTTGTCCACCTCGTCCATGGCGCTGTGATATACCACCGCCACCGGGTTGATCCGCTGGCTGGAAAAGAGGTTCTTCTTCACCGGGCACTCCACCGGCTCGTAGTGCTCGGGCATGGGACCGTCCGCGCGTCCCGGCCCGAACACCGAGCCCACGCCGTCGGGCTTCATGATGAAGGGCCGCTTGGTCTTCTTGGGGTCCACCTTCATGGGCGGCCAGCCGCCGTCGGGCACGTCGCCCACCCACTTGCCGTCCTTCCATTCCAGGATGTTCTTGTTGGCCGACCAGGGCTTGCCCATGAGGTCCACGCTGGCGCGGTTGTAGAGGATGCGCCGGTTCACCGGCCAGCACCAGGACCAACCCGGGTACAGCCCCATGCCGGTGGGATCGGCCTTGCTGCGGCGGGCGGCGTTGTTGCCCTTTTCATTGTAGGACTGGCAATAGAGCCAGTTGCCGCTGCTGGTGGCGCCGTCGGCCGTGAGATAGGCGAAAGAGGGCACCAGTTGGCCGCGCTTGAACTTCTTGCCCTTGACCACGGTGTCCTTTTCGAAGTAGCCGTTGATCAGCTTGGCCACCGCGTGGGCGTCGTACTTGTCGCTGCCGGCGAAGTCCCAGCGCAGGTTTAGGATGGGCTCGGGGAACTTGCCGCCCTTCTGGTACAGGGCGCGGATCCTCCCGAACAGCTCCACCATGATCTCGCCGTCGGGCTTGACCCCCTTGGGCGGCCTGGCGGCCCGGTAGCGCCACTGCATCCAGCGGCCGGAGTTGGTGATGGAGCCCTCCTTCTCCACGCTGGTGGCGCAGGGCAGGAAGAAGACCTCGGTGGCGATCTTGCTGGGGTCCATCCCCGGACCGCGCCAGAACTCGCAGGTCTCGTTGTCGAAGATGTTCACGTTGACCAGCCACTTGAGCTTGGCCATGGCCTGGCGGTTCTTGTTGGCGTTGGCCCCGGAGCAGGCCGGGTTCTGGCCCCAGGCAAAAAAGCCCTCTATCTTGCCCCGGTACATGTCGTCGAACAGATCCAGCCAGGAGTAGGTGACCCCGTCGTCCAGCTTGGGCAGCCAGGCGTAGCCGAAGTCGTTTTCCTTGGTGGCCTTGTCGCCGAACATGGCCTTCAAGAAGCTCACCACGTACTTGGGCTTGTTCTGCCACCAGTTGGCCGAGAGCGGGTCGTTGCTCTTGGGGGTGTTCTTCTTGTGGTAGGCCGCCAGGGTGGGCAAGGAGGCCTTGGGGGTGCCCAGGTAGCCGGGCCAGATGTGGAACAGCAGGCAGTGGTCGGTGGAGCCCTGCACGTTGCTCTCGCCGCGCAGGGCGTTGACCCCGCCGCCAGGCCGGCCGATGTTGCCCAGGGCAAGCTGGATCATGGCCATCATGCGGATGTTCTGCACGCCTACCGTGTGCTGGGTCCAGCCCATGGCGTACATGATGGTGCCGGTCTTGTCGCGGGCACCGGTGGCGGCGTAGGCCTCGTAGACCCTGAGCAGGTCTTTAACCGGCGTGCCGGTGACCTCCGACACCTTCTCCGGCGTGTAGCGGGCGTAGTGCTTCTTCATGAGCTGGAAGACGCAACGGGGGTGCTTGAGGGTGAGGTCCCGCTTGGGCACGCCGCGGTCGTCCCTCTCGAAGGCCCAGGCCTTTTTGTCATACTTCTTCTTCTTGGGGTCGAAGCCGCTGAACAACCCGTCGTGGAAGTCGTACTTGGGGCCCACGATGAAGCTGGCGTTGGTGTAGTTGGCCAAATAGGGCTCGAAGTACTTATGGTTCTCCAGGATGTAGTGCATCATGCCGCCCAAGAAGGCGATGTCGGTTCCCGGCCGCAGGGGGGCGTAGATATGGGCCTTGGCCGAGGTGCGGGTGAAGCGGGGGTCCACACTGATGAGAGTGGCTCCCTTTTTGACCGCCTCGCCGACCCACTTGAAACTGATGGGGTGGTTCTCCGCCGCATTGGACCCCATGATGAGGATGCAGTCGGAGTTACGGATGTCGATCCAGTGATTGGTCATGGCGCCGCGTCCGAACGACTCTGCCAGAGCCGCAACCGTGGCGCTGTGTCATATGCGTGCCTGGTGTTCGATGTAGACCAGGCCCAGGGCCCGCATGATGGCCTGGAGCACCCAGCACTCCTCGTTGTCCAGGGCCGCGGAACCCACATGCGCGATGGCCGTGGTGCGGTTGACCACCTGCCCCTTGGCGTTTTTGGTGATGAAGGAGGCGTCGCGGGTCTTCTTCACCCGCTGGGCGATCTGCTCCAGGGCCCAGTCCCAGCTCTTTACCTCCCACTTGCTGCTGTAGGGAGCCCGGTAGAGCACCTGTGTCATGCGCTTGGGGTTCACGGTCATCTGGTACAGACCCGCCCCCTTGGCGCAGAGCGCCCCTTGGTTGATGGGGTGGTCCGGGTCGCCCTCGGTGTTGATGATCCTGCCCGTCTTCTTGTCGGTGTAGACCAAAAG
>Ga0256835_1000779_pt1 | contig 21143 bp, 15 predicted proteins | sample PIR30metaG_FD_185972 | JGI IMG/M metagenome (GOLD analysis project Ga0256835, IMG submission 185972) | Hydrothermal vent microbial communities from East Pacific Rise, Pacific Ocean - PIR-30 | ecosystem: Environmental > Aquatic > Marine > Hydrothermal vents | place: Pacific Ocean: East Pacific...
TGGAATTCATATCGACCACATGGTTGACGAAAAAAAGTCCCCCTTCAGCGCCATTGATCCCAATCCACAATCACATAGAATTTCAGGATGTCGTTACATTCTTTAAACTTGCTGCGGAAAGGCACTCACTTTTCAGCAACAAGCGCCCGATGCGTACTTTGAGTGGTTTTGAATCCTGCAATGGGAAAACCTGTTAAAATTACGGATAGTTGGTTATGCACAAGGCCGTGTCCCTGTGGAAATTCCATTTTGCCCTGCTAATGAAATCCACTCAAAACGACGAAGAGCCCTTTATGGGGTCCGTGTGATAAAAGAACCAAATTTGTATATATACATATAAAGAAATAGCAAAAAAAGTCGATATTGCCAATAGGCTAGGGTGTAACAGTGGCACTATTGGCGATGTTCTATTGCCGATTCGTTTGGCAATCAGATTGAATCTGATGATATTTAAGGTAATTAGAGTCTGTATATATGGTGTGCCGGTGAAAACCGGATTTCTTAAAAAGAAACCATCCCATCAATTCTCATGTAAAAACCGCGTAACGCTGTTGAATTCAGGGGAGGTTTGACGGCCGCCGGGCATGAGACTGGTGTTGTCCTGGGCCTCCGCGATCTATGAAAAGTTGAACGGCTGCGTGCATTATTAAGCAGGATCGTGAGGTCCAAGGTATTTCAATCGCCGCGCGGACTTCATATGCCATACGCGGAGATGAAAAAAGCTCGCCACCACGGGGGCGACGGTTACATGACAAATCCCATTTGCAAGGGGCTGTCAAAAACGGACACAAAACGTTAAGCCACTTTCATCAACAGGTCTTTCTCATAGTCCAATGGGCTTCTGTATCCCAAGGTCGAATGCAGACGGCCCGCATTGTAGAAACTGGTGGAATCCAAAACCTCCATTTTGGCTTCCATCCTGTCAGCAAACCGGGAGTATCCTATTCTTTCGGATTTGAGGCTGCGGGAGTAGCCCTCAATCGGCGCATTATCCCGGCGGTCTCCTTGGCGGTTCATGTTCGGCACGCTATGCCAGCCGCAGAGCCGCTTCTGGTAATCGTGGCAGCCATACTGGCTGCCATGGTCCGGGTGGTGCAGCAGGCCGGCGGCCGGATCTTGCGCCGCTACGCCATTGAAGGTGCACCCATGACCGCTGGTTTTTTCTTATTCAGGCGACGGATTTCGGATTTCAGTTCAACCGGGTTTTTCCGGCCGTTGGCGACGGCCTCTTTATTTCGCTGATATTCCCGCACCAGCGACAGGTATTGAAACGGTTGATGCCCGGGTGACGGGCAACTTCTGTGCAGCCATACCCTTTTGTAAATCTCACAATAGATGCCAAAATTGATTTATGGCGGTGAACCTAGTCTAAAACAAATTATGTGCAAGCTGCTTTCAAGTGCTGCCAGGTTTATATTAGATGGGGGCGTGTCCACGTGAGCGCAAGTGTGGGAAAGTCTACAGCAAACGATTTCTTTCCCCATATGCATAAAGCAACCGGCGTAATTAAGCTGGAGGAAGTATACAGGAAGAGATAGTTGAATGCGAAAGCGTTAAATTATCGTTGCTGATGACGAAGAGCCGATTCGGGATGTTCTCAAACAGCTATTCAAAAAGATAGGTTATACAGCAAGGACAGCAGAGAGTGCAGAAGAGGGACGAGGCATAATCCTGAAAGAAAATATTCATGTGATTTTTCTGGATTCGAATTTGCCAGGCATGAGTGGCTTTGAGCTGTGCGGCTTCATCCGAAACGAACGCCCGATGGCCATCATTCATGCTATCACGGGAAATACCAAAGTATTCGAGCTTTGCGAATGCAGAGAAGCGGGGTTTGATGACTATTTTGCTAGACCGGCAAATCTAAAAGAGTTCTCATTTGCAGCACAGGTCGCTTTTAAAAAAGTTGATCTCTGGCAACGTAGGTATCATTAGAACTGCCAAAATCTTGATAACGAAGAGGCTGAATCAATGAGCAAAAAACGAGTAGAAACAATAACCAAAAAGAGAAGTCTTCGCACAAAGCTGATGTTGTCCATTGGCGGTCTTGTCGTTGTGTTTTTTTCCATCTTTTTAATTAAGGACTATTTCCAAAGGTCCAACCTGCTTTTTGAATCCAACCAGACAATTCTGAAACAGGATTATCGTCAAGTCTTGCAACTCATTGAAGACACAGCCGAGACTTCTTATGCATTAGCTTCCTGGGTTGCGGACACACCGGCAATAAAATATAGCTTTGCCAAGAAAGATCGCGAAGCCCTTAAAGAAAATACCTTGCCAATCTTCAATACGTTTAAAAAAGAGCATAACATAGCGCAATTTCAATTTCACTTGCCCCCGGCAACGTCTTTCCTGCGGCTGCATAAAATCCAAAAGTTTGGTGACGATCTATCTTCATTCAGAAAAACGGTTGTTGCCGCAAATACCGAAAAAAAGGCGATCGTAGGTTTAGAGAAAGGGGTGGCGGGCCTAGGCATTCGAGGTGTTGTGCCTGTATTTTTCAGTGGGCAGCATATTGGAAGTGTCGAGTTTGGAAGTGGATTGTCGGATGAATTGGTGCGATCCCTTAAGGAACGCTATGGATTCGATGCTTCGATCGTAATACCCGATGGTGATCGTTTTGTATTTCAAGCGAGAAGTCGCGAGATGAAGATTTCTCCAGATAGTTACGGTACTTTAAAGAAGGTAATGGAAAGTGGGGAGGAGGCAACCAGGCGTGCCGACAAAGGAGGCAAAAAGCTAATTACCTTTTTCGGTCCGCTTAGAGATTACGCGGGCAAAGTGATTGGCGTCGTAGCAATACCCAAGGATATAACTCTGTCTGTCTGGCAATTGAAGAAAACCCTTATTAAATATATTGTAGGGGGGACGCTGCTTGTTTTTCTGTTATTGGCCTCAATTTATTTTTTTATAGAAAAGTTCATTGTTAAGCCGGTAAATGCGATGAAAGATGCATTTTCTCATGCCGGTGATGGCGATTTGACTCAGCGCGTTGAAGTAAGAACACATGATGAGCTCGGTATATTGGCTGAAGCCTTCAATGAATTCCAGGATAAAATGAAGGCCACCATTTTGTCGATTTCCGAAAATTCTAAAACCTTGGCCATTTCTGCAGATGAACTTAATTCCATTGCAAAAGAAATGTCGAAAACTTCCGAACAAACATCCGAAAGGTCTAATGCGCTAGCTGTTGCGGCCGAGGAAATGAGTTCCAATATGAACGCTGTGGCCGCTGCTGCTGAACAGACTACAATGAATGTTGCCACTGTGGCTAGCAGTGTTAAGGACTCCAGGGGCGCTTTCAGCCAAATCACCCAACACACAGAAAAAGCCCATGCAATTACCCAAAGCGCTGTAACGGAAGCAATAAATGCTTCTGCCAGAGTTAATGAGCTGGGTAAGGCGGCAGACGAGATTGGAAAAGTAACGGAAACCATCACCGAAATATCTGAACAGACGAACCTGCTGTCCTTAAACGCCACTATTGAAGCCGCCAGGGCCGGTGAGGCAGGAAAAGGGTTTACTGTTGTGGCCAACGAAATCAAGGGATTGGCAAAACAAACATCTGATGCTACCGATGAGATTAAATTAAAAATTGAGCGCATTCAAGGGTCGACAAAGGAAACTGTTTCTCAAATTGAGCGGATTTCAACAGTCATAAATGAGATTGATGCCTTTGTCTCTTCCATAGCGAAAGAAATTGGGACCCAGACACAAACCAACAGTGAGATTGCTGAAAATATGGAGCAGGCTTCCCAAGGGCTGTCAGAAGTTGCAGAGAATGTTGCCCAGAGTTCCTCTGTTTCATCAGAAATAGCAAGAGACGTTAGTCAGGTTAATCAGGATGCCGGCAATATCGCAGAAAAAAGTACTCATATTCGGTCAAATGCGGAAGAATTGAGCCAGCTTTCCGGAAAACAGAAATCCCTGGTTAGCAAGTTTGTAGTCTAACGGCTATGTTGCAGCAGCTGTCCTGCCGGCTCGAGAAAGTGGTGGGTGCTTTGACCGGTGCGTTTCGCTCCGGCCCCTGTGCCCCCACGGATGCCCGGCCGCGCACCACGGCCCCTGGCGGGACACCCGGCAGCAGCGCTCCTGCCGTGGCTACCGGAGGAAAGCATAACCATTGAAATCGATAAAACCATGCCGATTTGTCCCGAAGCGTCCATGGAACACCTGGCCAATAGAACCAGGCCTGCACCATGGAGAGCATTCTCGGAAAGATCCGCAGGCGGGAGATGCTGCTTGACCGCGGCATCACCAAAATCTAATGGACGCCGCCGATGCCGGTGGAAAGAACGCTCCTCCTCTACCTCCAGTCAGTTGCCGATTCATAAAAAGTTCTATGCCAAATGATTTGTGTGATGGAGGTCGCATAGCCTTCTAATTTTCGGGGATAACGATGGCTATTGTAGAATAAACTGCCTGTGAGATACAAATGAAATGTTTTGTAAAAGCCTTAATTACTTCTGCGCTGGTTTTTTTCAGTGTTTTATCCTTCGCTGATGAATCCCAAAAGGTTATTCGTGTAGGTGTATACCAAAATAAGCCAAAGGTATTTATCGACAGCAGAGGTGTGCCCAAGGGATTTTTTATTGATATTCTGGAGCACATCGCCAAGGATGAAAACTGGAAACTGATCTATGTGCCGGGGACCTGGGAACAGTGCCTCATCCGCCTTCAGAACCAACAAATAGATCTTCTTTTGGATGTGGCCGATTCTGTGACCAGAATCGGCCTTTTTGATTTCTCTAAGGAATCCGTCTTTTCCAATTGGGCCGTCATTTATGTCCCGGAAGATTCAAATGTCGATTCCATTCTGGATTTGCACAACAAAAAGATTGCCGCCATGCGCGGTGATGTCTCCTACGAGGAATTTAAAGACAGGCTGAAACGCCTGGACATTGACTGCCGCTTCGAGGAAGTCGATAGCTTCGCTGGCGTATTTCGTGAAATCGACCAGGGAGCAGTCGATGCCGGTCTCATCAGCCGGCTGTTTGGTTTAGAAAATGAGTCTCGTCATCACGCAAAGCGAACGGGGATCATTTGCTGCCCGAAGAATCTTTACTTTGCCGTCCCCAAAGGTAAAGAATCGTGGTTAATCAGGCGCATTGACCAACATATCAGGCAAATGAAGAGAGATCAAAAATCGATCTATTACACATCCTTTATGGAGTGGATCGAGGGTATTGAACCTCGACGCCTGCCGCGTTGGCTGATATTAACCCTGGTATTTACCGCAGCCATGTTGGTGCTTTTCGTTGCTGCGTTTGTTGCATTAAGACTCAAGGTGAACGCCAGAACAAATGAACTGAAAAAGAGCAATAAAGAACTGGAAGCTACTCGCCAACGCCTGCTTTCCCAAATGAGTTCGCTTGAAAAAATCAACGATATTACGAATCGACTATACCGCTCACTTGATTATCAGGCTGTCGTTCAGCAGGCGGTTGATTCAATGGCAAACTACAGCCAGTCACCGCTGGTGGCCTTTTTTGAATACAGAAAGGGGGCCGACAGGCTGACGCTGCTGGCATCTAGCGGTTTTGAAAAAGGGCTTCACCATGTTTGCAAAAGCCTTCCTGTTCATGGCAATTTGACCGCTCAGGCAATCGAGGCCAAAGAGATCATTTTCTGTAACGATATTGAAAACGATTCCCGGATTGCCGCGGAGGCTTATCGGCCATTGGTAACTATGGGTCTAAAAAGTATCTTGGCTGTGCCTCTGATATATGGAGACGACGTTTTCGGCGTAATGAATCTGGTTTTCAAGGAGAAGATACAGTGGGAGGCCGATGAACTGGAAACCCTGCTTTCCATTGGTAAAACGATTGCGCTCGCGTTGGCCAATGCCCGGCATGTCGAACAAATGAAGCGGGAAATCGCCAATAGAAATCGGGCTGAAAAGGAAAAGGAGAAGCTTCAACGTCAATTGATGCATGCACAAAAGATGGAAGCGGTTGGTACTTTAGCCAGTGGTATCGCCCACGACTTCAATAATATTCTTCAGGGGATATATGGCTATGTGCAGGTCCTGAGGTTTAAAAAGAAAGAGGGCGATCCTGAGCTGAAAATCTTAAAGCAGATCGAGGAAATTACTCTCAAGGCCAGTGGGGTGGTTCGCCAGTTGTTGACTTTCAGCCGGGAAATAAAGAGCGAACTCAAACCAACAGAGCTGAATCAGGTCATCAAACATTCACTGCGGCTGTTAGAAAAAAGCCTGTCAAAAATGATCGAAATCCGTCTGTTGCTGGGCCCGAATCTGAAGCTGGTCAGAGCCGATAACGTTCAACTAGAACAGGTTTTGCTAAACCTGTGTATCAACGCCGGCCACGCCATGGGAGAAACCGGCCGACTGACGATTCAGACAGAAAATGTCTGTTTGTCCAAAGCGCAAGGGGACAGAATTGGCTTGGATAGTGGAAACTATGTGCTCCTCTCGATCAGCGATACCGGCCATGGTATGGATACGGAAATCGTTGAGCGCATTTTTGACCCGTTTTTCACGACCAAAAAAAACGGGGAAGGCACGGGGTTAGGGCTCTCCATGGTCTATGGTATCGTTAAACAGCATGGGGGGCACATTGTATGCAATAGCCGACCCCGGTCTGGAACACGTTTTGACATCTATTTTCCAGCGATAGAAATGGACACAGGGGACGTCCGTGACGTCGAAACGCAAATCCATGTACAGGGCTCAGAAACGATTCTGGTCATAGATGACGAGGCCGCTATTTTAGATGTCAGCAAGCAGTTGCTGGCCCAGCATGGATATACGGTAATTACCTTCGACATTCCTGAAAAAGCCATTGAATACTATGCGCAACATAGAGATTCCATTGATTTGGTGATTATGGACATTTACATGCCAAAGACAAGTGGATTAACCTGTCTCGCACGGCTGCTGGAGATAGATCCGGAAATCAAGGTTATTATGTCCAGCGGAAAAATCAGCCGGAAAACCAGGGACGATGTTTTAAGCGCAGGAGCCAAAGAATTTATTGCCAAGCCATACAGCATAGAAGCGCTATTGACAACGATTCGGAATGTGTTGGCCGTAGCGCCGCTCTCTTAGACCGGTTTTGTCGGGTGTTACCGGTTCGGAAAGCCAAATACGCTGTGGTTATTTCCGTCAATTTTGCAGCTATACGGAAATTGGCGACGCTTTCAAAACTGGAATCGCAGCCCGATGCCAAAGCGACCGTACTTGCTGATATCATCAAACTCATCGAAAGCCGAGCGGCCCTCTACGTAAAGCGAAGTGTTGAAGGCCTCGGGATCGCCGTAAATACGAACACCGATGTCCGCAATCAGTTCCACTTGGCTTTCCTCGGCATCCAGGTCCTGATCGCCGCCGGTAATCCATCCGCCAATGCCCAGGCCGGCGAAGAACCGTGACGCCCACCGATAGTTGAGAAGCCCATCAATGGTGAACGCGGTGGCGCCTTGATTGCCCTGCACCTTGGGAAACCCACCGATCAGCCCAACGAGAGAAAAGGATTCATTGAGGCGGTATTCGTAGCCAATACGCAGGGAAACATAGTTTCCAGGGTCAAACTGCCTGAAAAAGCCGACATCGGCCAGAGGATGACCTCGTCGCAGCGCCCTCACGGATTTTTCGCAGGCGGGCGAAGTCACCTCGGCACCTTCATTGTCGGTGACGATGGCATGGATCCAGTAAGTGCCTTCTGCCGGAAGGGTCATCTGGGCGACAAAAGGAGGACGGTTGACGATTTTTTGATCAACGCGTTGACCTTGGGAATCCAGCATGGCAAAGGTTACCGAGGTGATGCGACCGTCGGGGTCTCTTGACGCGTTGGCATCTGCCGTAATTTTCTGGCCGCTGAATACTTGCCCCGCAGACAGTTGCAGCTGACATTCCGGTGCCTGATTGGCAACCTCTACCGGTGGCGCCGGTGGCTGTATTTCGGTTTTCTGCGGGGGAGGTGCTGTACGGATGTTCCGTAAACCCAAATTGCCGCATGCCAGAGGCACCACAAAGGTATAGCGATTATTGTCTTTGTCGATGCTGAACTGGTACGCTTTAAAAGGTTTTTGGCCACCCCAGGTGACATCTTTGAGCACCAATACCTTTCCTGCTTTGCGGAAAAGCATCCACTGCATGTGATCACCGGGGTGAAATTCAATGGTTTCAATCGGGGCTGCGGGAAATTGGCGTTCAAAAACATCGAACAGCGATGGCTCTCCGGCCATTGCGAAGGCGGCGGCCAGATCCGGCTGGTGTTTTGCGATCATGTCCTTCAGATCCTGCACACTGGTTAACGAGGGTTGATAATAGGGATGGCGTCCCAGCCTTTTTAAGGTGGTGGCCGCCGTTGCGCTTGTGTTGTTGCTGAGAAATAGACCCAGGGCTATAATTATAAACAGAACAAACTTGCCTCTCAGTATTTTCACAACCCAATCCTCCTATGTCATCCTGCGGTATCGCAATCCTTTTGCAATGCTCGCGCTGATTATTTTTGCAAGTTTCATCTTTCGGCCCTGCCGCCGGTAGAGCCTGCGAGGGCTTTTGTATTGCCGAACTTCTCGGTTGAAGCGATAACCACAACGACAATTGCAAAGATAAACCTCGTTAATGTCTCGTTGATCTATGGGGAAAACCTTGCAGACTTGCGGCCGACAGGAGCCATAGACAAAACATTTCCCCGTTTTTGTCAGCATTGGACAAGTAAAGAGCAGGCTGCAGCAGGCGCCACATTGGTGGCAATCGCCCCTGCGATTCTGTAGCTGACTCCGAACGTATTCTTTCCGGAAATGAACGAGCCAAAAACGTCTTAGCTTGCCGGTGGCGTGCAATACAAAGCGCATGTTCTGGAAAGCCCGCGTGGCAGACAGCACCGAACGATCGGCAAAAGTATCAAGACCGGAACAGTGGTCAAACCAGCTCTGTACGCCAAGTCGAATTATTCGTAGATTTGTTGTTACAGAAAAATAGTGTTTTGGCATAGAGAAAGCCTACCAAGCGGATCTTACGAATAATCAATCTAATGGATCAGAAAAAGGCAACGGGCCAAAAGCGAGAGGATCGCCCTGGCCCGTTGGCACTACGGAAGGGTTAGTTTTTAATTTCTACTACCTTGGTTACCTTTATCGCCTTTCCCTTCTCGGATTTCGAGAGGGTGCCGGTCACTTTCACTGTCTTTCCAACCATCTTCGAAAGGTTTTTCCCGACAACAATGTATTGTTGCTTATCGGGGGCTTTAATTACCACAACACCGGATTTGGTCTTCACAACGGTTCCGGTAATCACGGTATTGTCGGCAGCAATGGCTCCTGTAACGGTAATAAAGCATACTACGATTGCCAGGGCAATCAACCGAATGAGTTTAGTCCTTGGGTTCATGCGAAACCTCCTCATTAAAGTAGATTTGTTGTTAATGTCATTTTCACAAGGCAATTCTTCCGGAAGGTGTGCCTTGGCAGATAAAGACAGCAATTGGCATGCCATATCTGCAACCCCCTGAATAAGCGCTTCTTTTGTTTTAGCCGACGCTATTTCGGCTCCTACCGTTACGATTGCGAAAAGGAAAAGTACCATTTTTGCCCATCTGGTTTACTCGTTGCCGGGATCACTTGTGATCAAAAGGGAGCATGGACTAGCATTTTTTTGTGGTGGTGTTTGTAGCGGGATCACGAATCATCTGAAGTCTTGCTGGCGCAGTGAAAAGATATACGGAAGGCGGACCCTGTTCAAGTCTTCGGTCAATAAGGCCGATTATTGTCATCAAGATGATTGTCATCGGTCAAAAAAGATTGTCTCAAATGCCGGAAGACTTGATTTCCTGCCAGTTAAAAGGAAGCCTTTCATGCGTGCTTCTTCTCGATTCAGCCTCACAGGAGGTTCCAAACTGGGGCGCAGAACTTTTTTGCGTTTCACCGCAATCGGCTTTTGCCAGCTGCTGAGTCCCCTTTCTGTAGCTGGTATTAACCATGATCAAGCGCTTACCAATACCGTCCTTTTCAATCCGGCGGCTCATGATTCTCCTGATAAGCCACTTCTGACATTTCGGGACTTTGTCCAGGATTTCGATCCGGAGGTTGAAAGGCGTCTTTATCAGGAAATAGCGGACCGACAGGACCTGATAGAACAACTGAAGAAAAGGATTGATTTCAAATCCAAACTTTCGATGAAAGTCGATGACATAAAGACGAAGCTGCTTTTTATACCGGAGCTGAGAGAAAAGTATGCGGAGGCCTATTTGGCCTATTGCCGGAAAGCGGTTGCGTTTACCTGCAAAAAATTGAATCAGCCTGAAATTTATAGGCGTATCGTGCCCCTGACCCGGCCTTTTCCAAATATCCCTACAAAAACCGTTACGGCCTACCTGGTACACCGGCTCATAAAAGAATATGTCGCCACGTGTACCTTTACCGGAGAGAAGGGGGCTTCGGTTCGCTACAAAATATCAGGCGCCTTTGTATCACGTCAGCTGGGGGCGGTTGACCTGAATATTTCTTGTCCCCAGCCGGGGCTTTTTTCCCTGGAGCGAACGCCCTATAGCATTTGGCAAAACGATGCTGCCAGCCGATTCAACCTCATCGCCGTGCCTATGGAAGAGAGCCTGCATTTTATTCTTGGAGAATCGACAGACAAACACATCGCCGCTGAACTGGCGCGTGGAAAAGATCTAACAGTGTTTGCTGTACAGCAAATAGCAGACCATTGGATTGCAATTGAAGAAGCCATTGTCGGCGGTATTTTGCATCGGATTTTGGAGGATTTTATTAAGAAATACGAAATTCCACTGTCTCCTGCGGCGTTTAATGCCAGCCTCAACCAAAAAAAACGCCTTGCCCAATACAAATACCGCGCAAGAGGGGTTTGGCTGGTAAATAGACTGGGGATCGAAAAGACTTTCCATTACTATAAAAGCGATCCAATGATGTTGGTGTCGCTTCTGACAAAAAACCAGGAAAGGTGAGATCCCCATGACGAGTTTCAATCGTGCCCGGCAACCAAAGCAAATCGGGCCGTCTGCGTAAAGTCCTTCGACAGGGAAAAGCCAGGGCTCTTACACCGGCAAGGATGTCACTGCCCATGCCGGATAGCACCGGCAGCCCGCGCCAGGTGCTCGATACCATCGAAGCGTTGGGCTGCGCATACGTGGCCACGTTCAAACGGGCCCGACGTGTGGCCGGCCGGATCAAACGGCTTCCGTTGCTGCTCTTCCAGTGACAATCGAGTTGTCTCTATACACGGAGAGAATGCGTTCGCGTCCGTTTCATCAATAAGGAAACTCGATTCCCATCCCGAACAGTTTGTTCTTTACCCGTTGATACAGGTCCTCGTGTTCATCGGTGGGCACTGCCCTGGCGACGTCGTAGCACTTATGGTACTCGTAGCCCAGAGGCGCCGTGGCGGCCAGGTCTTCATACTTCGAGAGCAGTTTCAGGGTGATTTCGTTGGCCTCCGAGAGGGTCATGCCCTGGCGTGCCACGGCGTGGCCCACCTCGGCGCCCAGGCGTGCTTCCAGGGGCGTGGCGCGGTTGCGGTGCTTGTTGCGCGTGGAGGCCATTTCCCACAGGTGCCAGCCGGTGACGGTGCTCACCAGGGCATGGCAGGCGGTCTCGTAGAAGAGCATTTCGGTCATGGGGCCGGCGTTGGCGAAACCGTTGGAGGTGTAGAGCAGCTTGCTGTTGCGCGACAGGGCCTGGCCGGCCACGGCGATGGGCCACAGCAATTCGCGGGTGGTGTTGGAGCCGTAGTTGAGGTGGAAGGGAAAGTGCTGGTTGAAGACGGCGCCGTGAACTACCAGACCCATCAGGCTGTAGGCCACCAGCGTGACGGCGATGCCCTCGGAGCCGCCGCACCACCCGCCATAGATGGGGCCGGTCAGGTGGCCGGTGTAGCAGCCGTACTGGGCGTAGTGCACGGCGCGGTTTAGCAGGGTGTCGGCGGTCTTGAACTCGGTCAGGCCTCCCACCAGGCGTGCGTCGGTGGTGCGCACGCCCCACTCGTTGTTGGACACGGCGATCTGGCCGCTGTCGTGCTCGGCCGTTCCCACGGCCACCAGGAAGGTGCCCGGCCGCCCCAACTGGCGGGCCGCCAGGCGCAGGTTGTAGATGTGCTGGATGCAGCCGTTGATCTCGGTGGGGCCGCCCGAGGAAATCAGCTGGCCCATGGACTCTTCCAGGATAGGGGCGCAGAAGCCGTCCAGCAGCGGTTCGCGCAGGTATGCCAGGCACATGGAGTAGTGCAGGTTCTCGTCGCAGGTGATGTCCGGGCTGAGAATGCACAGCGGCGGGTCGGGGTCTTCCACCTGCCGGTGTTTCCAGAAGACGGCGTCCTTCCCCTCTCCGACCCAGTAAGCGCCCTTGGCGTGGTAGAGGGCCTCGCGGATCTCATCGTCGCTGACCATGATCATACGGTGACTGTCGGTGTTGTAGACGCCCACCTCGCGAAATAGCTCCCAGCCGGCCTGCCAGACGCGGTCGGCAAGGTCGGCGTCGTCGGGCACGGGGGTCTGCGGGTCGCAGCGGATTTCGTATTTTTTGATGATTTTCTTCAGGGTAGGCGTGAAGCGCCGGGGCAGAAAATCGTCCTCTTCCATGTGGGGTCCGCTGCCGCATCGCTCGATCATTTCCCAGAGTTTGTAGACGGTAGTCATATTTTTGCCCTTTTTTGCTTCAGCAGCGCCGCCATCTGTTCGGGGGCGGCGTTGGCGTCTTCACAGTACAGGTCCGCACCGATCATATCGGCCCACTCCTGGCTGGCCGGGGCGCCGCCGATGATCACCTTGTACTTGTTCCGCAAGCCCTTGTCCTTCAGAAACTGGATGATCTCCTTCTGGCGGGGCATGGTGGTGGTCATCAGCGACGAGGCTCCGATGAAGTCGGCTCCCATGTCCTCGGCCGCCTTGATGAAGTCCAGGGGGTCCACGTCGTACCCCAGGTCCTGGACCTCGAAGCCGTTGATTTCCAGCATGAGCTTGACGATATTCTTGCCGATTTCATGCAGGTCGCCGCGTACCACGCCCAGCACCACCTTGCCCCGCACATCCGCGGTGCGGCTGCTCTCCAGCATAAGCGGGCGGGTGATGTCCACCACCGCCATGAGGGCCTCGCCGGCCATCATGACCTCCGGCAGGAAAATGTCCAGGTTGGCGAACTGCTGCCCCACGCGCTGCATGGTGCCGGTCAGCGTGTCCAGGATTTCCAGGGGGGCGACCCCTTCGGCCAGCAGCCTGTGAGCCAGTTCCTCGCTTTGTTCCTTTTCGCCATTTTCCACCAGTTTGTCCAGTTGTTCCAGTGACATGTCGATCCTCCAGGTCAGGTGATGCTCGCCGCCGTGGCGGCGGCGCTGATCGACCAGTAATATATCACAAGTCTGATGTCAACCTATTAAATGGTGTATCAGGCTTGACAGGCGCCGCTCCACGTTACTATGATAATGTGAACCACGTGGAGGCATGCCATGCAGAAGGGCGAAGTGTACGAGCGCCTGCGGTCGAAGATCATCACCAACCGGATTCGCCCCGGCGAGATCCTCAACGAAAAGGACCTCATCGCCGAGTACGGCATCGGGCGAACGCCGCTGCGGGACGTGCTCCTCAGGCTTCAGGAGGAAAAGCTCATCCGCACCATCCCGCGAATGGGATCCATGGTGACCCCCCTGGACATGACCGAGATGCGGGAACTGGTGGAGGTGCGGCGGGAACTGGAGGGCTTTGCCGCCCGGCTGGCGGCCGAGCGCGCCTCGCCGCAACAACTGGAGGCCCTGCGCAGGATCCTGCAGGAGGCCACCGAACAGTTTAGCGATGAGCGCCAGGTGGACAACATCTCGGATTACTTCGACACCCGCTTTCACCATGTCCTGTACGAAGCCGCCCACAACGGCAAACTGGTGGAGATCCTTCAGCGGCTGCACGTCCAGATGCTGCGGCTGTGGTTCTCGCTGGGGTTTCGCACCATCCCCTTCGCCAGCCAGTCCGACAGTCTCTACGCGCTGCTCGAGGCCGTTGCACGGCAAGACGGAGCCGCCGCCCGAAGCGCCATGCACAAGCACATCGATCTATACGCAGCCCGCCTGAAGGAGGAGTTTCTGTAGGTGCATCAGGTTGTCGGGGAGGGCGTCAAGGGTAGGGTTTTCAGCGCTTTTGCTGCCGAAACTGGCAGTTTTTCAATTCGCACGCCTCGCACTTGGCGGCGGCAGGCCGCTCCGGGGCAGGGCCCAAGGGAGTCAGAAAGGAGATGGACTTCACCGGGGTCATCACCATGCTGTCGTTGAGCGCAACGCCGATGGCGCCGGCCTCCGTCAGCGCGAAAATCAGGCGTTGCGCTTCGACCGGAAAGCCGTTCAGCCCCGGCCCCAGGCGGCAGCCGCAGAAGAGGCCCAGCGCCGCTGCCCGCCGGGTCGTTTCCCGGTGCAGCGCTTCTCCCAGGCGGTCCAGGAAGGCGACCCCCACGGCGTCCAGGAGGGTGGCTTCGTAGAGATCCCCCTGCCGGGACAGCTCCCGGCAGCGGGTTTCCAGTTGCGGCCCCAGGGTGCCCACCACGGCGGCCAGGTAGACGTTTTGGGGGCCGCACAGCGCCGCACCGCCGACCAGGGTGGCGCCGTCCGCCAGCGTGATATCGCCGCCGGGTGTCATCTCGACAATGGAGTGCAGGCCCACGGCGGCCGCGGGCCGGATCAGGCCCAGGCCCTCCGAGGCTGCCGCGGCGATGCGCTTCCGCGTGCGGGGGTCGGGCGTGTAACGCGCCCCGCCGAAGTAGCGCGCCACATGGCCGGGGCGCACCGCCAGGTCGGAAGGGGCATAGTGGACAATGTCGCGATGTGTGCTCGGAAGATTCATGGCAGCCGGTTTCCTTCTATACCCCCACGGGAATGCAACTGCAAACCATTTTGGAATTGCCACCAGAGCCGATAAAAATCATAGCCGTCCGGTATCGGCTGGTCGGCAATTCGAGAAAACGATGCGGGGAAAAGCGCCCCCAAAGGTTGCCCCTATCTTTTCAGGACCATTGCAATGGTTCTGTTTTTTGGCTGGAACCTGAAACCTGAAATTTGAATGCCCATGAAAGTCATTTTCGTCGAACTCGACCGGTGCCTGGCCTGCCGCAGCTGTGAGCGGGTGTGCTCCTTTCAGGAGACCGGCGGGTTTAAACGGGAAAATGCGAACATCTGGGTCAACGTGGACCTGGACCGACGGTCCATTTTTACCATGACCTGCCTGCAGTGCGAAACCGCGCTGTGCCTGGAGATCTGCCCGGTGGAGGCCATCCGCCGCGATCCCCGCACCCGTGCCGTGGTGGTGGACGAGGCCCGCTGCGTGGGGTGCCGCATGTGTGTGCCGGCCTGCCCCTTCGGCAACATTCACTTCGAAAACCGGCGCCACGTGGCCGTCAAGTGCGACCTGTGCGGGGGGAACCCCCAGTGCGTTAAAAATTGCATGGCCGGTGCGCTGCACTACGCCGATATCAACGAACTGGCCGAAATCAAGCGCCGGCGCATGAACGGCCTGCTGGTGCAGGGCGAGGAGGGGCGGCCCGGATGAATACCCGCCCGACCATCGAAAACGGTGTGATTCCCACCCTGTGCCGCATGTGCGACACGCGCTGCGCGGTCAACGTGCATCTCAAGGAGGGGGTCATCTCCGACATTACGCCCTTCGGGGGACATCCCGTCAACCACGGCCGCATGTGCCCGCGGGCCACGGCGGCCATCGACCAGTTCTATCACCCGCGGCGCATCACCACGCCCCTCAAGCGCCGACCCGACGGCAGTTTCGAGAAGATCTCCAGGGAGCAGGCCCTGGATGAGATCGCCGATAAGATGGCGGCCATCCGGGAGGCCCACGGCGCACGCGCCGTGGGGTTCTGGAAGGGGGAGGGCGTGGGCTTCGCCCAGCAGGAGCAGTACGTGCGGCGCTTCGCCCACGCCTTCGGTTCGCCCAATTATTTTTCCAATGACTCGGCCTGCTACAACGGCCGCTACCTGGGGCACAGCCTGGTGTTCGGCTTCTGGAATCCCTTCCCGCGCTTCACCGAGGCCGGGCTGATCCTGCTGTTTGGCACCAATCCGCCCATGTGCCACCCGCCCTTCATGCGCGAATTCGCCGATGCCCGCGCCCGCGGGGCCAAGCTGGTGGTCATTGACCCGCGCCTCAACCCGGTGGCCTGCTATGCCGACATTTTCGCCCAGCCCTATCCCGGCACCGACGGCGCCCTGGGCTGGGGGCTGATCCGCCATCTCATCGAGAGCCGCAGCTACGACCACGAACTGGTGGAGCGTTACTCGGTGGGGTTTGGCCGCCTGGCCCGATACGCCCGCCGATTCACACCCGAGGTGGTCGAGCAGGAGAGCGGCATCTACAAGGATGTGGTGGTGGAAATTGCGGAGATGATCATCAAATACAGCCCGCATGTCAGCATCTTCACCGGCGCCGGGCTGGAGCACCACGAAAACGGGGTCAACAACATCCGCACCCTGGCTTCCCTGGGCTGCCTGTGCGGGGCCCTGGACCGCGGCAGCGGGTTTTTCTGGCCCGAGGCGTTCCCCGGGCGGCGCCTGGAGCTTTACGAGGACCTGCACCTCGAGGACCAGGGGCCCATCGGGGCGCATCGCTTTCCGGTGCTCTATGAAAAGCGCAGGGAGTGCCACAGCATGACGGCCATGGACTATATGCTGGGAGACGGCGATTACCGCCTCCGGGGGCTGATTATGACGGCCGCCAACCCGGCCGTCACCAACCCCAACACGGCCAAGGTGGAAAAGGCCCTGGCCGGACTGGACCTGCTGGTGGTCAACGATTTTTTCATGACGCCCACGGCGCGCCTGGCGCACTACATCCTGCCGGCGGCCACTTTCCTGGAGCGCTCCGAACTGCACTGCCACATCAAGTACCAGATGGTCACCCTGGCCCGCAAAGTGCTCGAGGTGTCCGGCATCCGGGACGATTACATGCTCTGGCACGACCTGGCCCACCGGCTGGGGTTCGGCCGGCAGTACTTCCCCTGGAAGAGCGAGGAAGAGGTCACCCGCTGGATCCTGGAGCCCACCGGCATCTGCCTGGAAGACCTTCTGGCACACCCCGAGGGGATCGTCTACAAGCCCGTACGCTACCTGAAGTACAGGCAGCGGCCGCTGCCCACCCCCTCGGGCAAGATCGAATTCGCCTCGGCCTACCTGGGCAAGATGGGGCTGGCCGAAATCCCCGAGTACACGCCGCCCTACCACCGCCGGCGGCGCAGCGACGCGTACCCTTTCGTGCTCACCACGGGCGCGCGCATGTCCCTGTTCTACCACTCCCGCCACCAGAACATCCCGCGCTTTCGCACGGTGCACCCGGCTGCCGTGGTCGAGATGCACCCGCAGGACGCGGCCGAACTCGGGGTGCGCGACGCGCAGCGCGTGCGCATCGTCTCGCGGGCCGGAAGCCTGGAGATCGCCGTACACATCGTGCACCCCTCCGAACTGCGCCGGGGCGTGGTCGAGGTCTACCACGGGTGGGAAAAGTGGCGCGTCAACCAGGTGACCTGCGACGACGTCAACGACCCCATCAGCGGATTCCCGCTGCTCAAGGGCGTCCCTGTGCGCATCGAACCCGTTCCCGATCCCTGAACCCACGGCGAAGAAACGCTTCCGCCAAAAGAGGGTTGCGGCTTGCGCCTGCCCTGCACCGGTACCCGCACCGGCTTGACAGAAAGGACCAATGCCCATACAATCAAAATGTCCTTCGGGTGGAGGCGATTCCCGACGGTTCCCGGGCCGTGGGCGCCCGCAGCGCTGTCTCCTGAGGGGGCCTTTTTATCCGTGACGGCAACGACCGGAAGAACACCACCAGGATCTTTTATCGCCCAATGACTGAAGAAACCGCTGCCCAGCCCCGCAGGCCTGCCTGGCGCACTGTCATCCGGTCCCCGTGGATGGACGTTTTCCAGTATGTACTCGTGCTGGCCGGTGTGGCGTGGTTTTTTGCGCGTGGCACCAGCCGCATGGGATACAATTGGCAGTGGTACCAGGTGCCGCAGTACATCTTCCGGGTGGTCGACGGGCATTTCCAGGCCGGCCCCCTGTGGGACGGCCTGATGGTGACCCTGCGCATCTCCGGGATCAGCCTGCTGCTGGCCTTCGCCATCGGCCTGGTTACCGCCCTGGCGCGCCTGTCGCACTCTTTTGTGGCCCAGAGCTGTGCGCGGCTCTACCTGGAACTGATCCGCAACACGCCGCTGCTGATCCAGATCTTCTTCATCTACTTCGTGCTGGGACCGGTGCTGGGCCTGAGTCGCCTGCCGTCGGCTGTGCTGGCGCTGAGCCTCTTCGAGGGCGCCTACGCCTCGGAGATCCTGCGTGCCGGCATCGTCTCCATTCACCGCGGGCAGTGGGAGGCGGCCTACAGCCTGGGGCTCAGCACATTCGACATCTACCGTGACGTCATCATGCCCCAGGCCATCCGGCGCATACTGCCGCCCCTGACCAGCCAGGCCATTTCACTGGTCAAGGACTCGGCCCTGGTCAGTACCATCGCCATCTACGACCTGACCATGCAGGCCCAGGCCGTTATATCGGAAACCTTTCTGACTTTCGAACTGTGGTTCACGGTGGCCGGCATGTACCTGGTGGTCACCGTCACGCTCTCGCTGATCGTCAACACCATGGAAAACCGGCTGCGGGTGGCCGGTTGAGTGAAACGCATCTTTCAGGAGCATCATGGCCGACGAAAAGCCGGCAGACGACATCATTATAGCGGACCGCATCTGCAAGACCTTCGAAGGCGGCATCCAGGCCCTGTGCGATTTCTCCACCCGCATTCGGCGCGGAGAGGTGGTGGTCATCATCGGCCCTTCGGGGTCGGGAAAATCCACTTTCCTGCGCTGCCTCAACGGCCTCGAGGAGATCGACAGCGGGTCCATCGTCGTCGACGGCATTCCCCTGGACAGCAGCAGGAAGAACCGCCTCGAGATCCGCAAGGAAGTCGGGATGGTGTTTCAGCACTTCAACCTCTTTCCGCACATGACGGTGGTGGAAAACGTCGACCTGGCCCAGCGGCGCGTGCGCAAAAAAACCAGGCAGGAAGCCCGTCGGATGTCCATGGACCTGTTGCAGAAAGTGGGCATCGCCGACAAGGCCGACAGCTACCCGGGCCAGCTCAGCGGCGGCCAGCAGCAGCGCGTGGCCATCGCCCGCGCACTGGCCATGATGCCCAAGGTCATGCTCTTCGACGAGGCCACCAGCGCCCTGGATCCGGAGATGATCGGCGAGGTGCTGGAGGTCATGAAGGACCTGGCCCGCGAGGGTATGACCATGATCTGCGTGACCCACGAGATGGGCTTCGCCCGCGAGGTCAGCGACCGCGTGATCTTCATGGAGGACGGACGTATCGTGGAAACCGGTACGGCCGAGCATTTTTTTACGAACCCGCACGAAGACCGCACACGGCTGTTTCTCAGCCAGATCCTGTAAGGGCCGCAGGCGGGAGCGGTTTTGTCTGTTCACTTCAAATTATCAGCGAAAGGAGGCGCAGTATGAAAAAACGGCAAGCCTGGCCGGTAATCCTGGCGGTGGTGTTGAGCCTTTGTCTGAGCGGAGCGGCCCTGGCCGGTAAGCTGCAGCAGCAGCTGGTCCAGGAGAGCACCATCGAGCAGATCATGAAGCGCGGTGTTATGCGGGTGGGCATGGACACCTTCGTACCCTGGGCCATGAAGGACAAGACCGGCAAATTTATCGGCTTCGAGATCGATGTCGCCACCCAGCTGGCCAAGGACATGGGCGTCAAGGTGGAATTCGTGCCCACCAAATGGGCCGGCATCATCCCGGCGCTGCTGACCGGCAAGTTTGACGTCATCATCGGCGGTATGGGCATTCGCCCCAAACGCGCGCTGAAGGTCAACTTCACGCTGCCCTACGACTACTCGGGCATGTCCATGGTGGCCAGCAAGAAACTGGCCGCCGGTTTCCACTCGCTGGAGGATTTCAACAAGCCCGACATACAGATCGCCTGCAAGCTGGGCACCACGGCGGCCATGGCCGCCAAGAAGTTCATTCCCAAGGCCAAGCTGCGCCTGTTCGACGACGAGGCCCAAGCCTACCAGGAGCTGCGCAACGGCAACGTGCACGCCGTGGTGGGTTCCGCGCCGCGGCCGGCCTTCGAGGCGGTCACTTACCCCGACACGCTTTTCATGCCGCTGAAGGAGAACTTCACCAAGGAACCCATCGCCTTCGCCCTGCGCAAGGGCGACTTCGACACCCTGACGTTCTTCAACAGCTGGATCATCCTCAAGACCGACACCGGCTGGCTCAAGGAGCGGCACCACTACTGGTTCGAGACCCGCGACTGGGCCGGAAAGCTGGAGTAGCCGTCTTTTCCAATGGCTGGATTCCCGCGGGCCGGCGCTCTGCCGCCGTCCCGCGGCCCGTTTGCCGGCCGCATGCCCCGTATCCCGGAGCGTCCTGGGAAGAATAGCGCGTGTATCGCAAGAAAACCCAAATAACGGTCATGGATCTGGTGCTCATGGCGCTGATCCTGGCGGTGGTGACTTACATCGTCTACCGCCTGACGGTGAAGCTCAACTACAAGTGGAACTGGCCGGCCATTCCGCGCTACCTGGTATACTACAGCACCGAGCACCGCAGCTGGATGTCGGGCATCCTGCTCCAGGGCCTGTACACCACCGTCCGGTTGAGTGTCTGGGCCACGATAATTGCGGCGCTGCTGGGGCTGGTGACCGGCATCATGCGCGCCACCGGCGGCCTGTTCAGCCGCATGATCGCCCGCACCTACGTGGAGCTGATCCGCAACGTGCCCCCCCTGGTGCTGGTCTTCATCTTCTACTTCTTCTTCAGCGCCCAGATCATGCCCCTGCTGGGCGTGGAGGATTTCATCCGTTCGCGCTCCCCGGCCGCCCAGCGCTGGCTGGCGGTTTTCTTCGCCACGCCCGATGTCTTCACGGCCTTTCTTTCGGGCGCCATCACGGTGGCCGTTTTCCAGGGGGCCTACATCACCGAGATCGTGCGCGCCGGAATCCAGTCCATCGAGAAAGGGCAGTGGGAAGCGGCTTATGCGCTGGGACTCTCGTGGCCCCGTCAGATGGTGGACGTGGTGCTGCCCCAGGCCCTGCGGCGCATCCTGCCGGCTTTGGCCAACGAGTTCATCAACACCATTAAGTACTCCGCCATTGTTTCGGTCATC
>Ga0256835_1000780_pt1 | contig 21123 bp, 13 predicted proteins | sample PIR30metaG_FD_185972 | JGI IMG/M metagenome (GOLD analysis project Ga0256835, IMG submission 185972) | Hydrothermal vent microbial communities from East Pacific Rise, Pacific Ocean - PIR-30 | ecosystem: Environmental > Aquatic > Marine > Hydrothermal vents | place: Pacific Ocean: East Pacific...
AAGTGCTCTATTCACACCATAATCTCCACATCCTGGGCACCATGTCGGTTTAACATGTGATTTAAAATCACTTGGTTGAAGCTTGACTATCATTCTTTAACAACCTCCATTACAAAATCCACAACCTCTTTTGGCTTTAAATACGTACCATCATACTTTAGAAATGCATGGGGTATCCAAAAACCAGTCTCTGCATGAATATGACGTCGAACTTGCCCAGAATAGTTTCCCTCAATAATTATGGGGAATTTAGCCTTTTTAAGTAAAGGTATTATTCTTTCACGATCAAAGGGATATAAATATCGAATAAAGAAGGCATTTGTAGCTACTCCCATCTTATTAAGGAGATCAACTGCTTCTTCAATAACACCCCTTGTAGAACCCCAACCAATAAGTGTTACTTTTGCCTCTTCATCACCATATGTGTCTGGTGGTTTATAACAAGACTTCACGAGTTCTAATTTTTTCATTCTTTTTTCCATCATTTTTTGACGTATAATTACTGCATCTGGAAGTCCTGCTCTTACATCTGAAATCAAAGTCGAATCCTCATCGTGTTCATCACTAGAAGCAACATATTGCATATTTTTTTCTCCTGGTACTGAACGGGGTGATACTCCGGACTCAGTAAATTTGTATCGTAAATATTTTTCTTCCTCTTTAATCACCGGAACTTCTCTTTCAATTATTTCTGGTTCTAGATTAATATGATCGAGAGTTTCATAATGTTCAGATAAATAGGTATCTAAAGCCACTAAAACCGGTAATTGAGCTAATTCTGCAATGTTTAAAGCTTCGACTAACGTGTTATATGCATCCTCAACATTGGTTGCAGCCATTATTACTTTAGGATAGTCCCCTTGAGACGCACCAAATAGTTGGTTAAAATCTCCTTGTTCTGTCTGAGTAGGTAAACCTGTAGATGGACCACCTCGCATGCTATTAATCACAACTATTGGGATTTCAGTCATTCCTGCAAGTCCTACTGCCTCAGTCATTAATGCAAAACCGCCACCAGAAGTAGCACACATTGATTTCGCACCAGTAAAACTTGCACCAATCGCCATATTAATTACTGCAAGTTCATCTTCTGCTTGCTTAACAACTAAGTCATATTCAACAGCGTGTTTTGCTAGAAAATGAAGTATTGAACTCGCAGGAGTCATAGGATACGCAGAATAAAATTTTAATCCTGCCGCCAACGCCCCTAAAGCAGCAGCCTCATTTCCTGAAATAAAAAGTTTAGGTTTCCCATTATATTGAAAGTCTAATGTATACGGTAATAATTTATCACCAGCTTTATACCCTTCTTTTGCTAATTTAAGATTTTTTTCGACGATCTCTTGCCCTTTATTCTTAAAAGTTTCTATTAACATGTTTTCAAATATTTCCAACGGAATCCCAAGCATTTTAAGTACTACACCAATTGCAACAGTGTTCTTCAGGATTTTCATTTTAGGATCTTGTTGTCTAGCAGTTTTAACTAGTGGAACACGATAAATATTGACACCAGAAGGAAGATTTTTTTCTAAAAATTTCATTTCCTCATCTACAATCAAGATTCCATTTTTTCTTAATTCAAGAGAATATATTTCAGCGGCTAATGGCGTTAAGGCAATTAATATATCTATATAGTCCCCTTGGTTTTTCACCGGCTGGTTTGAAATTCTTACATTCCAACCAACAAGACCTCCACGAACTACAGATTGATAATAATTCAATCCATGAACGTATAGACCTTGTCTTGAAAAAATTTTGGCAATTGTCTGTCCCATGCTCGCAACACCATCTCCAGCTGCACCTCCAATTCTAATTATCAGTTCATTTTTTTTCATAACTACACCATAGTTATTTTTTTCTTTTTAAGTAAATTTGATTATACTTATTATTTCAGTTAATACTATAACTCGATCATTTTTAGAATTATGTTTATAGGAAAGAATAAGTAAATTACTTCTTGTAAAGGTAAGGGCCTATTGCTTCATCAAGAGTATGTGTTCCGTAATTATTTCTTACAATAAAGAAAATGGTTTGAAGTATTTTTATAGCATATTTTCACAGTCCTACGGGACATCCTGCTCCTAGTCTGCTTTCCAGCTAGTCACATACATGACAGGCAAACACCCTTTGTTCAATTTTAGGTCGATTATTTTTCCGCATACTTTTCTTATTTTTCACTGAAAAGATTATGTGGAAATATTATAATTATAATGGATGAGTATTCAAAATGAGTGTCTTTGTCTAATGTATGAAAAGTATTGCAGACGATTTATAAAATTAAAAGATTATTGGCTTTCATTCTCCTTCTGCCCACCATTCCAACCAAAAGAAGGAAAAGGACTTCACACCGATAGAATTAAAGAGATTATACCTATTATTAACCCACTCATTAATAATGCTAAAAATAACCATAAACCAGAAACTAAATTATCTTTTGCTATTAACATTCTCATTTCATACTCTGTAATAATTTTTTCTAACATTTTAATTTCAGCTAAGAAACGTTTAATTGCGTGCCCATTTTCTGCATCAATTTTTGTTTGTTCTGTTGAATCACTAAATGCTTTGAGACCCAATATATATGCTTCTAAAATTGCTTTTTCTTGTGGGTTATCATCAAATATTTCTAAGAGTCTCTCTAATCTATGGATCTGTTCTGAGGATGGTTTAGGAATAACCATTGTTTCATATGATGAAACTGTTACTTCTTGTTCCATTAATGGATAAATTCCCATTTTTTCATATATTTTTACTTTTTCTTTGAGAAGAGCTAAAGGCCCATCAATTTTAAATGGTAGCTCATAATATTCTCCATCTTTTACTCTAAATACTTTTATGTCTAAGTCATTTATATTCCATGTTTGTTGATATTTTAAAGGATCTAATACAATAGCAATTGCTTTTTCGAACATTGCTTGATATAGACTTTGAGTTCTAATATCGGTTGGAGACATAAATGCTGATAAGCCTGGATGAGTGTGCCACCATCCTACAATTGATAAACCATCTTCTCTGTCTGCAAGTTTAGAAACAATTTTTACTAATGCATCATCAGTTAATTGAACATGAACAGAAGTAGCCTCTTGTTCCCCACTCTCAATGTCTATCACTTTTAAAATATTTCCCTCTTCTTTTCCCAGTAACAGCCCTGCCGTTTCCTTTCCTTTTATTCCCTTATCAAACGCGATCATTTTAGCTAGGGCATCAAGCGAGATCTCAACTTCAACACTCATCATATTATTTAGTTCACCGAACATTTTGAACCTATCTCCTTTAGGCAAAAGTTTTATCTTATCTATTATGTTTGATTTTTATTTTTGGGAAAAAGATTTATACTTCATATTTTAAAGGAGTATTTCATGGAAAAATATTATCTTGGAAGCAATAATCAAAGTAAGTATGAAGGCCTAAAAAACGCAATAATCAAAGTAAAGGGAAAAACTAATTTTGAGGTAAAACGAATTCCTGTTCAACCTTCAGGAAATCAACCCGTTAGTAGAAAACAGACTCATGAGTTCGCAGAACAACGTATTTCTTTATTGAAGAAAAAAGTTGGGAATAAGGGAATATTTGTAGCAGCAGAGGGAGGAATCGAGCTTTTTAACGGTACACCATATACCTTTGGCGTAGTATTGATTGAAGATAATATTAATCACAAGAAAGTAGTCACTGAAACTGCTCGGTGCCCAATTCCAAAATACATGTATAATAAGTTATTACAAGAGCCTTCTTTAGAGCTTGGACAGTTAGTAGATGAATACGCTAATGAGGCGGGAACAAAACAGTTTAAGGGAGCGGTTGGTATTTTTACGTTCGGAAAAGTTACTAGAAAAGATCTTTTTGAGCAAGCATTTATAGTGGCGTTATCACTACTCAAACAAAAATTTGAATAATTATTTGAATAATTTTTTTGATTTTTTATGTTCATCCCATAAAAACCTTTTATTATTAAGAAAAACAAATAGTCTTAAGGTTATTGCTTATTATTCTGAATATCCCTATTGAGTTAAGGGTAGCTGTTACTGACAATAAAACAAAACATCCTATGTTAAATTATGTGGGGTATTGCTAATGTCTAAAAATCCAGGAGAACAGTATAAATTCGAGGGAGATTCTGTTCTTGTCATTATCTACGACAATCTAAAAAGAATTGAAAATGATCTTATCAGTTTAAGTTCAGGGGAAAATCTGATTAAAAATCGTCTAAATGAATTGATGCATTTATGTCAAGACTATTTATGGAGCCCTAAAGTCTCTACTCAAACAAAAATTGAAGTAATAAGAAACATGAGCACTAAACTAAGAGAATTATATAACAGTCTTTCTTCCGCCGGCCTCTCAAAAGAAACACTCGCTTTATCTCATTCTATTGAAGCATTACTAAGAATCAGATTATTCAGTACTGATATTTTGTCGGAAACGGAACAAATTATGGGTGTGGCAGATCTCCTAGCAGATTTACTGATTACTTCTCCATATCTAAACGAAGATCTACCTCCCATTAATCCAACAGACATTGATAGCTTAAAGAGCATTTTTAATTCTCTAGCAATTTCTGCCACCCAATATTTTCTTGTTGCTGACCGCTTGCCATCAATATTTGAGAAGGATTATAATGATTTTATGAGAATGTCTATCCAACAATATGGAAAGATACTAGAACTCTTAAAAACGAGATTTAACCCTAGATATACTTTTGAAGCAATATATGACGAAAGGTTGATTGATTCTAGTACTTTTTTGAGAATAATTAGTGCTTTTTGTTCGGTGTTTGGTCAATTACAATATGTTATTAGATCATTAATTGAAAATGGGAGATATGATGAAAGTTCAGTTGATCTAACGCCGATTGGTTTCAAAAAAGTATATTCCTTATTAGATCTGATTGCGTTTGGAGAAAGGCTTACAGACAAAATAGATCAGTTTTTAGAATTTTTATTTGAGGAATTAGAGAAAACTCCTTATTTTAGAGGGACAAAGGATTTGTTTTATAATTTCCCCTCAATTAAAAGGCAAAGAGATTTTTCGTATGTAAATAAACTTGTTTTTAAAAATTACAGAGATATTTATGCCCATCTTAATCATGTTGATTCATCTGATAAGCTTGAAGAAACGATCCTTCATGCGATCTCTCTTCATGAACAATATTCACGAGTTTATGATACCATTGATATTAGTAGTTCTCTTGATGAAGAAAAACATAAAGTACTAATCGGAGAATTAATCATGCTCATACTCCGCTCAGAGGCAGCGTTACTGATTGCGGATCCTTACCGTTCGATTGACCATATTAGGATAAAATGGCTTAATTACAAAGATTTTATTAATGAGCCATTGTCTGCATTTCATGTTTCTGATTTCACTTTATATGGAAGGGTCTTGGTTTACTATGGTCTTAAGAAAAAGGATACATTATTAATAAAAAAAGGGTTGCTTGAGATAAAAAAAGCCATAGAAATGTATTCTCTTAGGGTAAGAGAACAAGTCTCATTTACAATTCTTGAGTCTCTAATTGGATTTGCTTTGAATGAATATGAAGCCTCTGAGGTAATTGATAAAATAAAGGAACAAATTGAGTTATCTAAAGAGTATTTCCCGGGAGAAGAAAAAGGAAATTATTACAAGGAATTAATTGAATATGTGAAAGGATTAGAACATACTTTGGTGTTTGGAAGTTCTATTCCATTGGAAAATTTAAAAGAAAGATCAGAATATTTTAATCCAGCGGATACCGAAACATGGATTCCTATTGATTTTTCAGTTTTTGGGGGAAAAATAAAAAATGTAAAGTGGATACCTTTTTCTCTTATTAAAGACCGGCTTTTTAAACGATAATAATTATTATCTAATAATTATTCCTTAAACGCTTTTTTACCCTTTAATTGTAGTGTCTTAATCCCCTTTTTTATTGCTTTTCTTAAGAGTTTCTTGTCTAATGTTACTAAATATGCATTTTTCTGTAGACATAAGCTTATCAATGCATCATCTACTTGACTAGTGGTTTTTATTTTCGTTTTAAAAATACCAATGTGTTTTGCTAATTGAAGCGCAAAACTGTATTTAGGGTCTTTTCTTAAATAATATAGACGTTCCAATTCATTTACAACGAAATCCGGAACCATTATTTTTGTTTCTGAGCCTAACTCGATCTTAATTGCTTCAGTAATATTCAACTTATATCTCAAAGGAAACAACAACGTGTTTGTATCCAAAAAAACAATTTTCTCAGACATTTAATCACACAAGGAAGATAATTGAATCAATCTATTAGGGTAAAATGCCCCTCGCGAAAACAAGGGGATCTATGTTTCACCAAGAGCACTTATTTCATACCATTTCCGTACAAGGAATTATTCAGAGTTAATTTTATAAGATTTGTTTAAGCAATTCTTAAATTATTAAGTCTCCGTATCCTATTAGTCTCCATCTTCTTCCAAATTGTCGGGAAATCGAGACTTTTAGGTCAGTGTCTACAGGAAGAGGTGGGTTCAAAATAACATGAAGCCTTGTAGGTGTTACTTTTTTGACGATCCCTATTGTCATTCCAGTACCAATATTAAGCATCAAGGGTTCTTTCGTTTTAATGGGTTCTACTTTGACCATGTCCTCAGATCCAACAACAGTATCAAAAAGCTTGTACTCTATCTCTAACTCACTTTTAATTTCTGGTGAATGACCTTCAGCTGAAATTATTGATCCTGCTAAGTTATCAGTTCTTGTCATTGCGGGATCTAATAATGTACCTATCGCTACAAGTCCGCCTGGGCCAGCTTTGTCAGCTAATGTTCTCGTTCCAACTACAATAGAGGTAACGGTTGTAGTAATTGGAATATAATGAATTTTACCATCCTTCCCACGTTTTTTAAGTCCCGGACGTATCTCTATTCGATCTCCTATTTTAATTGTCCCTCTGGAAATAGATCCCCCTAATACTCCTCCTTTCAAGTCTTCAGGGCGTGTTCCGGGACGGTTAACGTCAAAACTTCTTGCTGCTAACATTCTAGAAGGTGCGTCCGGATCTCTTTTTGGTGTTGGTATGTATTTTTGGATTGCTTCTAATAGAACATCAATATTGGCTTCATGCATTGCAGAAACTGGAATGATAGGAGCATTCTCTGCGATTGTGCCTTTTACAAATTCTTTGATTTCATTGTAACTCTCAATTGCTCTTTCCCAACTAACTAATTCCACTTTATTTTGTACAATAATTATATTTTTAACACCTAAAGCGGTAACTGCCGCTAAATGTTCTCTTGTCTGTGGTTGGGGGCATTTTTGGTTAGCAGCAATTACTAAAATGACTCCATCCATTAATGCGGCTCCTGACAGCATTGTCCTCATTAAGATTTCATGCCCTGGGCAGTCTACAAAACTTACTCTTCTTAGAAGCTTAGTTTTCGAGCCACAATGCGGACATACTTTTTTAGTGCTATACTTTTCAGGTTCTGGGCACTTTGGACATTCTCTAATATCTGCATCAGCATAACCCAATCTGATTGTGATACCTCTTTTTAGTTCTTCTGAATGTTCATCAGGAAACTTACCAGTAATTGCTTTGACTAATGTAGACTTCCCATTGTCTACATGCCCAATAGTCCCTATGTTAACTTCGGGCTGAATAACTTTTTTAGGTTTAACTAAATACCTCTCTTCTGGACTTTCTTCTTTCTTTTCTTCGATTAATTTTTCGTTCTCCACGTTATCAGCCTCTACCCGCTCTTTGGGAGGTGATTCTTCTATTGAGGCTGTTTCCTCTTTTTTCTTTTTAGCGTTACTAGTTGATTTCTTTTTCTTAGTACTTGTCTCTTTTTCTTTTTTAGTAGTAGTTTTACTACTTGACGATTTGGAACTTGTTTTTTTACTTGTTTTTTTAGATGTGGAGGTTTTCTTTTTGGTACGTGATTTAGTAGTAGTTTTAGTTTCTTTTTCTTCTTCAACAACCTCTATTTCTTCTTCCTCTTTTTTCTTTTTAGGAGACTTCTTTACTTTAGACATATTTTAACTCCGTTTCTTTTTTTGTAAGTAAATGTAAAAAAAACTTCTATGTTCAACCTTTTTTCAAAACTTAAATGATTTTTGTTAAATCCCATGAATACGAACCTAAAACCTTTTTTTTTGATAGCCTTCTGTGTGCCTTATGTATTAATCTCTCTCTGGTTAGTAAATTACTTCTTGTAAAGGCAAGGGCCTATTGCTTCATCAAGAGCACTTACCCCAAAACTAATTTTTATAAATATACAGAAGGGCATTCCATTCATGTTCCACAGTTTTTTCTAATTTATTTTATGATATGATTTAACATTATTGTTTTCCTGCCCTTTTCCTATATAGTGGAAAGGAGCTTTCTGTTGATGGAGAAGGAGAATTTATAATATAAAATATATGAAATCTTGCTCTACTCCTATTTTTATGTGACGTGATATAATATTTATGGCATGGCATCTTTTATAAATAAAAAATTAGTTTCAAAAAGAAAAAAGTTTCTTTTTTATAGTATGAATTGTATTTTTACTCTAATGGCTCACTGCCCTCTTCTACTACTACCATGTTTACTTGGGCAATATCTTGAGCAATAGTATTTCCACGGACTCTTTTTCTTCTTCGTAATCCTTTTCTTGTAGGTCTGTATCCAGGACCACTAGCTAAAAGTAATTTTGGTCTTTCTGTTCCTGGTACGTCCCATCTCATGGGGAATCCGTCTTTATCGCTACCACCAGTGATTTTGAGCTTGTAACCTTCCGGCAAACCAATTAGGGTGCCGTCAATAATGTCTCCTATTTTTTTACCATATAATGGAGCACAATCATCTTCTTCAAGAATTTTTTTAACGGCTTTTCCGGACTTGGTGCCGATGTTGATGAACATCTTTACCATAACTAATCTACCTCTATGTTTTTTCCAGAGATTCAGCTAATAAAACAATTTCGTTGAGAGAGTTAAATTCAATTTTTATCTAACGTTTTTTTTGTAGCTTTTTTCTTTACTAAAATTTGACCGTTAATATTAATTGAAATTATGTATATTACTACATCACTTTGAACCTTTTTTGCTTTATTAACCAGTATAGTAATACTTTATTATCTATTATGCCCTATTTTTCTATTGTTTCTTTAATTATCTGTTTAGCTTTTTCTAGTGCTTTGTCTAATTGTTGGTACTTAGGTCCTCCGCCCATTATCACATTTCCTCTTCCACCTGCTCCGCCACCAGTGATTTTAGCAGTTTCTCGAACTATTCTTGCTAAATCAACGTCAATATCCTTTGTTTTGGCACCTACAATTACTGCCGCATCATTATCAACAGAACCAATCACAGCAATAGTTTTACTAAACTCTTTAACGATCCGATCTGCAAAATTTACTAGATCGTCTCTGGTTCCGTCCATCTTTAAAATTAGTACTTTAATTCCATTAATTTCTTCTGCATTTTCAATTAATGATGGAAGCTTTGCTTCTGCTAATTGTTGTTTAAGCTTTTTAACTTCTTTTTGAAGTGCCTTCCATTCTTCAAAAAATCTTTTAGCGGTTTGAGGTAGTGCTTCGTGTTGTACTCTAAATACACTTGCTGCTTCGTCGAGTATTTTTTGTTGCTCTTGAATAACATCAATACTTTTTTCTCCAGCAGTAATCACTAATCTTACAACTCCATCCTGTATACGTTCAGAATGTAGTATTTTGATGTATCCAAGGTCTCCTGTTCTTTCTACATGCGTTCCCCCACATGCTTGTACATCAAACCCAGGGATTTCTATAATCCTCAGGAATTTACCTGGGGGTGCTCCCCCTTGATAAATACCAAAACCAAATCTTTTTTCAGCTTCTGTTCTTGGCAGTTCATAGAAGTTAATTTTTACATTTTCAATAACGATCTCATTAGCGATTCTTTCAATTTCATTTAATTGTTCTCGAGATAATGCCTCCCAGTGAGAAATATCAAGTCTCCCCCTTTCTGGAGTTTTATCAGCACCTACTTGCCATACGTGATTACCTAACACTTTTCTAGCAGCACCACCAACTACGTGTACTGCAGAGTGATGTCTCATTAAAGCCGAGCGTCTCTTCCAGTCAATTTTTAGATGTACTTTCTGACCTTTTTTCAGTTTCTTTATTGGCCCTTCGACATAATGCACAATGACTTTGTTGAATTTTTTTACATCTTTAACAACAAATTCGTCTTTTCCAGCATATATCCAACCATGGTCTGCAGCTTGGCCTCCTCCTGTTGGATAGAAAATTGTCTGGTCTAAAACTATGTGTCCAGTGTCAAATACTTCAAGAATTGTTGCATCGGCTTCTTTCATGTATTGATTCTCATAATAAAGTTTACGAGTTTCTATGTCCAATAATTTCTCTAATGGTATCTTATCTATGTTTTCTGTCTTTTCTTCTTTAGTAGAAGCTTTTTCTTGTTGTTCATGCCTTAAGTTTAGTTGTTTATAGAAATCAGGAGGTATCTCAATTTTCTTACCCATCTCTTCAGCAATTTCTTTTACTTGCTCTGGTGTAATACCTCTAGAATCATATAGCTCAAACAATTGTTCTGTAGTAATATTCTTTGACTTTGATAATAGCCTTTTTACATACTTTCTGCCGGTTTGTAATGTCTTTTCATATCTTTTTCTTTCAATATCTAAAATAATAGGAATCAAATTCTCCGCTTCTCTTAATCTTGGGTATGTCCTTTCTAAGTAAATCATATGTCTATAAGCAAGTTCTTTAAGATCTAAATCAAATTCGAACTGATCCATTAGTGAAAATGCTCTTCTGAGAACTAACCTAAGATTATAACCACCGCCTACGTTGCTCGGTATCGCGCTGTCTGCAGCAGCAAATAATATTGTTCTTATATGATCTTCAATTGCATAAAGAGCTTCGATAGGTGCAAGTTTATTATTCAACTCTTTTAACTCCATTCCCAATTTATCTGCAATTACTTTACGTGCTTCTAAAATATTTGTTTCTTCGTTTACATCTAAAATTCCCACAAGTCTACCATAATTCATTAGAAAATCATTATCAACTTCTACCCCTGTCTGCTTAATTACCCATTCATGAACGGGACCAAATACAGTCTCGTAAATAGTAGGTGTTCCACTCATGAACCAAGCAACTCTATCTGCTCCCCAACCCACGTCAATTGTTTTAATATCCATTTCTCTGAATGACTTATTAGGCAATAGTTCATATTGCATAAATACTGAGTTTACTACTTCTAGCCCTCGAGCCATTGACTCTAAGTTTGGTCCAAAATTACCACCACCCATCCATATTCCTTCCACATAAGAAATTTCTTCAGGATTTATCTTCATGCGTTCTGTTAGAAATTTAAAGTTTAGATCTATGCAATTATCCATCCAATATCCGCCAGGCCAGTCTTTCTTATTAAATGCGTGTTGACCGAACATGGTGAAACAAGTAAGGTGTCGACCGGTCCTTCCAATATTGTCTAAGTCATTAAATTCACCTCCAAATCTCAAGCATGGTTGAGGTATCACTAATGGATTAGCAGGAGGCTCAATTATTCCTTTTAAGACCCATGGTTGGAACACAGCAATTGAAGCAATGGTAAAGTCCAGATCTTCTCTCCATCTTGCAACAACGGGATATGGGTCTATGGGCTCGTGCCCATGTTTCTTGAAAAAGTCAGTTAGCTCACTAATTGCTTTATGTAAATCCCAAGGTTTGTTTTCTTTATGGCCAATAAATTCATATTTTCCAACACATTTTGTGTCTCCACATACTTCTCTATCTGGATCTAAAGTCCAAAAAGCACTGCCACATATCTTGCAGTGTTTTCTCATAAACCCTTTTTCTTCGAATAATTTTACTTTATATTTATCAGGTGTTAGGATCTTTTTTAGTTCGGTCTTCGAGACGCTCAATTTAATTGCCTCCAACAATGTTTAAGTATAGTTAATAAAATATTATCGGAAAATGGCAACCTCCAATGATAAGGTCTACATGATTATTAGTAGTTTTCGTAACAGTTCTTATCTCTGTAATGAATACTATTTAGGAAATATTTCAAAATACCTTTAAATAAATGTGTTTATTTCTGGAACTTTTTGTTCTTAGCGTATTTTAACTTTATCGGTGTGAAGTCCTTTTCCTTCTGGTCTGGCTGAAAAGGTGGGTGAAGAAAGGATGGATACTGATAATCTCCTATTTTATAACAATAAATATTCTGCAATGCCCTTCATGCATAGTTAGTTCAAGATTTTAAGAAATATGAAATACAATAAGAATTAGACAAAGACATCAACTTTGCATGCTCATTTATTTTTATAATTATAATATTTCCACATTCTTTTCAGTGAAAAATAAGAAAAGTATGCGGAAAAATAATCGACCTAAAATTGAACAAAGGGTGTTTGCCTGTCATGTATGTGACTAGCTGGAAAGCAGACTGGAACTATAATAACGCTTCCTTAAATTACTTAAGAAATATAGGTGGAACAGCCCGTTTTGTAGTGTCTTTTAGAAATAAAAATCCATAAAAAATTATCCCCAATCATTTTCTTATAATAAAGGAAATGGTTACGGAACACATGCTCTTGATGAGGAGGACAGCTCACAGCTCTTTAAACCCATTAATTCTTTTTAGTCTGCTTTTTAGGTCATTAAGATAATCATCTTTACTAAATTTCTTCCTGGGGGCAGTGGTTTCAGATACGGTTCCCATTCCACCAGTTTTTATCAAATCTCTCATAGTTTTAACCATGCGTTGAGCATTTTCAAGCATCATTGTAGAAACATCAACTGCTAGTACAGCCATTGCATATTCATCTGAGATTTTTGCAAAGTAAATGTCTAGTTCATCTAAACTTATATGACCCAAGCCTCGATACTCAATATCTCCTAGTTCATTGAAATACACACTGATATCCAAGCCTTGAAGAACTTTTGATATTTTGCTCAGTTTCTTTTCATCAGTTGAGGATTTTGCAACGCCAATTACCATTTTTCCGTCTTTAGTAAGAACCGCAACACCGATGATCTCAGGACTCTCGTTCATTCTTTCTGTAAGAACTTGTGTTGCTCTTTCAGGAATCTTTTTGGCTAAATCTCCTAGATCAGGGACTTCTTCATAAATCATTGTTTCTTCAGGTTCAGTAGATGTAGTAGCTACTGAAGATTCTTCGGTACTCTTTGTTTCTTCTTCACCAGTTTTTTCCAATTCCGGTTTCGGCTTGATCTTTTCTTCTTCTAAAGATTTTTCTGCAGTTTCGGCTACAGTTGAGGATGCTTCTTTAGAATCTTGTTCTGGTGCAGTAGTTTCCTCCTGTTTAGTTTTAGTAGACGTTGTTTTCTTTTTAAACGATGCCTCTGTAAAAATATCGGGAAAGTTCTCGATTAAAATACGCCTAATCGCTAAAGAAATCGATTCAGAATATATTGAAGTAGCAAACCCTGTAAATTTTTTACCCAAAATTTTGTCTGCTCTTCTAAATATCTTTGTTGCTCTATAAAAATCAGGCCTTAAAGCTGCTACCTTATCTGGATCGAATTTATGGAATAATACGTATACTCTTGGAGGCGGCGTAACATTGACTAGAATCCGTAAGATCTCTTCAAAATAACTATATGCTTCTTCATATCTGTCTGGGTCTTGAAGATCTACGACGAAAATTAAAGCCTTTGTTTGGTTGAAAATTTCTGGTCTCGACAAATACTTTTTACGGTAAGATTCCTGTCCACCTAAGTCCCATACTGACCAGTCGACGTCTAGAAAGGAGTAATCGTGACGTTCAATACCCCTAGTAGGCCTCATTTTTTCCAGTGCTTGCGGGTCAATTTCTTCCATTGTTCTTTTATAGATCGTGGTTTTACCCGCTGCGTCCAGTCCAGCAAAAATCATTTTCAATGGGAGACTCATTTCCAATAATTTTAGAACACTCTAAGTTAAAACCATTACTTTTTAACGGTATTGAAAAAAATGAAGAATAATAAAAAATACGGTGAAAAAATGAGAACACAAGAAATCTCTACTTTGATGGGGTAAAATAGAAAAATTAAATTTCAAGTCAAACTAAAAACAAAGCATAAAATGTTAGGAATAGGAATAGATACTGGTGGAACTTTTACTGATTTTGTAGTAACGAATGAAGTGACCGGAGAAACGTTTGTTTTTAAGGTACCCAGCACGCCAAAAAACCCAACAAATGCTATAATTGAAGGTTTCAAAAAAATAAAGAATAAAGAAAATGCAGATCTATTAATTCATGGGACAACAGTCGGTACAAATGCAATTATAGAAAGAAAAGGACCTAAAATAGCGCTTATTACTACTAAAAACTTTGAAGATGTAATAGAGATTGGTAGACAAAAAAGGCCTAAGCTTTATGATTTAGAAGTAAAAAGACCAGTGCCTTTAGTTACAAAAGAAATGAGAATTGGTGTTAATGAAAGAATTGGTGCTCATGGAGAAATAATTGAAAAATTAACTGATGAAGAAATAAATAACATTATTAAAAATGTACTAGAAAAAAAACCGGAAAGTATTGCGATTAGTTTGCTATTTTCTTTTAAAAAACCAGAACATGAGATAAAGCTCAAGACAGCGATACAAGAAGAAATAGGTATCCCTGTTTCAATTTCTTATGAAGTCTTACCCGAATTTAGAGAATTTGAACGGACAAGTACAACCGTAATAGATGCGTTTTTAAAGCCAATAATAAGTGAGTATTTAGAAATATTAGAGAAAAATCTGAGGAAAAATGCGTTTCATGGGGTTTTGAGTATTTTTAAATCAGATGCAGGAATAAGCTTCCCCTCCACTATCAAAAAAAGGCCTAGCGAATTACTCCTTTCCGGACTAGCTGGAGGAATAAAAGCTGCGCAATACACATCCAAAGTTACCGGATGGGCAAATCTTATCTCTATAGATATAGGTGGTACAAGTACTGATGTAGGAATAATTGTGAACGGCAAAGAAGAGATTAAAAAAAGGACTGAAATAAGCGGTCTTGTTAATGGGTTACCTGTTGTAGATGTAGAAACAATTGGAGCAGGAGGAGGAAGTCTTGCTAGATTAGTAAATGGGTTTTTTAAAGTTGGACCTGAAAGCGCTGGATCAGAACCGGGCCCCGCATGCTATGGTAAAGGTAACAAGATACCCACAGTAACAGATGCAGATGTAGTTACTGGGAGGCTTCATGAAGAAAATTTTGCGGGAGGTACCGTGAAATTATATTCGGAATTAGCATTTAAAGCTGTTTCAAGACTAGCTGAAGAATTGGGAACCGATACAAAAACAACTGCAGAAGGTATTCAACAGGTCTACCAGAATAACATAATTAGTGCCCTTAGAAAAGTTAGTATCGAGAGAGGATATAATCCAAAGGAATTTGCACTATTAGCTTTTGGAGGACAAGGGCCAGTGCACGCTGCAGAATTAGGCGAAAAACTTGGAGTAAATGCAGTGATAATCCCTCCGTACCCTGGTACTTGGTCAGCACTTGGATTACTTACTGCAGAACATCGTTATGAACGATCAAAGTCAGTATTTCTTGAAATTGAAAATATAACTTATGAGAGATTAATGAACGCTTTTGAAGAATTAAAAGCAACTATTTTAGAGACTATTAAATATGAGGGAATTTCATTAAACAAAATAGTATTTGAGTATTATTTAGAAATGAGATTTGAAGGGCAAGGCTATGAAATGAGAATTAAATGGGAACATGAAAAAGAAGATCTAAGGCAGTTAAGACACAAATTTTTAGAAAATCATATGAGAAAATATGGGTTTACACTAGAAACACCAGTCAAAATCATTAATATAGTACTAGTAGCGAATTCACAAGGTTATAAATTAAAGATCTCTAAGCCTCAAAAGAGAAAAGAAAATGAGAAGCTCTCTCCTGCTAAAAATGTAACAATTTTTTATAACAACAAAGATCAAGATGCAAGTGTTTTTTATAAGAAAAATATTATGTTAGAAGATAAGATTGTAGGACCAAGTATTATTCTACAACCAGATACTACCATCTTTGTACCGCCAGGATGGTATGGGGAACTAACAGAAACAATGCATCTTATTTTAAGGAGGCGAAAATAATGGATAAAATAACTTTAGCTGTAATTCAGAAAAAACTCGAAAGTATTGCTGAAGAAATGGCAACAGTACTTAGAATGACTGCATTAAGTCCAAACATTAAAGAAAGAGCTGACTTTTCGACAGCAGTGTTTACTTCTGATGGAGGATTACTTGCACAAGCGGAAGCAATTCCTGTTCATCTTGGCTCAATGAGTACCTCTGTAAAAGAAGGACTAAAAGCATTCAAAGATGAGTTTTACATCGGTGACATAATTATACATAATTCTCCATTTAGAGGTGGAACACATCTCCCAGACATAACATTAATAAAACCCGTATTCTTAGAAAGCGATAATAGCCCTTCTTTTTTCGTGGCCAATAGAGCTCATCATGCAGATATTGGTGGAATTGTTCCCGGTTCAATGCCTGGAGCTAGTACACAAATTTTTCAAGAAGGGCTTTCTATTCCGCCGGTAAAAATAGTCGATCGTGGAAAAATTCAGAAAAATATTCTGAATTTAATTCTTGAGAATGTAAGAACCCCATTGGAGCGAAAAGGGGATTTTATGGCACAGATTGGCTCTGTTAATAAAGGAGAGGAAAGGGTAAAAGAGTTAGCAATGGAATATGGCACTGATAAACTCTTTGAGGCACAAAAACTTCTTTTTGATATGACTAAACAAGCGACTCATAATAAACTAAGACAAATCCCCGAAGGATCATATGAATTTGAGGATTTCTTAGACTCTGACGGTGTAATTGATAATCCTGTAAAAATAAAAGTAAAAATAACGATCTCAAATGGAGAAGCTACTGTTGATTTTACAGGGACTGCAAAACAAGTTCAAGGTAACACAAACGCTCCACTCGCAGTAACTCGTAGCGCAGTGTTCTATGTTTTTAGATGTATTACTGGTGATGATGTTCCAGCGAATGAGGGGGGATTTTCACCAATAAAAATAGTCGCTCCTGTTGGGACGGTTGTTAATCCTAATTGGCCTGCAGCAGTTAGTTCAGGAAACACAGAAACTAGCCAAAGGATTGTCGATGTAGTTTTTGGTGCATTAAGCAAGGCAATATCTGTCCCTGCAGCAAGTCAAGGGACAATGAATAACGTACTTATTGGAGGAATTGATCCAAATACCAACAAATCCTTTTCTTATTATGAAACAATTGGTGGTGGGACCGGGGCTACAAATAATTGCGATGGTGAAAACGCTATTCATAGTCACATGACTAATACATGGAATACACCAATTGAAGCATTAGAACTCGAATATCCATTAAGAGTAACTGCATACAAGATAAGAGAAAATTCTGGTGGTAAAGGAAAACATAGAGGAGGAAATGGGATAATTAGGGAATACTTGTTTTTAACAGACGTTGAAATTTCTTTGCAGACAGAAAGAAGAAAATTTTCGCCATGGGGATTAAAAGGTGGTATGAATGCATCTAGAGGGAAAAATTTATTGATTAAACAAAATGGAGAGGTAGTTCAATTACCGGGGAGAATAACGATTTCCGCTAAGAAGGGAGAAAGATTAAGAATTGAAACTCCTGGTGGCGGAGGATATGGTAACCCTAATAATAATTAGGTGAACCATGTCTTGCTTTTTGGAAAGATGCTTGTAACATTAAATAGCACTTCCCCAAAAAGCGACCTCCGTTGTATTGTAAGGAATTGATCATCGTAAATTTATGATTTTTTTTCTCTACATGCGCTAAGAGATTTCCCATCCCCGCGTTCAATATGTTCAAAGAAGTGTGTAACCCCTCAAAAAAGAAAAGTATATCTACGGTGTAAATACATAATCTATTTTTTCAGATGTGTAATTTACAGCTTCTATTCCAAATAGCTTGTAGATAATATATAGTCCTAGATCTATTGAGCTACTTGGTCCTGAAGAACTTACAACAGTATCATCATCTAGATATCTAAAACCACTTACTACCTTAATCTCAGGGAATTCTTTTGAAAACTCCTCAAGATATTCTTTAGAAGTAGTCATCCTTCTTTCATTTGCTAAACCAGTTAACCCGAAAATTCGTGCACCAGTAGAAACGGTACCAACAAGCTCCATTTCATCATAAAAATCTTGGATATATCTAACAATCGGACTATCTTGAGTAATCCTCTTAGCTCCCGGGCCTCCTGGAAGAATTAAGACGTCAATAACTGGAACAGATTCTAAGTCATAATCCGGGGTCACTAATAATCCATTACTAGTTTCCAATACGTCAATTTTCTCAGAAAACGTAAAAACATTAAATAACTTTATGGGTGGGCGATCTGGCTCATGCGAAGGCATTGCTGCTTCAGATAATACATCAAAGGATCCCGCAACTTCAAGAATATTGACACTATCATAAATAAAGACTCCAACTCTTAAACGTTCGACCATTATATCATTGAAATGAAAAGCTACTTTTCTATTTTTTGTTAAAAAGAAAAAGAAAGAAAAGGAGAAAAAATGAGCGAGGAAACAAGAATTGTTATGTGAATTTTCAAATGAATTTTTATAATTTTTATATTTTAGAGGGTAATTTCCCCTCTAATTTAGCTAATCACTCTTTTTATAGAGATACCGTACCCGTAGTTGCCTTTGAACGTTTTTTCACTCTTTCAAGGGCCTTTTCTACATGATCCGGAGTAATTTCATATTTCTTGAAGGCTTCTTCAGGTTTTTCGATTTTTTCTGGGATTTTTCCTTTTTCAATGTAGTCTCTGATAGCCATCATTACTGCTTCTTGTACGATTGCCGCTAATTCAGCACCACTGAACCCGTCGGTTTCTTTGGCTATGCGTTCCCAATCAATTTTGTCAGAGAACGGCTTTCCTTTAGCATGTATCTTTAAGATCTCTAATCTTGTCTTTTCATCCGGTAATGGTACTTCAATGAGTCTGTCAAATCTACCCGGTCTAAGCAACGCTTTGTCAAGTAAGTCAGGTCTATTTGTTGCTGCTATTACAGTAACTCCTCTTAATTCTTCAATACCGTCCATTTCGGTTAAGATTTGAGATACAACTCTTTCTGTAACACCACTGTCTCCAAATCCACGACCTCTGGAAGCTGCAATTGCATCAATTTCATCAATGAATATTACACAAGGAGCGGCTTGTCTTGCTTTTCTAAATGTTTCACGAACTCTTCTTTCGCTTTCACCTACCCATTTACTCAAGAATTCAGGTCCTTTAACGGCTATAAAGTTTGCTTCGGATTCTTTAGCAACAGCCTTTGCTAACATTGTTTTACCGGTTCCAGGAGGACCATATAGTAAGATACCTTTAGGAGGAATACCACCCATGTATTTATAGAATTCACCATACTTTAGAGGCCATTGTACTGTCTCTTTTAATTCCTGTTTGACTTCCTCAAGACCACCAATGTCGTCCCAACCAATATCTGGAACATCTACAAGTACTTCCCTCATAGCAGAAGGTTCTACATCATTGAGAGCCTTTTCGAAGTCTTCTTTTGTAACAACAAGTTTCTCAAGGATATCAGCAGAGATCTCTTCTTCATCCCACTTAATCTCGGGTAATACCCTTCTTAAAGCGCTCATTGCAGCCTCTTTACATACTGCTTCAATATCTGCACCTACGAAACCATGGGTTTTTCTTGCTAATTCATCTAAGTCTACATCATCGGCTAAAGGCATACCTCGGGTATGAACTGCAAAGATTTCTCTCCTACCTTGTTGATTGGGTACTCCAATCTCTATTTCCCTGTCAAATCTACCAGGTCTTCTTAATGCAGGGTCAATAGCGTTAGGCCTGTTAGTTGCACCGATAACTATAACCTGACCACGACTCTTTAGCCCATCCATTAAAGATAATAATTGAGCAACGACTCTTCTTTCAACTTCGCCAGTTACTTCTTCTCTCTTAGGGGCAATAGAGTCTAGCTCATCGATAAAGATTATACTGGGTGCATTTGCTTCGGCTTCTTCAAAGATTTCACGTAAGCGTTCCTCGCTTTCACCATAGAATTTACTCATTATCTCTGGGCCACCAATACTATAGAAATTGGCTTGTGATTCATTAGCGACAGCCTTAGCTAGTAATGTTTTACCGGTTCCAGGAGGACCATATAACAATACTCCCTTAGGAGGTTCAATTCCTAACTTCTCGAAGACTTCAGGGTGTTTTAAAGGTAACTCGATCATTTCACGAACTTTTTTGATTGCACTTTCTAAACCACCAATGTCTTCGTAAGTAACTTCAGGAATACCCCCGCCAGCAGCAGCGACTTTCTTTTCTTCGAATTTTTCGGCTTTAAGCTCGACCTCAGTACTTCCAGTAACGATTACTGCTTTTTTCTTGGGAATAAAATCAACTACTCCAAAGCGGATTTTTCGATTAAGTACAGGAATTTCAACAATGTCTCCTTTTGATAAGACACGACCTTCCAAGATGTTTCGAATATATGATTCTCCATTGCCAATAGTTACTCCCTCTGCAGGAGCCAAAACTAATTTCTGAGCTGGTACTGCCTCTATCTTCTCAACAAAAACACTTTCATCTATTCCAGTACCCGCATTATATCTTAGATTGCTATCTAAACGAATTATGTTTGTCCCTTTATCTTCAGGATAACCTAACCAAGCAAGGGCTACTGTTTCTTTATTGCCAGTGATTTTGATTACATCTCCTGAACGTATACCCATTTCTGCGGCTACCGCAGGATCAATTCTACAAATTCCTCTCCCAACGTCTTGGGCTTTTGCTTCTGCAACCTTTAATTTAAACTTTTTAGCTGCCATATTCGTTACCTCCGTTATTTTTCATCGGCCAATATAGGTAGTATACCTAAAGTATACTACTATTCAAATATTATAAAGTTAACGGAAAAAATGGCCTTCAAAAAACGTCTTTCAATAAAGACCATTCTTGAATTCCGTCACTACTTATAAATAGTCCCGAATAATTCGACTCAAAATATTGCTTTTCTTTTTCAGGAAGAATAGATATTGAAAGTAAAAAGTCATATTCTTGCAATTTTGTGTTAAAAATAATCTCTTGATCATTAAAAACAGGTAATGCCTTTTCAAAAACCAATAGATTATAATTTTTTAGTTTAACAT
>Ga0256835_1000781_pt1 | contig 21120 bp, 21 predicted proteins | sample PIR30metaG_FD_185972 | JGI IMG/M metagenome (GOLD analysis project Ga0256835, IMG submission 185972) | Hydrothermal vent microbial communities from East Pacific Rise, Pacific Ocean - PIR-30 | ecosystem: Environmental > Aquatic > Marine > Hydrothermal vents | place: Pacific Ocean: East Pacific...
ATTTTAATCTGTTCTATCTTTGAAACATCGGGATTACTTTTTTTAATTTTTATCTTTTCTTTTCCCTGGTTTTGAATATCCGATTTTATGTCGGATGTTTTTCCCGAATCATTGATTTTCGCTTGATTACCCCTTGTATCACTTTTTTTCAGATTATTCAAAGCTATCTTTTGGACATCCCCCTTTACCTTTTTATCTTTGTTTTTTATAAGATTAAAAGTGGCTTTATCAGTATCTTCGGTTTTAATCTCTTTGCCTTCACTTTTTATGTTCAACCTCTTTCCTTTTTGAATAATTTTTCCCGTTTTTTCACTTTTATTTTGTTTTCCATTTATATTAATGTTTCCCTTTTTTTTGCCTGTTTTTTTTATCTCTAACATATTTTGAACAAGAAGAGTAAGAAAATTTTTTTCCTCTTTATTTAACTCTTTTTGCGGTTTTTCTTTTTCTTTAATATTATTAATTTTATTTTTATTTTTTTTGATTTTTTCTATATTTTCTTTTTTAAATTGATTATCAGACATCTTTTTTGAAGAATTATCCAATAAAATCCTTTGAGATAAACTCATTTTCTCCCCCTTTGCTTGTTTTTATCTGATTTTGATATTTTATCTTTATATCCGTTTTGTTTACTTAAAAATTCAAGATAATCAAGAACCATCTCTTTATGTTTAATTGATAGCTCCTCCAGAAAAGAGGTTCTAACCCCTTTTTTAACACCAAGCATAATTGAATAAAACATCTTTTTATCTTTATTATAATAATCTATTAAATAACCCACTGCCATTGATGGTTCAACCGAATTAAAAAAACCTAATATTCGAGAATCAACCTTTTTACTTTTTCTCGCTTCTTCAAGATTCTTCCATTCGTTTTTCAATTTATTTTTCTCTTTTTTCAGTTCTTTCGCTTTATCATTAAGAGATTGTTCCCATTGAGTTAACATCTGTTCTTTGTTATTCAACTCTTTTTCCCAATGTTTAAGGTATTCTTTCTCTTTTTGTAACTCTTTTAAAACCTTAGATATCTCCTTTTCATCAGTTTTAATATTATCACTTGATGAAAAAAGAAGGGGAAATACCAAAACCAGGATAAATATTATTCTGTATTTATATAATTTACTCACTTTTTACTCTCCTCGAATTCACAAAAATATCATCAACGATTTTTTGTTCCTCTTTGTCCATCTCCATAAGGTAATTTTTCCACAATTTCTTTCTGTAATTCTCAAGAGCCTTTTTGTTTTTTCTACTCTCAATCCATTTTTCCAATGCTTTTATCTCCTCCTCTTTTTTTTCCTCCACTACTTTCTTTTGTATTGTAATAAAATGGATTAACTGATTAAGATATCTCACTCTATATAGATAATCATAAATATCAAGAGTTTTCCCTTGTGTCATTTTCATTATTTCAGCCCTTTTCTCTTTTTCATCATCTGTTAAACTTTTTAATTTATCCTCCTCTACCATCCTCAATTTTCTTTTCAGAGCCCATTCCTCTTTTCTCATTTTTTCGATATTTACTCTGTATTTTAACAATGTTTCAAGGGAAAAATTAAATTTTTTCATTAGTTTAAGACACTCCTTATTATATCAAGAGTTTCATCATAACTGTTTTTCTCTTCAACTCTTTGTCTCAATAATCTGTTTATGCTGTTTATCCTTGATATAGCCTCATCAATCAGAGGATTACTTCCTTGTATATAGGCTCCTATATTTATCAAATCTTCCGCATCTTTATAAGCTGCAAGAAGCTCTCTAATTTTTCCAACCAACTGCTTGTGTTCTTCATTAACAACAGAACTCATTACTCTGCTAACACTTTGCAAAATATCAATCGCAGGATAATGATTTCTATTGGCAAGATCCCTGCTCAAAACAATGTGACCATCAAGTATTGAACGGGAGATATCCGCAACAGGTTCCGTTATATCGTCAGCCTCGACTAAAACAGTATAAATCCCCGTAATACTACCTTTATTGAGAAAATTCCCCGCTCTTTCGAGAAGTTTAGGTAATGCCGAAAATACTGACGGTGTGTATCCTTTTGTTGATGGAGGCTCTCCGGTTGCAAGCCCCACCTCTCTCTGAGCATAAGCAAATCTTGTAAGAGAATCAAGCATTATAAGAACATTATAACCTTTATCCATAAAATATTCCGCTATTGCTGTTCCTGCATATGCAGCCCTTAATTTAAGAAGAGGAGGTTCATCCGATGTTGCAACTATAACAACAGAACGATTTAGTCCCTCTTCTCCGAGATCTCTCTCAATGAACTCTTTAACCTCTCTCCCCCTTTCTCCAACAAGAATAATAACATTTATCTCCGCTGTCGTATTTCTTGCAATCATCCCCATTAGCGTGCTTTTTCCGACTCCCGAACCTGAAAAAATACCTATTCTTTGCCCTTTTCCAATCGTGGTAAAACCATCTATCGCACGAACTCCGGTTTCTATCTTATCTTTAATTATCTTTCTTTTTAAAGCTTTGGGAGCCCTTTTATAAATAGGATATCTGTCTTCAAACCTTAAAACACCCTTTTTATCAATCGGATTTCCCAAGGAATCTATCACCCTTGTTAATAATTGCTCACCTACCCCTATACTCGGATATTTTTTAGAGGAGATAACTTTATCCCCCATGGATATTCCTGTCATCTCTTCGAGAGGCATTGATATAACTCTACTTTCTCTGAATCCCACTACTTCAGCCTTAATCATTCTTCCCCTTTTTGTTTTTATTTCAACGATTTCCCCTATAGAAGCAACAGGACCTTCACTTTCAAGCATAACTCCGGCTACTTTTACTATTTTCCCGTAATACCTGTAGGGATTTGCCAATCTTATTCTATCAGCATAATTCGCTTCATTCATTCGTATCTTCCAGGACTTTTAATACCTCTTCAAGCTTGGTTTCAACCGTTGAGTCCGTTTCTCCGAAATCAGTTTCTATTATACACCCTCCTCTTGTAATAGAGGGGTCTTTCACAAGATTAATCTCTCTACCCGGGAAATTTTTATCCAACTCATCTTTTGAATCCGATAAATACCGGTAATCTTCGGGACTTATCCTTATTATAATTTTTTTTGATTCTATATTATCATTTATCGTATCTTTCAAAACATTTAATATAAACTCTTCACTATTATTTATATTTGCGGATATAACTTTTTTGATCGCTTCTTTAACAATGGAAACCATATCATTTTCCGCATCCTTATATACCCTCTCTCTTAATATTGAAAGTTTTTTTATTGTTTCAATATAATCAGATTTTAATTTTTCCAACTCTTTTTTTGCATCCGCTTCCCCTTTACTCAATCCTTCATCATACCCTTTTTTAAACCCTTGCTCATATCCTTCCTTGGAATCTAATTCTTCCTGTTTCTTATCAATTTCACTATCTGAACTCTTATTACCATTTTTTTTCAGATTATTTTCAGTAGATAAATCAAGCTGTTTACTTTCATCATCTTTAAAAACTTTGTATTTTTTTGAATGGGAGGATGACAGATCAATAAATTGTTCTATATTAAATTTTTTTATGGACAATTCTTTTTGTTGTTCTTTTTTGATAACTTTAAACAACATACTCTTCGCCACCTGCACCTCCGATTGATATTACCCCTTCGGATTCCAATTCTCTAACCACTTCCACAATCTCATGTTGAGCTTTTTCAACATCTTTTACCCTAACAGGTCCCATATATTCCATCTCCTCTTTTAACATCTCAACAGCTCTTTGAGACATATTTCTGAAAAATTTATCTCTCAACTCATCCGAAGAACCTTTTAATGCGATTGCAAGACTTTTTTTATCAACTCTCTTTAATATTTCAGCAACTCCGTGATCATCTATAAGGAGTATATCTTCAAAAACAAACATCAAATCTCGAACTTGAACCGCAAGCTCGGGATTCTTAGTCTCTATCTGCTCTAAAACACTTTTCGCCACTCTTCTTTCCATCCTGTTTAATAAATCGGCCACAGCTTTAACTCCTCCGTGTTCCTCTAATTTGTAAGAACCAACCGCTTGCAACTTTTGATCAAGAACCGCAGATATTTTTTTTACTATATCAGGAGATATCTCTTCAAGATTAGCCATTCTCATGACTATATCCGATCTCATATCTTCAGGCAAAGATGCAAGAAGTTCGGCCGCTCTTGATGCTGACAGATGGGCAAGGATCAATGCTATCGTCTGAGGATGTTCGTTTTGGATAAATTTTGAAATTTGTTGAGGATTTATTTTTTCAAGAGACGCAAAACCTACGGATTTTTCCAATAGTTTCACAAGCCTGTCTATTATCTTTCTCGCTTGCTCCGGGCCAAGTGCTTTCATTAAAACATTTTTTGCATATTCTATTCCACCTATCGCAATATACTGTTTTGCAAGGACAATATTATAAAAATCCTCTATTATTTTTTCTGATATTTCCGATGGCACAGGCCCCAAAAGTGTTATCTCTCTGCTTATATCCGCAATCTCCTCCTCTTCAAGCCTGCTGAATACTTTTGATGTGATTTCATCACCGAGTATTACCATTAGAATGGCTATCTTTTGTATATTGGTAAGCTCTTCATATTTTAATTTCCCCATATATTACTCCATCATCATACTTTTTATTACGCCAACAAGGTCATCCGTTTTTTCAGAGGCAAATTCAGCTAATTTTTCTCTTAATATCTCCATCTTTTTTGATTCCGGTGATTGTTTGAATTTACTTTCAATCTCTTTTTCTAACATTTTCCTCTCTTGTTCCTCTTCAATCGAAGGGGGAAGCTCTTCTCCGGCTATCTCACCAACCGTAAGACTTTTTTTACTCTCCGATTCGATTGCTACAGAAACCTTTTTGACCATAGGTTTTAAAATCATAAAAATCAAAACAAGAGCAAGAATCAGTATAACAACATATTTAATTATAATTTTTATAAACTCCTTTTTTTCTTTGCTTTTTATATATTTCTCGGCTTCTTTTATATTTGTTTCGCTAAAAGGGATATTTGCAACTTCAATAACATCGCCTCTATTCTCGTCGATTCCTATGGAAGCTATAACAAGTTTTTTTAATTTATTAAGCTCTGCTACGGTTCTTGATATTTTTGTTTTAATTATTTTACCGTTTTTTTCCTCCTCTTTCACTTTGTCATCCACAATCACTGCAACCGATATTTTTTTAATTTCACCCGTAGGATAAACTGTCTTAAGGACACTTTTATTTATCTCGTAATTTTTTGTTTCTTTCTTTTTTTCACTTATTCTACCAAGATTATTATTCGTTGTTTGATTTGTATTTCCCGAAACATTTGATCCTACCCCTGGGGTTCCGCCTTGAGTAATCTCCCTTGTTTTCTGAATCTCTTTTTGTTCGCTTCTCTCAATCTGAATATTAGGGTCATAAATTTCATCAACCTTTTCTTTTTTTGTAAAATCAAGCTCCGCTTTTACATTTACCCTAACTCTCCCTATTCCCACTATAGGTTCGAGAAGAGCAACCACCTGTTTTGACAACCTGTTACTGACCTTCTTTTGTATATCAATCTGACTATTGGTTAACTCCGCATCCTCGGAACCGCTTGAAGGAGAAGCTAATAATCTCCCGTAAATATCAACCACGGTTATGTTTTGGGGCTCCAACCCTTCCACCGAAGATGCCACAAGATGGGTTATAGCTCCGATCACCGAATTGGATAAAACCATACCGGGTAAAACATTTAGTATTATTGATGCTTTTGCAGCCTCTCTCTCTTCAAGAAAAACCGATTTCTTAGGTAAAACAAGATGAACTTTTGCGGATTTAACCTCATTAATTGAAGATATTGTTCTTGATAATTCACCTTCAAGAGCTCTTATATAATTAATCTGTTCAACAAATTCGGTTGTTCCTATTTTTGATTTATCAAATATCTCAAATCCTATTCCGGCACCTCGCGGCAAACCTTGTGATGCCAGAGTTATCCTTAATTCATTCACTTTGTTTTCAGGAACTTTAATTGTATTGCCGACAAGTTTATAAGGCACTTTCATATCTTTAAGTTTCTGAATAATCAAAGAGGTATCCTGATCTTGAATATTCGAGAATAATATTGAATAATCGGGAGTATTAGCCCACATTATGAGACCTATCAAACCTGCGAGAACAATTAAAATCACTGATGTAAAAAATATTTTTTGAGATAATGATAATTTACCGAAAACCTGTTTTACCTGTTCTCCTATGGTTGCCATATTTTACCTCATACCCTAATTCTCATTATCTCATTATAAGCATCCATAAGCTTATTTCTAATCTCCATCATAAGCTTAAAAGAGAGATCCGCTTTTTCAACCGCAATAAGTGTTTTATGGACATTCGCATCATCACCGGTTATTGCTTGTTTAATCTGTTCCTCCGCTGTCTTCTCAACATTTGACACATCATTAAGAGCGGATTTTAAAACCTCTGAAAAATCCACTTTCCCCTGTTCTTTCTCCCCTTTTATCTTATTAGCACTTATATCTTTTTCTATATTTTGAATTATTTTGGAATAATCGGTTATTTTAGTTGTAGTCATTTTTACCTCCCTATATCAAAAGCTTTTGATATCATATTTTTCAGTGATTGTAAAACAGTTACATTAGCACCATAACTTCTTGAAGCATTCATAAGATTCACCATCTCCGTAACAACATTTATATTCGGATATGAAACATATCCCTCTTTATCAGCATCAGGATGTTGAGGATCATATTTTTTAATAAATGGGGTTTGATCCTCGTATATTCTATCAACTTTCACCCCTTTATATGCTTCACTATAATTTTGTTCCAATATCTCATCAAAACTATCGGAAGAATTAGTTGTGGTAAACACAACATCTTTTCTTCTATAAGGACCTCCCTCAGGTGTTCTCGTTGAATTAACATTTGCTATGTTAGCGGATATTATCTCTATTCTTTTAAGCTCGGAGGACAAACCCGAAGCAGCTATATTAAAAACACTGAAATGGCCTCCCATCTATCACCTCCTATCAGAAGTAATTGCAAACTCTATATTTTTAAATAATTTAGTTATAACCTGAACTCCAAGATTATACTTTATATTATTTTTTGTAAGGTCCACCATCTCTTTTTCAAGATCAACATTATTCCCGTCCGGTCTTGCAGGTTCGGAAGAAATTTCCACTTCCGGTGAAACATTTGCCACTTTACCTCCGGCTGAGATATGTTTATTATTTGTTGTTTTTAATGAAATCTCTCCGTTTCCGTCAGATAATGCCTTTTTTAATTCATCTTCAAAATTGACTTTTCTCGCTTTATAATTCGGAGTATTGACATTAGCAATATTTGAAGATATCGCGGCTTGCTTCGTTAAACTTAAATCTAAAAACTTTTCCAAGCTTAAAATCTCTTTACTATCAATCATACTCATCTTGCACCTCTTTCATAAATATTATAATCAAAAACCGTGCCATATGAGAATGTTGAAAACAGTTGTTTTATCCTACAGCCTGTGTCCGATTTTTGACATCCTCCACTCTATTGACCGATGAAATTTTAATCAGAGATAAAATAATCATTGACATGGCAAAATATTGAATAATTTCCATTTTAACTTTAAAACAAAATATTGTTACAATCGTTGTATAAACAATGTTTAAAGAATAATATATAGGTCCGACAATAAGCATATCACCGTTTTTATACGCCAATTGTAAAAAAACAAAAGCAGCTATTGAAAAAAACAGATATATATATAAATAAGGTGAAGAAAAATACTTAATAATTCTAAAACCGAAAATGTTTACAACTATTTTCAAATAAACTATAATTAATCCTGCCGATAATCCCGCGATTATACTGAATATGACAGCTTTTAATTTATTAGAGTTCGGTTTAATAAATATAACCGTTAATAATAGTAAAGGTAAAAAACTAATTAAGACAAGAGATAATATAGAAGGGATATTTGTCGTCCTAATATCCTTTTGAAAATATCCCAACATGAATATCCCCAGGATTATAAATATAAAATAGACAAAATCCGATTTATATAATCTCTCATTTAACCAAAAACAGGAAAAAAGTATCATAATAATTATTCCCCACCCCGCAATTGATGCAACTATATGAGGTGATAATCTTTTTAATGCTATTCCATTAGGGATAATGCTACTGTTGGTTAGTATGAAACCCAATATCCATATAAAAAGATAACCGTAAAATTTTCTCCCTTTTCCCTTTTTTCTCCACCCTATCCAATTAATCCCTTTTTTCATTAAAACTAAACCGATTGACAATAAAGAGTATGCAAAAAGGGAGAAAAATACGGAAATAAAATTATTCATTATTTTAATAATAAAAGATTATCTATTTTTTCTTTTTCGATGTTAAACCGGTTATCTCTTCCAACCATTTTTTCTTTTTTCTATTTTTGTTTTTTTTCAATTTTTTATTTTCCATAATCCTTTTTTTAACATTGCTCACTATTCTCAAAAACGGGATTGAATTTTCATTGTCAAAAACAACCAATTCTTTAAACCAATTTTCTTTTTTAGTTTTATCATATACCATAGTCCATACCCTTCCTGACCATGTATCAAGGAGAAACATATCCCCTTTATGGGATATAAGTTTATATCTGTCTTGAATGGATACAGTAGTGGAGGAATATGTTTTCACCGCCACATTCACTAACAAAAATAAAAACAATAATAAAACAATTACCCTTTTTTTCATTTTATTCTCCTTCTAATAATCTTATTATAGCAAGAGTTCCCTCATCTTTCCATGATAATATTTTTATCTCCCCGTTTATTTTCTCTATTATCTCCTTAACAATACTTAATCCCAAGCCACTCCCTCTTTTTGTGGAAAAACCGGATTTAAAAATATTATTCATATCATTTTCGGGAATCCCTTTACCATAATCTCTTATCCTTATCTCACATTTTTTATCATTTATCCTTCCAATTGTAATTTTTATTTTCTTTATTTCATCCATCGCTTCTATGGAATTGATTATAAGATTTTTTATTGCGGTTTCAAGATAATCCTCGTTCGCATAAACAGATATTTTCTCTTTTTCTTCTATCTCAAAATCAACCTCGGTCCCTTTAAAAAGAAGAACCACATTTTTTATGAATTCATTAATATTAAAATTATATAACGGTGGGACTCCCTCTTTTGAAAAATTCAAAAAATCTTTTACCACTTTTTCCAATTTATTAATCTCCTTAATAGTAGAATTCATTAAATCGGAAAAACTATTTTCAAATTCCTCTCTATCACTATCCTTTAATGAATTAAGATATTCTATGTTTAATTTAATAGGAGTCAGAGGATTCTTTATCTCATGCGCCACTCTTCTTGCAACTTTTAACAATGCCTCTTTCTCCGTTAAATCCTTAATAATCAATCTTTGTTGTCTTATGTTATCCACCATTTTATTAAAACTTTTAACAACTTCTCCTATCTCACCTGAATCATCATATTCTATGGATTTTATCTCCCCCTCTTTAATATGATTTAATCCTTCGATTATCTTATTTATACCCTCTTTAAACTTGGATGAAAACAACATACTTAAAATAATCGCAAGGAAAAAGATTATTGTTGAATAAAATATTGATTTATTAAAAAATTGAAGATATATCGGACTATTACTTTGATTATTCTTAAATATCACACCAAAGAATCTTTTGTCCCACTCCGGTTTCGTAAAAAAACAGATATTTACCGAATCATTGATTTTCTTAACATACAAGCCGTTTTTATCTTTTATAAGGTGAATATAAATATCATACGGAATCGTATTAATTTTATATCCGTTTAAGACTCCGCTAAAAAACTCGAGCTTTTTACCTTCAAATAAAAGAATCTCCATATCGCTTATCTTATGAAGATAAAAACATAATTCTTTATCATTAAAATTAAGTTCCGATAAAAACGGGATTGTATTTTTTAATATTCTCGCTTTACTCTTATTTTCTTTATCAATGATATAGTTATTCGTAATCATAAAAAAATTGACAAATAGCACCTGAAAAATAACCGAAAGTATTAAAGGTAAACTTATTATAAAAAAATTTACCTTAAAACTTGAATAATGTATATGTTTTCTGAAAAATTTAAAAAAATAGATGATAAGGAATGATAAAAAAATAATTATTGATATTAAGATAAAATCCGAATAATAATAAAAAATATCTTTTCTCCGGAATCCTATAAAAAACTGTTGATTTTCACTATTATGGAAGATTCCTTTTAAAATTTTGTCTTTTATTTTTATTAGAAAAAGTTTTTTATCTCTTTTTATGAGCTTATAATGGATTCTACCGTCCATATGATAGATTCTAAGATTTTTATTATAAATATAAATTTTATTATCTTTGATTGTTTCTCTTATAAGTTTTAATTGATCTTTTATAAAAAAAACAATTATTTTGATTTTTTTATTATTAAAATGAATCATTTTTCTATAATATTTGATATATAATTTAAAATTCCTAACTCTAAAGAAAGTCTCTCCCGCTATCCGTTCTTCATCAAAAAATTCCGTCGGTATTTCCGGCAGTGGCGTGCTTAGTGAGAAATATGATAATATTTTTCTATCTTCCCCTATTATCAATATCGAAGGAAATATATGCCCGGTGTTATATTGAACAAATTTCTCAAAAATGGATAAAGCAACGATATTTAAATCATTATTATATCTTTTTTTTATCCTTGTTTGATTATAATCATTCAATATTTTCTTGATTATCTTATCCCTCTCCTTTACAACACTATCTATCTTTTTAATACTATAACTCAAATATTTCTCCTGATTAACTTCAAAATAATGCTCATATAAAATTATATTAATAAAAACCAAAAGTATCAAAAATAAAATTAACTTTAATTTTTTGGATTTATTGCCTAAATACTCCATAATCACCAAGAATAAAAACGATGAGATAATAAGCAGAAAAGGGTATATATTATAAAGTTTTTCAAAATATTGAAATCTGTATTTAAAGAAATAAAGCAAAAATAAAAATCCGTAAAAGATATTAAAAATAAAAACAATCAATTTTTTTTCTGCTAATTTAAAAATTAAATATAAGATTATAACCCAACTTATGATACCGAGTAATGAATCAATAGGGAAAAAGAAATATATTATTTTCCCTGTATGGAAAAAGAGTTGAACAATTTTTATAATTAGCAGACAAGATAAAATATATAATCTTTTTTCTTTAACAAATAAAAAATATAAAATAAAACCAAAATAATATATATATAATATGTAAAACAGTTTTTTATTTATCATTGTTTTCATAAATTCTCTATTAGGGATATTAATCTTTATAATAAAGAGTGGAATCCCATTTTTCGATTTTATGATTTTCTCAATAAATTTATTATTCTTTATAATGGATTCACCGTTAAATTTGTTTTTAATATTCTTAAATCGTTTAAAATTAAAATAATCAATATAATCAATATCAACAACCACATCTTTTATCCCTTTTTTTAATATTTCATCTTTTTTTTCTCGAGTATAAAAATTATAATTAGCAAGTTTTTTAATTTTAAGATGATTATTGTTTCTATATAAAAGAAAAACTCCAGTCTCATTGTCAATTACAAGAAACTTTTTGTTAGGAACATTTGAGATATCATTAATCAATATCTCCCCTTTCCATTTTACTATGGTGATTCCATCTTTAAAAATCTGATAATTTTTTAATTTATCTATTCTGGTTTCCAATAATTGGTTTTCAATTTTATCTATATTCTTCTCTATTTTACTTACTACAGTATAATGTATTTTCTCACACCAGTTTTTCAAATAAAAGTAAAACATAAAAAATATAATAACGGATATTAAAGGTATAAGATAATATTTATACTTTTTTCTCAATATTTTATTAATGAAATCAGATTATAATTTTCTAATTTTTCCCTTCCTTTTAAGAATTCAAGTTCAATAAGAAATTCCAATGCCACAACCTCTCCACCCATCTTTTCCACCATTTTACAAACGGCTTTTGCAGTTCCCCCTGTTGCAATCAAATCATCCGCTATTAAAACTTTATCCCCTTTTTTAATTGCATCTTTATGCATTTCCAGAGTATCCGTCCCATATTCAAGCTCATATGATTCGGAGACAATCTCAGCCGGAAGTTTACCTGGTTTTCTAACGGGAACAAAGCCGGCTTTTAACTTATATGAAAGAATCGGGGCAAAAATAAAACCTCTTGACTCAATTCCTATAACCTTGTCTATCTTCATCTCTTTTACCCTTTCATATAATTGATCTATAGCCATCGATAAAGCCTCACTATTTTTTAACAGTGTTGTTATATCTTTGAAAATAATCCCCTCTTTGGGGAAATTAGGAACATCCCTTATAAAATCTTTTAATTTTTTCATTTACATCCTCCTTCTATTATTGTTGTTTATTTATGAAATTTAAAAATATATCAACAAATGTCGGATCAAATTGTTTACCCCTGTTTATTATAAGTTCATTATGTGCCTCCTTTTTACTTAATGCTTTTCTATAAGGCCTGTCTGTTGTCATTGCATCATAACTGTCAACTATGGCAATAATTCTTGCAAACTCAGGAATATTTTTTTCCTTGATACCATAAGGATATCCGCTACCATCATAATGTTCATGATGATGAAGGACCCCTTCAGTCACATCTTCCAATAGCTTATCTTTCATACTTGATATTATGTTTGCCCCGACAATAGGATGTGTTTTCATGATATCGAATTCTTTTTTTGTCAGTTTACCCTGTTTGTTTAAAATTGAATCAGGGACAGCAATTTTACCGACATCATGAAGAATGGCTGACATTTTTAATTTATCTTTTTTCTCAACGGTATATCCTAATTTTTCAGCAATCATCATAGAATATTCAACCACCCTTTTGGTATGGCCTCCCGTATATATATCTCTTTTTTCAATAGCAAGAGAGAGAGCCAAACTAACATTAAACATCATATCTTTCTGTTTTTCGTAAAGTTTTGCATTTTCAAGAGCGATAGATATTGGGGATGAAACTATTTTCATATAATCAATATCTTTTTCTGTAAAGATGCCTTTTTTTTTGTTTACCAATTGGATAACTCCTATTATTTTATTTTCTATCGTTAACGGACCTACAATCATATTCTTTGTTTTAAAACCTGATATTTTATCAAATTCCGGTTTCCATTCAAGCACATTTAAAGGCTCGTTTATAATTCTAAACTTTTTTGTCATAACCGTTTTTCCGGCAATCCCCTCCCCTACCTTCAACCTTTTTTCTTTTATAATATTACTCTTATCACCTCTGACCAATCTGAAAAACAACTCTTTTTTACCATCATCAAATTCCCATATTGAACTTGCTTCGACCCCCAAAGCGTCCTCAAGATGTTCCATTGTTTTAACCAAAACATTTCTTATCTGTAATGATTTATTAATATTTGATATTGCTTCAAGTAGATTATTTATTATTTCACTCTTCTTCATTTCCCTTTAAACCATATGTATAATAATCATTGACAAGCAGATGATCCTCTTCCCTGCAAAATCTTTGTGGTTCTGTTCCCGGAACAAAAGCTTCATCTATAACGATTCTGCAAGATGGAGTCGCAAGCAAACCTGTGAAATAGTCTATTTTAACAAAATTTATATTAGGGGGAACCTGAAAATCTTCTTCAGATTTATTTTTATATACATTTTTCATAAAATTCATCCATATGGGTAATGCTGCTCTCGAACCTGTTTCATAATTTCCGAGAGATTTTTTATGATCGTATCCGACCCAAACTCCGGCTGTAATCGAGGATGTAAAACCGATAAACCACGCATCCGTATAATCATCCGTTGTGCCTGTTTTACCTCCGCAAGTTATTTTGAGAATTCTTGCTTTTCCTGCGGTTCCCCTCTTAACAACTCCTTCCAACATAGAGGTCATTTGATAAGCTACTTGTGGTGTTATCACTTGATTCGCCTCAAATCTATTCTCATATAAAATATTTTCATTCATATCCTGTATTTTTTTTATGAAAAAGGGTTTTATTCTTACACCATGATTAGGAAAAACACTAAAAGCCGATACCATTTCAAGCAATGATACCTCCATTGTCCCCAATGACATCGAGAGATACGGTTTTAATTTTGATTTAATCCCGAATCTTTTGGCATATTCTATTGCTAACTGAGGCGTAATAGCTTCAAGAAGCTTTGCTGTTATCACATTCCTTGACTCTTCCAATCCTCTCCTCAATGTGCATAGCCCCCTATATTTTTGATCAAAATTCAAAGGACTCCACTCCTCTCCCGTCCATTTATCATTAAATGTTACAGGCTCATCTATAAAAGTTGATGCAGGGGTATAACCGTTTGATAAAGCCGCCGAATATATTATTGGTTTAAATGTTGAACCAGGTTGTCTTTTTGCTTGAACAGCATTATTAAATTCACTTCTCTTAAAAGAATATCCCCCTATCATTGCTTTTATTTCACCTGTGTGAGGATTTACCACAAGAAAGCCCCCTTCTGTTTTAGGTTCTTGTTCAAGAGAAAGCTCTAATTTCTTGGTTTTATCATCCTGTTTAATAACTTTAACTTCAATAACATCACCTTTTCGGACTATTCTTTTCATATTATATATTCTTGTCCATCCGGCGTTTTTAAGTTTTAATACTCCAGTATATTCACCTATTTTAAGTTCTGCCATTTTAGAATTCACTTTAATTACAATCCCTTTTGTAATATAACCTACTCTCGGAGGAAGTTTCCACTCGTTTAATCTTATTTCATCTATCTTCTTTCCCTCGGATAAAATATTTTTTTTATCTTTTCTCCATCCTTTTCTTTTATCATGAGCCCTTAATCCAGCTCTTAAAGACTTGTATGCTATCTTTTGATATTCTATATTAAGAGTTGTATAAACTTTCAAACCATTCTGATATAAAACCTTAGAACCATAATGACTACTTATGTATTTTCTAACCTCTTCTATAAAATATGCAAGATAATCATTACTTTGATACGGATCCTTTTTAACTATATTAAGCGGTTTTGCCTTATTCTCCAAATATTGCTTTTTAGTGATAAATTTTTCATCAAGCATCCTTTTAAGGGCATAGTTTCTTCTTTTTATAGCTCTATCCTTATGGGTTAAAGGGGAATATCTTCCGACCGAGCTGTTTATGCCCGCCAAAAGAGCAGCTTCATCAATACTAAGATACTTGGCTTTTTTGCCAAAATAAAACTCGCTTGCAGCTTCCACACCATAGTTGCCGTATCCGAGATAAATTTGATTCAGATAATAAGTTAGTATCTGATCTTTAGTATATTGTCTCTCTATTTGAAAAGCAAGGAAAGTTTCTTTTATTTTTCTTGACCAAGTTCTTTTTTGTGTTAAAAACAGAGTCCTCGCTAATTGCATCGTAATGGTGCTTGCTCCCTGAACTTTTCTTCCATGTTTTATATTTCTGACAAAAGCACCGATAACCCTCCAAAAATCAACTCCCCAATGTTTATAAAATCTTGAATCCTCTGTTGCCACAAAGGCTTCCTTAATCACGGAAGGAATCTCTTTACTCGTTAGGATTATTCTTTTTTCAAGAAAATATCTGCCTATAACTCTCCCGTCATCAGAATAAACTTCTGATACAACCGAAGGTTTTATATCTTCAAGATTCTTTATTCTCGGCAAACCTTTCTGATATGTAAAAAAAACACCGAGAAATACTCCGAGGACAGTAGTGATGATTATCCCCATACTGATTAAACCGATTTTTCTTAATCTTCTATTTTTTAACAGTTCTTTTATCATTTGATAATTTATCAATCTCCTTTATATATTTTCTGCATATCTTTTTTAAATTCCTATCTTTCGAGAATATCATTGTTTTCTCAAAAAATTTTATTGCTCTATCATGGTTCTTCTCATATTTATATAAAAACATGGCAAGATCAAAATTAAAATAGGGATTTTCCGGCATTAATTTTATGGCTTTTACAAAATCTCTTCTCGCATCATCAAACCTTTTCATCTTTAAGAATATCTTACCTCTCAGATTATATCCGAGAGCAAAAAAAGAGTTGGTTTTAACAGCTTTATTTGCGAACCTTAATGCTTCATCTATTTTTGATTCCGATAGATAAATTAATGCAAGATTATAATAACCATTTTCCCTTGTGGGATAATTGGGATCCTCCGCAACCTTTAAAAACATCTCTTTCGCTTTTTCATTCATCCCCTTTTCCCTATACACAATCCCAAGATAATTATAAGATTCAATAAATTTAGGGTTTAACGCAATAACTTTTGTTAAATATTTTTCCGCTTTATTAAAATTTCTTTTATAGATTTCAATAATCCCCAAATTATTATAAGCAAGATAATATTTCGGATCTTTTTTAATAACTTCCTTTAAATATTTTTCCGCTATATCCAATTTCCCGTTATTTAAAAAAACCGTAGCAGTATTATATTTTCTTATAACGGGGCTTATCTTTTTTTTATGACCACCGCAATAAGTGAATGATAAAACCAAAATAATGATAGCGAAACTTAATAATAAATTTTTCTTTTTCATTTTTTTTCTCCTAAAACTTTATATATATCCATTTTTTTTGAAAATCCTGAAATCTCTTTTTTTCCCATATATTCAATATTAAACCACTCTCCGCAACTTTCATGCACAGAACCGTTTATAATTATTTCACCCTGTCGTGCTATTTTTTCTTCCAAACGGGATGCTAAGTTAACCGTCTGCCCTATTACAGTAAATTCCATTCTTTTCATGGAACCGAAATTTCCCGCTATAACGGGACCCGAAGCTATCCCTATTCTTATCTTTAAATCCGGTAATTGCTTTAAAGAATTTAATTCTTTTATTTTATCTCTTATCTCTATAGCGGATAAAACAGCCGCTTTTTCATGCTCTTCATATTGAACAGGCATACCGTAAATCGCCATAACAGCATCCCCGATATATTTATCCAAAGTTCCTTTATATTTAAAAATTATCTCCGTGGTTGCGGCAAAAAAATTATTTAAAATCTTTCCTATGGCAACAGGGTCTGATTTTTCAGAAAGAGATGTAAATCCAACAATATCAATAAACATAATTGTCGCTTTACCTTTTGTATAATCAAAAATATGTTCCATATCTTTTGTCTCAATAATTTTACTGATAACAGCGGGAGAATGATATTTCTCAAGTTTTGCTCTCATCATTTTCTCATCCTCCAATTCCAGTTGAAGATTCGATTGCTGGACTGCTATCGAGATATAATTTGAAAGAACCGTTACAAATTCCAAATCTTTTTCATTAAACATTGCTCCGCTTTTAATCCTATCTATATATATAACGCCATATACATTATCATTATAAAACATAGGAACCGAGATTACGGATTGTATCCCTCCCATGATTACACTTTCAGCATCTTGAAACCTTTCATCTTTTTTAGTATCTATTGATAATATTGAAACTCTTTTTTCAAAAACTTTGTTTATTATTGTTCTGCTTATTATCGATTTTTTATCATCTTCATCTTTAATTGTTTTACTGAATTTTAACTCTAACTCTTTTTCCCCGTTTTTAAGAAACATAAAAACTCTTTCGGGTCTGACATACTTAAACAAAAAATCAGTGGTTGTTTCGAGTATATAATTAAGGTTCCTGCTTTCCAACAATATTTTAGCTACTTCAATCAGAGGTTTCAAAAGATTGGTATTAGGGCTTTCTCTTTCCCAATAATTTTCAAGTTCTTTAATATTTCTTACTATAGTATATGTTGATTTATCTTCAACAGTTGTCTGGTTAAATGATTGTCTTTTCTTTAAAATGAGGATAAAGGAACCTACCTTAATAATATCATCAGGATATATCTCTTTATTAATTATCTTGTCATTATTAACAAATGTTCCGTTTTTACTGCCTAAATCCCTTATAATAACCCTATCATTATTCCATTCTATTTCACAATGAAATCTTGAAACAGTGTAAAATTTATCTCTTAAAACAATATCATTTGTCGAAGCTCTCCCTATTTTATTAATTTTATTACTTATATGATACTCTTTTGAGTTTCCTTTGGAATCGGTTACAATTATTTTATATTCCATTCCTTTTTTAAACTCCTCTTCATCAATTTTTTCACCGCTTCTTTCAAAGGAAGTTTTTTATATAAGATTTCATATATACTTTCCGTAATAGGCATCTCGGTATTATATTTCTCAGCTAATTTTAAAGCTGTTTTAACTGTTGTAAGTCCTTCAACAACTGTTTTCGAATTTCTTAAAATGTTATCCATATTTTCCCCTTGTCCTATTCTATAACCGAAAGTTCTGTTTCTTGACAGTGGTCCGAAACATGTTAACATAAGATCCCCTATTCCCGATAAACCGAGAAATGTTTGCTCTTTTGCATCTAATTTTAATCCCAATCTTATTATCTCAATATTTCCTCTTGTTATCAAAGAAGCTACGGAATTAAAACCGAATCCCATTCCCGCTGTTATTCCCGAGGCTATGGCTATGACATTCTTTAAAGCTCCTCCGAGTTCAACCCCTCGAACATCTGTTGTTATATAGATTCTTAAAGTTTCTGAAGAAAATCCCTCTTGTATTATTTGAGCGGTAATCTCATCTTTTGATGCCACAACAACAGCGGTCGGATGGTTAAGTGCAAGTTCTTTCGCAAAACTCGGTCCCGATAAAACGGCAATTTTATTTTTTAATTCAGCGGGAAAACTCTTTTCCATTAATTCCGATAAAAACCAAATATTCTTTTCATCAAGCCCTTTTGTAAGAGACACAATATATTGATTTGATAGATATTTTGCAATATCATTATATATTTCAGGACAGAATTTAGACGGAACCGCTATAACAATAATATCTGAATTTTCAATAGTATATTTCAGGTTATCCGAAGGAATCAAATTTTTCGGTAATTTAATTTCGGGAAGAAATATTTTATTTTCCCTTGATTCAAGAATATCATCCAGCACCTCTTTTTCTTTTACCCATAATAATGTGTTATAGTTTTTTACTTCGGCAAGATATTTTGCAAAGGATGTTCCCCATGCACCCCCGCCTATAACTCCTATTTTAAGACTACTCATTTTTTCACCACCTTTTTTTCTTTTCCAGCTAATATCCTTTTGATGTTTTCTTTATGCCTTAAAAAAACAAACAAAACAATTATAATCACAAATATTATATGTTTACCCCCGTATAAAGAATAATAAGAGATTAACAAAATTACACCACTGATTAACGAACCTATCGAAGATATTTTTGTCAATATTATAATCGACAGATAAACAATAACAAGAATAAGAAATATTCGATAATCAATCCCGAGCACACCTCCGAAAGTAGCGGCAACACCTTTTCCCCCTTTAAATCTCAAAAAAATTGAAAACATATGCCCGATAACTACGGACAACCAAACCATAAACAGAATATCAGAGAAACCGAAATATCGTTTTGCTATTACAACAGGGATAAATGCTTTGGATATATCAAGTAAAGTTGTTAATATACCGAGCAAGGCTCCCCCTTCTCTGAAAACATTCGTTCCGCCCGGATTTCCGCTTCCTTTTGTTCTTATATCCTCTTTATATTTTAAATAATATAGTATATAACCGAAAGGGATTGAGCCAATCAGATATGAAATTAATATTATAGGAATAATTTTCATACTTCCCCCCCGAAAGGAAATTTTTTTATAATTGAATAAATGGGACCATTCGGAGTTAATTCGCTTTTATGTAAAATAATTTGATCTACAGTGATTTTTCCGAAAAAATGGTTTTCATTCTCGGCAATCCCTTTTTTTAAACCGCTCAATCCCGAACTGCTTTTAATTCTGCAAAGAGTTAAATGAGGTTTAAACTCCCTGTGTTCCCGAGGAAATCCTATCTTTGAAAATCTTTTATTCAGTTCATTATAGAGTTTTTCCATCTCATCTCCGAATTTTATCCCGGCCCATACAACTCTCGGGTTTCTTCCGTATTCGGGGAAAACTCCCAATTTTTCTATTGATATATCAAAATTCGCAACGCCTGAAATACCTCTATCTATCTCTTGTTTTATCAGCTCTATCTCTCCTTCCGAAATCTCTCCGAAAAACTTTATCGTAATATGAGCATTATCAGGTTTAACCCATCTTGCGTTTGCTCCGAGCCTTTTAAGTTGTTTTATGATTCTCTCCATCTCCTTCTTTACATGTTCATTAATATCAATGGCCAAAAAAACTCTCATTTATTATTATATCTTATATTAAGTTTTTTAAAAAGTCCGGTTTAAATCCAAAAAATAGGATATTATTATAAAGGTGAAAAACATCATTAATTATTAAACATTAAATTTTAGAATAATTTATTTATAATTGTTAAATTAATTTAAAATCTTATTCCCAAGCCGACTCCCGCTTTAAATCCTCCGAGTTTTATATCAACTCCATCTATATTATCTCTTCCGCTCATATATCCTATCGTTAGTTTAGTGAAAAAACGGTTACCGATTTTATACAATAAATCCGTTCCAAATAATATACCGAGCTTATTTCCGCTCACACTCTCTTCCATAGCCTCCTCTTTGTATCCTATCCTCGACATCCCGAGCTTTATTATTATATCAGCATTCTCATTTATCATTATACCGTAACCCGCTCCCACCGATAATATATTCCTCGTGCTCTTTGTATCCACCTCCAAATCTCCCGTTGTCTTTCCGGTTTTTCTCATATATCCGTAGCTTCCGAACACAAACAGTTTATTGGAAACCTTTTGCATAATCTCTATCTCAGGATAAATCATACTGCTTCCGTAAATATCATTATAATCTGAATCAGAGGGGAAAAACAGATTTCCGTTTATCCCTATGAATCCCTTTCCGTATGTTATGGCTGATAAAACAAAAAACAAAATTATTAATATTATCTTTTTATCTCTCATCTTTATTCTCCTTTTTTACAGATTTATTGTATTTGAATATGCTATGATATTTCCCGATGAATCTTTTATTATCACTCTGTATCCGTAGGTAACACCTTTTTCAAGGTATTTATCATAATATATATATTTTGCTTCGCTTATCTCGGATGATTTTACACTCTTTATAT
>Ga0256835_1000782_pt1 | contig 21117 bp, 20 predicted proteins | sample PIR30metaG_FD_185972 | JGI IMG/M metagenome (GOLD analysis project Ga0256835, IMG submission 185972) | Hydrothermal vent microbial communities from East Pacific Rise, Pacific Ocean - PIR-30 | ecosystem: Environmental > Aquatic > Marine > Hydrothermal vents | place: Pacific Ocean: East Pacific...
GGCGGGATGTATCGAGAAGTGATTTTTCTGTTGAACAGTTGAATAGTTGAAGAGTTGAAAAGACTTGTTAAATTGTGCAACGTTCAATCGTGCAATCGGTTTTTTTTACGTTTCCCTTTCTCCTTTCTCCTTTTACCTTTGACCTCCTTTTAGAGCGTTAAACCGTTAAACTGACTAGCGGCTCCCCTGCCACGTTTTCCGTTCTCCGTTCCACATTTCCCGAAAAAAACCGGTCACCGGTCCTTTTTCACCTTTTCCCATATTTCCCTAAGCTCGGCAATGACCATGGCCGTGGCGCCCCAAATTTTTTCGCCTTTCCACGGCAGGTAATATACCGGATAGACACGGTCCTCATAGAGGCGCTCTTCCATTTGCCAAGGGGCTTCCATCAAATACCGCCACGGGATGGTTACGATTTGCGCCACTTCACCGGGCTGAGGCCGGAAATCGGGCCGGCGATGGCTATAGCCCCATACGGGCGTTACTTCAAAACGGCTCACGGGAATTTTAACGGGCGTGAGGCTGCGAATCATATGCACTTCTTCAGGGCGGATGTTTACTTCTTCATGGGCTTCGCGAAGAGCGGTATCCACCGCATCGCGATCGCCGGGATCGGTTTTACCGCCCGGAAAAGCCATTTGGCCCGAGTGAACGCCATCGTACACATAGCGTTTGATCAATACGGTTTCCCATTCCTCTGCCCCCGGATAGACCAACACTAACACGGCCGCCGGACGGTAACGAATATCCGGATAGCGGTTGATCAAGTCCTGGCGGTAGGGAAATAGGACCCGCGTATGCACATCAAGGCCCGGCAGGGGGGCTTGTTGCAGATCCTGCAAGTGGCGGGCGAAAAAATCGATGCTTTCGGGAGGCATAGATCAATAGTCCGACTCCGATTGGCCGCCTTCGGCGATTTTCTTGGCCGAGGATGTTCCGATACGTTTTACGCCCATTTTGATGTAGCGCACGGCATCTTCGTAGCTGCGGATACCGCCGGCGGCTTTGACGGGCAACGGATCGGCGTTTTCGAGCATGATGGCTATGTTGTGAGGCGTAGCGCCGTTGGGCTTCCCGTCGGGCGTTTGATAAAAGCCCGTGGACGACTTGACGAACACTTTGGGCGCAGCGCCCATGCCCAGGGTTTGCAATACCGTGTCGCGAATCAGCGAGCTGAGGCCGGCGATTTCGTCATCGGTCAAAGCGGCGGCTTCGATAATCCATTTGACCGTTTTGCCGTTTTTAAGGCCCAACAAGCTGCCTTCGAACACTTCTTTCTTGACCAAGTCTTTCTGGCCTTCTTTGTAAGCGCGATAATTGACCACAAAATCCAGTTCGTCGGCGCCGTCGTCGATGGCTTTTTGGGCTTCGATCAGCTTGAGTTTCCAGTTTTTGGTTCCTTCCGGAAAATCGATTACCGTCCCTATTTTCACCTCCGAACCGGCTTCGTCCACCAACCGGCGGGCTTCCTTGACATATTGGGGACGAATCATGGCCAGGTAGAAACCTTCGTCGATGGCCTCACGGACCAAGTCCATGGCTTTTTGGCGGTTTTCTTCTTCGGTCAAACCGGCTTGTTCGGCGGTTTTGAGGTACGTACTGTCCAAGTATTTTCGAATATCCATGGCGGAAATATTTTTAGTATCCCTACAAAGGTAATGATTTTAACGGCGACAGGCTATGTGGCCGGGCTTTTTAACTGCCGGTTTTGCGGATGAGCATCAATCCGTCGCGTAGAGGCACCACCGTTTGTTCCAGCTGCGGATCGTTTTTGACCGCTTCGTTAAATCGGGCGATGCCTGCCGCTTGGGGATTTTTGCCGGGCTTTATCACTTGGCCGTTCCAAAGTACGTTGTCCACCGCCCAAAGACCGCCCTTTTTCAGCAGGGGCTTTAGCAGGCGGTAATATTCGGGATAATGTTCCTTATCGGCATCCAGGAAGATAAAATCATACGGCCCTTGAAGCGCAGGCAATAGCTCTAGCGCATCGGCCCGGTGCAGGCGGATACGGTCGCGCATGCCCGCTTGGCGGATAAAGCGGCGGGCGATAACCAGGTTGCGTTCGTTAATGTCGATGCTTTCCACCAGGCCGCCGGGGGGCAAGGCGGCGGCCAAAGCGATGGTGGTGTAGCCCGTAAAGGTGCCCACTTCCAGAATACGGCGACTGCCGGTCAATTGGACCAAAAAGTGCAGAAGGGCCGCTTGAATTTTACCGCCCAGCATTTGCGGATAGGGTGTATGCCAATAGGTGTATTTTTCCAGCTCGTCCAATACGGGCGGCAAAGCGGGCAAGAGCGATTCGATGTATTTTTCCCAGTCGGGCGGGAGGGCTCTCATGTTTGCACCGGTTTACGGGCCAAAGGCAATATTTCATTGGGATCCAAGGCGTACAGGCGGATTTCCTCGGGCGTAAACAATTCCGTAACGGGCAAAGCTTCCACTTGAAATCCCGCTTGGCGGAGCCGGTCGAAATAATCCATGCCGTACACGCGCACGTGATCGTATTGACCGAAGAGGCGGGCACGTTCCTTGGGATCGGTGACCGAAGGATCTTCAAAGGTTTTTTCTCGCGAGGGATCGAGGGGGATTTGCACCACGGCCGTTCCGCCGGGTTTCAGCACACGGTACAGCTCACGCATGGCGGCGCGATCATCCGGAATATGTTCCAGGACGTGGTTGCAGAATATGAGGTCGAAGCGGTTGTCATCGAAGGGCAAAGCGGTAATATCGGCCTTGATGTCGGCCAGCGGGCTATGCAAATCCACTGCCGTCACGTGCCACTGCGGATTTTGGCGAAACAGCCGGTGAAAAATTTGTTCGGGCGCGATATGAAGCACTTCCTTGGGGCTATTCCACCAACGGGTGTGGCGTTGCATATAAAGCCACAGCGCCCGGTGGCGTTCGAGGCTCAATGTGCCGGGCGACAGGGCATTGGGCCGTATTCGTTCGTAACCGTAAGGCAAAAAACGGCGATAAGAACGGCCGTTGATGGGATCGGTCAGCCCCGGACCGCGAAACAACGGTTCCCACAAAGGTTGTGTCCACATGCTCAGCCTGATGAGCCAGGGACGGGGCACCACATGCAAGGCCTTGCGGACCGCAGAAGCAAGCCAACTCATATTATCCGGCCAGCTGGTTGACCTTCTCGGCCGGACGTGCCAGGACGGCTTTGTCCTTGTAAATCACAATCGGCCGTTCGATCAATTTGGGATATTGAGTCATGATTTCCAGCAACTCGTCGTCGCTCAGGTCGCGTCCTTTGAAATTTTCTTTCCAGATTTTTTCTTGCTTACGCAAAATATCCCGGGGCGAGAGGCCGGCCATATTCAAAACTTTTTTTAATTCGTCCACCGTCGGGGGATTATCCAGGTATTTGCGGATTTCCACTTCGGTGCCCCATTTTTCGGCCAGGGCCTGGGCGGCGGCCAATCCTTCGCGGCTTTTACGGCAGCGCGGATTATGCCAAACAATGATTTTGTCGCTCATGATGCGTCTTTTTAAGGCAAAGATAACAAAATCCCTTGCAGCCCGCGGCGTTAGCCGCTTAAACGATTGATTTTTAGGGCGCCTCCCCCGGCGGCTTCGCCGCCGGGGGCCGGGCTTTCGGCTCTAACTTGCCTCGCGCCGCACCCCGGGCGGCAAATGACCCTAAGCTTTTAGATCCATTCGGTTAACGGATGTCCATTATCGCACACGGACAACGTATGTGGACCTGCGCCCCCCGGGGGCTTCCCGCTGTCAGCCGCCGGGGGGCGGCCGCCCGGGGGCGCCGCTTCGGCGCGTATCCGCCTCAATCCCTGGCGCTTTTCCCCCTCAGCAAAGCCCTATTTCCCCTCCCCTTCTCTGCCCGCTCCCTAAACAAAGAAGCCGGCCTAGCGGCCGGCTCCTCCAAAGCAAGGTAATAAATCGACAGCATTTTAAACGTATCCTTGTGCCAGCATGGCATCGGCCACTTTGACAAAACCGGCGATATTGGCGCCGCGTACGTAGTTGACGTATCCGTCGGGGTCGGTGCCGTATTTGACACAGGATTCGTGAATGTTGTTCATAATTTCGCGCAATTTGGCGTCCACTTCTTCGCGCGTCCATTGCAGACGAATGGCGTTTTGGCTCATTTCGAGGCCCGAAACGGCCACACCGCCGGCGTTGGAAGCTTTGCCCGGGGCGTAGAGGATTTTGGCTTTTTGGAATACCTCGATACCTTCGGGAGTGGTGGGCATGTTGGCGCCTTCGGCCACACAGATCACACCGTTGTCCACCAAGGTTTGGGCGTCTTTACCGTCGATTTCGTTTTGTGTGGCACAAGGCAACGCGATATCGGCTTTGATGCCCCAAGGTTTTTGACCTTCGAAATATTGGGCCGTGGGATATTTTTCCACATATTCTTTGATACGGCCGCGTTTGACGTTTTTCAGATGCATCACGAAGGCCAGTTTTTCTTCGTCAATGCCGTCGGGATCGTAAATAAAGCCGTTGGAATCCGACAAGGTCACCACTTTGCCGCCCAGCTGGATGGCTTTTTCGGTCGCATATTGGGCCACGTTGCCCGAACCGGATACCAGGATGGTTTTACCTTCGACCGAGTCGCCTTTGGTGCCCAACATGGTTTGCGTAAAGTACACCAAACCGTAACCGGTGGCTTCGGGACGCAGACGCGAACCGCCGTACGACAGGCCTTTACCGGTCAATACGCCCGTAAATTCGTTTTTGAGCTTTTTGTACATACCGAACATGTAACCGATTTCGCGGCCGCCCACGCCGATATCACCGGCCGGTACGTCCGTGTTGGGACCGATATGACGGAACAATTCCTGCATGAAAGCTTGCGTAAAGCGCATCACTTCCATATCCGATTTACCGTGCGGATCGAAATCCGAACCGCCCTTGCCACCGCCCATGGGCAAAGTGGTCAGCGAGTTTTTGAACACTTGCTCGAATCCGAGGAATTTAAGAATACTCAGGTTGACCGTGGGATGGAAACGAAGGCCGCCTTTGTAGGGACCGATGGCCGAGTTGAATTCCACGCGGTAGCCCCGGTTGATTTGCAGGTTGCCTTGATCGTCCACCCAAGGCACGCGGAACATGATGACCCGTTCGGGCTCAATCATGCGTTCAAGGAGCATTTTGCCCTTGTATTTGGGATTTTCCTCAATGAAGGGAATAACGGTTTCAGCCACTTCATATACGGCTTGCAAGAATTCCGGTTCATTGGGATTACGTTTTTTGGCGTAATCCATGAAGGCTTTGACTTTGGAGTCCATAGAAGATTGATTTAATGGTTGTGTGATTCAAATATAGAAGTTTATTGCCAGGCGATTATTTGTAAATTGTCATTTTTTGGTAAAAATTATTCGAATGACCACCAAACCAATGCCGGTGATTTTTCGGTAAACGGAACATGGACAACGGGAAACGTTTTTTAAGTGAAGAAGTGAAGGAGTAAAATAGTGAAGAAGTAAAAGAGTTTTCATTGAACAACTAACAGTGAACAATTAATATCCCCTGACTCCTGCCTTCCAAACCCGCACTCGATTCATCGCATCAATCACACCCCCCTCCCCGGCGTACCACGGCAGGGCTTATTTGCCCAACAACCTCAAAATATCGTTTCCGTTGGCCAAAATAAGCAAGGTCACCAGGATGGCAAAGCCTACCAATTGGGCTTTTTCGAGGAATTTGTCGCTGGGCTTGCGACCGGTGATCATTTCGTAGAGCGTAAACATGGCATGGCCGCCGTCCAATGCCGGAATGGGCAAAATGTTCAATACGGCCAACATAATCGACAGGAAAGCCGTTATTTCCCAAAAGGCCAACCAATTCCACTCGGAAGGAAAAATTTTGACAATGCTCACAAAACCGCCTACCCCTTTGTAAGCGCCGGTAGAGGGATTAAAGATCATCTTGATTTGGTCGATATAACCGGTGAGTGTTTTCCAGGTACGTTCCAATCCTTTGCCAATGGCTTTGAAAAAACCGTATCGCTTGTATTCCACCTTCAGATATCCTTCCTTTTCGAGCGTACCGGTATCCAACGAGGCCAGCATCACGCCGATTTTTCCTTGATCGTTCACCTGAACGGTAGTGGTGATGGTGCTATCGCCCCGCTTAAGCGTCAGTTCCACTTGGCCGCCTTTGTTTTGCGCCAAGCGGTCGATTACTTGATCCATGTATTTGACGGGCTCGCCGTTGACGGCCGTCACTATATCGCCCTTTTGCAAACCGGCATCCCGGTTGGGCGAATTATCCATCACTTTGCCTATCACAAAGGGCAACCGCGGCGACAAAAGGCCTTCTTTCTTTTTGTTATCGATAAGGCGTTTGGGAAAATCTTCGGGAATGGCCAAAGTCAAGGTGTCGTTGCCACGCACCACCGTCACTTTTTTTGCCGTAATCAAAGGCACATTGGGCGCACCTACCACGTCGTCCAGATACCGGACGGGCTTGCCGTCGAGGGCAATGATTTTGTCGCCGGTGCGAAAACCGATATCCTTGAGCACCCGGCTTTGGACCCACAGACCGTCGGGCAGGCTGTCGAGCGGAATCCGTTTGTCGCCCCATGTAAAAGCAATCATGATGTAAATGACAATGGCCAGCAACATATTGACAATAATTCCGCCCAACATGATCAACAAACGTTGCCAGGCCGGCTTGCTGCGAAATTCCCAAGGCTTGGGCTCGGACTCCAAAAATTCCTTGTCCATGCTCTCGTCGATCATCCCGGCGATTTTGACATAACCGCCCAGCGGGAGCCAACCGATGCCGTACTCGGTCTCGCCTATTTTCTTCTTGAACAACGAAAATTTGGGATTAAAAAACAAATAAAACTTTTCGACCTTGGTCTTGAACAATTTGGCCATCAGAAAATGCCCTAACTCGTGTAATACAACCAAAAGCGATATGCTCAATAAAAACTGTAAAATGCCTGTCATAAATCCTCGATTCGGTTACAAAAGTAGTGATTTTGATTCGTTTGAAATAATCGTGCCAAATCCCCCGCTTAATCCGCCGGAAGCTCCTCCACCGAAGAGCCGTTATTTTTGACCGACATTTCCTGCGATTTCAAAATACTCAGATTCAGCTCGTTGCCCAAGAGCAAAATAAGCGACATCACATAAAACATAAATTGCAAAATCAGCAGCGCCCCGATGGATCCGTAAAGTTGGTTATACCGGTTGAAATTGAGGATATACAGGCCGTAAAGATAAAATCCGAATACGATAAAAACGGATGTAAGCACACTGCCGGGCGAAATAAAAGGCAACTTGCGCCCCTCCTCGGTGCCGAAATAATAAATGGTGGACACCGAAAGCAAAATCATCAGGAAATATATCAAACGTTTGGACCAATAAATCCAGGAAGAAATATCCTCGACGATGCCTTTTTTGTTGAGTTGATAAATCCAGATTTCGAAATATACCTCCAAGGCGATGGCCAGGATAATAATGCCTATTAAAAATACCGCAATCAAGAGGGCGAAACCGTATTGTTTGTAAAACACACGCTTGCTGACCACTTTATTGACCGAAGATTCGAAGCCCGTAAGCATGGCATTGATACCGTTGGCAAAGAACAATACCGACAACAACAAACCGATGGACAGGAGGCTTTCGCGTTTGTGCGTAGCCAAGTCGTAAATAATATTATCGAACAAACCTTGCGTCTTGGGCGGCAGGACATCGTGCAGAAAATTGATGAAATCTTCCTGAAAACCCTCGATAGGAATAAAGGCAATGGCACTGAGCATAAACAACAGGAAAGGAAACATGGCCATAAAAAAATTGTAGGCAATGGCCGAGGCGCGCATGGTCAGAAAGCCCTGTACGATTCCTTTCAGATAGAATCGCACCAAATCGTAGGCATTGAGGCCGGGAAAAAATACCACCCGTTTTTGGCGCAATTTATGCCGGATTTGGGCTAACCACCTGTCACGGGTATGACGCCATTTTTCAAGCCATTCCTTCATGAGCCATTTCCAGTTTTTCCATTAATACTTGCGGATCGCGTTCAAAAAGGATACGTACTTTCCGGCCTTTGAAAAACTCCTTTTCGTGCGGCACAAACTCGTAGGCCGCCGGATGTTCCACCAAAAAGCCGATGGCCGACGCATTGAATGAAGCCATTTTGGGAATAATATAGGTAAACAACCATTCGAAGAAGGTGGCATCGGCCCATTGTTCCACCGTTCGCAGGTCGATGTAAAATTTACGGCTTCGTTTATGCAGGCGGTAGCCCAAAAAATTGAGCCATTCGTGATAGAAACCTTCGCGATCCATGTAGGCGGCGAATCCGGTCCAGCGGAAATGCATCAAGTGCTGCCGTTCGAGGTAATTGACTTCCAAAAATTTCGATCGATAGATGATCATAGGTCTTCCGGCCTTGGCGGTTCCCAAAGATAACGTTTAAAATCCAAAATCCGGTTTTCGTCCACGGGGATTCCTTCGTTTTCGAGCAAGCGTTGCATGAGCGAAGGCGTTTCGAAGTGCCACCTGCCGGTGAGTTCGCCCCGCCGGTTGACCACTCGATGGGCGGGCACGCTTCGGTCGAATTTTCGCCGGTTGAGGATGTAACCCACCATTCGCGCGCCGCGCGGCGCGCCGGCGGCCCGTGCGATCCGGCCGTAGGTGGTGACACGGCCCCGGGGAATTTGCCGGACGATTTGCAATACTTTTTGTTCGAAAGCGCTCATTGTTCCAGATAATCATCCCATTCCTTGGGACGCGGTGTATGGAGCTTGCCCATGCTCTTGGCTACCAACGTGGCCACGGTGGCATCGCCCGTGACATTGATCACCGTACGCAACATGTCCAGCGGCCGGTCGATGGCAAAAATCAACGCCAAGCCGATGGCCAATTTATCGGGCGGAAAGCCCAATGCATCCAAAACGATTACCAACATCACCATCCCGGCTCCCGGCACCGCCGCCGCCCCGATCGAAGCCAAAAGGGCCGTCAGGATAATGGTAAGCTGGTTAGTCAAACTCAAACCTTCGGGCCAAAGGATTTGCAATATAAATACCGCCGCCACCGCCTGATAAAGACTCGTGCCGTCCATATTGACCGTGGCCCCCACCGGCAGAACGAAACCGGCCACCTCGTGGTCCACGCCCACATGTTCTTCCACACGCTCCATGGTCACCGGCAAAGTGGCCGCACTGGAACTGGTGGAAAACGCCAACAACTGGGCCGGACTGATTTTCTTCATAAACCACCAGGGATTCTTCCGGGCCACCAATTTGAGCAACAACGAATAAAAGCCCAACATTAAGGCCAAACCGATTATCACGGCCAAGGCATACCACAACAGACCCGCCATCAGGTTCCAATCGGCGCCGGTGCTTACCATCAAATGGGCAATCAAAGCAAAAACGGCATACGGCGCCGTGAGCATGATCAGATCCACCATCTTGAGGATGATTTCGTTCATCCCGTCGAAAAACTCCTTGACCGTCTCGATTTTATGCGGAGGCAACAAGACCATGGCTATGCCCAGAAATACGGCGAAGAAAATTACCTGCAGCATCCGGCGGTTGTCGCTCAATGCATCGAACACATTGTCGGGCACCATATCCACCAAAAACTGCAAAGCCGGTTGCTCCTTATGCCGACGGGCGGCCGAGATTTTTTTACTCACGGCCTGACTGCCGGAAAATTGCTGTTCCAGTTTGGTGACCGTCGCCCGGTCGATTTTTTTGCCCGGTTGCAACAAATTGACTATCAGCAGTCCAATGGTAATGGCCGTAACGGTGGTAAGAACGTACCACGAGAGCGTGCGCAAACCGATGGTCTTGATTCGTACGATATCTTTGAGGTCGGAAATGCCCTTGACCAGTGATGCCAAAATCAAAGGAATGGCTATCATCTTGAGCATGCGCACAAAGATGGTGCCCCAAGGTTGGATCCAATTATACGAAAAAGAGGCGCCCCAAGAGGTTTTGCTCAACAACCAGCCCACCACCACACCGGCCAGCATGCCGGCCATGATTTTTTGATGCAAAGGCCTTTTCTTCTTCTCGCTCATCGTTCTTGGCTTTTTTGAAGGAGATAAAAATCGGCCAACACCAGGCGCGTCATACTCTCCACAATGGGCACCGCACGGGGCACCACACACGGGTCATGACGGCCGCGGCCGGGAATTTCCACCGCACGCCCTTCCCTGTTCACGGTGGGTTGGGGGCGCATCAAGGTGGCAACGGGCTTAAAAGCCACTTTAAAGTAAATGGGCATACCGTTGGAAATGCCGCCCTGAATGCCGCCCGAAAAATTGGTGGCGGTTTCGCCGCCGGGCAAAATAATGTCGTTATGTTCGGAGCCTTTCATCCGGCTGCCGGCAAATCCGCTGCCGTACTCGAATCCTTTGACCGCCGGAATGCTCAACATGGCCGCCGCCAGGCGTGCTTGCAATTTGTCGAAAACCGGTTCGCCCCAACCGGCCGGCACATTACGCACCACACAGACGATTTGGCCGCCCAAGGTATCGCCTTCCTTCTTGGCTTTTTCGATGGCGGCCGTAAACACGCGGGCCATGGCCGGATCGGGCGTACGGACGGGCGTTTCGTCCACCGCCGACAAATCCAGCTCCTCCCACGAACGGTCCAATACGTAGGGCCCCACGGCATGCACATAAGCCGTTACCTCCACTTGCGGAATCAAATGGGCGGCCAGTTCGCCGCCGATAATGCGGGCCACCGTTTCGCGCGCCGAAGCCCGGCCGCCGCCACGCCAATCGCGCAGGCCGTATTTTTGTTCGTAGGTCCAATCGGCATGCGAAGGGCGATAAGCGTCGCGCAAGTGGGCATAATCGGCGGAGCGTACATTGGTATTGGGCACCGTAAAGGCTATGGGAGTGCCCAAAGTGCGGCCTTCGAAAATGCCCGAAAGAAATTGCGGCTCATCCGCTTCGCGACGCGAAGTGGTCAAAGCCGATTGCCCCGGCCGCCGTCGTGCCAGCTGCTTTTTTATGCGTTCGAAATCGATAGGGATTCCGGCGGGCATGCCGTCCAAAACGCCTCCCACGGCCGGGCCGTGGGATTCGCCGAAAGTGGTCAATCGCAAAAGACGCCCGAAAGTATTGGACATTTTTGGACAATTTCCCTGCAAAATACGAAAAATTGCAGGAAGCGCCCGCTTTATTTCTTAAACACCAAATACACCGCCAAAATCAGCAGAATAAAAGCCAGCAAATGATTAAGCCTGAAATGCTCGGTTTTGAACACCACCAAGGCAAACACCGTAAAGACCGTCAAAGTAATTACCTCCTGAATAACCTTCAACTGCATAAGCGAAAAAGGGCCGCCCGTGCCGCGGTAGCCGATGCGGTTGGCCGGCACCTGAAAAACGTATTCGAACAAAGCCACGCCCCAGCTGATAAGAATAATGCCTACGAGCCCGTATTTGTGAAAGCGCTTCATGCTCCCCCACTTCAGATGGCCGTACCAGGCCAAGTTCATAAACGTATTGGACATAATCAACAGCAAAACCGTCCACAGGGCACGATGTTTCATGACAATCAAGCATTTGGATCCGGGCGTTTACTTACAAAAATTGAGCCGTTTTAAATGAAAAACGGTTAAAAATGAAAATTTTTTATTGACCGGCGTACATACCGCCGGCCTGTAGAAAAAAATTCATGCCCTACTTCGCCACTAAGACCCCGCCCTGCTCCAAAAAGCTTAATCGTAAATTTGGATAAACTCCTCGATCCTGTCCACCATTTCCTTATTGCCCACATAAAAAGGCGTGCGTTGGTGGAGTTCGGTAGGTTGGATATCCAAAATGTCGCGATAGCCGTCCGAAGCACGGCCGCCGGCCTGTTCGGCCAGGAAGGCCATGGGATTGCATTCGTACAATAAACGTAATTTTCCGTTGGGATGTTTGGAAGTGGAAGGATAAAGATATACGCCGCCTTTGATCATATTGCGGTGAAAATCCGAAACCAACGAACCGATGTAACGCGACGTACAAGGACGATCGTCTTTTTCTTCCTGGCAATACTTGATGTATTTTTTGATGCCCACCGGAAAATGCACGTAATTACCTTCGTTGATGGAATAGATCTTTCCTTTCTCGGGAAAACGCATATTGGGATGCGACAGATAAAATACGCCCAAGGCCGGATTCAGCGTAAAGCCGTTTACGCCGTGACCTGTGGTATATACCAGCATGGTGGAGGTGCCGTACACCACATAGCCGGCCGCCACCTGATTGCGCCCAGGTTGCAGGAAATCTTCCAACGTAACGGGCGTGCCCACGGGACTGATGCGGCGGTAAATGGAAAAAATAGTGCCCACCGACACGTTTACGTCGATATTGGACGAACCGTCGAGCGGGTCGATTAACACTACATACTTGTTGGTATTATCCTTTTTGAGGCCCGAAATGCTGATAAAATTCTCTTCCTCCTCCGACGCGATGCCGCACACGATTTCGCGGTTGATCAACGATTGGATAAATACTTTGTTGGCCAGCACATCGAGCTTTTGTTGCTCTTCTTCCTGTACGTTTTCCACGCCGGTAGCCCCCAAAATATCGGTTAGCCCGGCTTTGTTCACATAGTGGTTAACCACCTTGGCGGCCAGGTGGATGGACGACAAGAGTTTGGACAATTCGCCGGTGGAGTACGGAAACTCGTGCTGTTTTTCGATGACGAATTCTCCCAAGGTTTTCGGTTGCATAAGGTATCGTGTTTTAGAAATTGCCGGTCAATTGAATTTTGAAATTACGTCCCGGTTCACTCACCGCCGATGCAAAACGTTTGTAATGGACATCGAAGATATTTTCCACTCCCAAATCCAAGCTGATTCTGGGACTGATGTGCAATTTGAAATACATATTGACAATATACCACGACGGGAATCCCACATATTCGCCCGTAAGGGGATCCACGGGCGATTGCTCCAAATTATCGGCTCCGCCTATGACGTCATATTCGTCCAAAGGTTTTTTGGCATAATAAATTGCGGTAAGAATAAAGTCGAAATAATCGTTATCAGATTCGAAGGATGTATGGAATTTAAAGGGAGGAATGGAAGGCATAGGTTCGCCGTTGTGTTTACGCCCTTTGAGCCAACTCATATCCAAATGCCATTTCAGGCGCGGAGTCAGATGCCAGTCGCCGATAAAATCCCAACCGTAAATATGGGCCGTACCGTTATTGACATTGGCATACATGTCCACCCATTCGCCGTCGTACATAATTTGACTTTGCCCGTCGATGCGGAAAGGCTGACGATCGATATAGTTATAGAGCCAATTATAAAAAGCATAAGCTTTCAGTTCAATGCCCGTTTGGGGAATACGCCGCCCTACGCCCAATTCGCCGTAATAGGAATACTCGGGCTTAAGACCGGCATTGGGCACCAATAATTTGCCGTGTTTTTCACGGATTTTACCTATATCGTCAATATTGGGCGAGCGGAAACCGGAACCCAGATGTGCCGTAATACGCCAATCGCCGGGCGAATAAATGTAGGAAATCATGGGCGTAACGGCAAAATTGGCCAATGTTACCTGCCTGAAAGGCAAATCGACCAATTGCAATTCGTGCCACGAGGCATACAGATAAGTCTGCGTAAAACGCAGCCCGGCTTCCAGAAAATGACGCTTGTCGAAACGTTTGGTCACATCGGCATAGAGAGCCAAATCGGTATAAACGGCTTTGTCGTCGGGATATCGCGTGGGGACGTAATACCAGCCTTCCAAGCCCGTAACCGTATGTCCGCTAACCACCAAATCGCGTCCGTATGCCTTGGATTTTAAGCGGTTATACATCACCTCAGCTCCGTAATTCAAATGATAACGACGGGGCAACGATACTTCGGCATCGGCATTTAGCGACAATACATGCAGGTTTTCCTTTTGAAATTTCCGTTTCAAGCTTCCGAATTTCCGTTTGACACGGCTTTCCTTGATATTTTGATAAGCGGTAATTAATCGCAATTTATCCATCCAGGGCCGGCGGGCTTCCCATTCCCAGCGCGGCGAGAACATAAACCGTTGCATGGGCCCGTAGCGCCATTCGGCATATTTTAACCGCCCGTTTTTGTATTCGGTCAATTTATCGAAACGCGGAATATCCGAGGTGGTATGAAATTGCGTGTTAAAAATTAAACGCGAATGCTTGTCGAGCTCGACTACCGTTTTGTTAAATAAATCGTACTGCCTGTAACCCGTATTGGGCTGTTTGAGCAAATCGGGATTGGGGACGGGATCTTCGTTATAATAAGTACGCGTATTGTTGGAATACTGGCGTACAATCCCCCATTCGTCGTAACCGTGGAGGCGAAGCGTGCCCATCTGGATATCGCCGAAATCCGAAAAACTCAAAGAGGTAAGCGTGGCCCATTGCGGACGGCTGAGGGTCCAATCCACATGAAAGGTGGATTCTTCGGTGGCGGTGGCATAACGCCCCATAAAACGTCCTCTGAAGCGCCGCGGGCTATTCACCACGGGCGTTTTGGTAATAAAATGAATAACGCCTCCCAATGCATCCGAACCGTATATGGCCGAAGGCCCCGAAAGTATTTCCACCCGGTCCAGAATAAAAGGCGATACGGTAATGGAATGATGCATGTGGCCCGCATGATAAATGGCATTGTTCATGCGTACGCCGTCGATGACCAATAACACACGGTTGGCTTCCAAGCCGCGAATAACCGGACTGCCGCCGGCTCCTTGCGTACGCTGAACCGAGATGCCGGGGGCCTCCAAAAGCAGTTCGCCCACTTCCGAAATGGCGCGCCGCTCGATTTGCGAAGCATCGAAAATGTGTACCTCGCGCGGGATGTCCAAACTTTGCCGCACGTTGCGCGAAACACTCAACACAATGGTATTGAGCACCGACATATTGCGGTATAATTCCACGCGGTATTTATGCTTAACGATTTGTTGCTTGGTCAAGCGAACACCTACATAATCGGGATGCTCGAAATAAAGGGTATCCTTCATGTGGAAAATAGTCAGATCCACTTCGCCCTTTTCGTTGGTATGCAAATAGATTTTATCCTGCGGCTGATAGATGGTCACTTGCTCGACGGGCGCCTTGTTTTCGTAATCCACCACCTTGACCACTTGTGCATGGACACGGGCCGTAACCATGCTTCCGATAAAAAACCAAACCGTCCTTAATTTTCTTATCATGCTCCGTCAGATTTTATTCTTCCGCCATTTTTTGGTACCATTTCAAAGTGGCCGGCAAGCGGTATGCCGGAAAATGATGTTGCAAATATTGTTCGACCAATGTGTACACCTCGCGACGTTCACCTGCCCCGGACAAAGGTTCTTGGTTGAGAAATTTCTTAAACAAACCACTTTTGCGGGCATCCCATGTGTACATATCGGGCGAAGATATAAAAACACCGTTGGAGGCATCAAAAAACATACCGAATTGGCCGGCAGCGGGCGCTATGCCCAAGCGCTCCATTAATCCGGCCAGGAAAAACAAAGGAAAATCCGCTGAAAACGGTTCGCGGTCCAATCGTCGAAATTCCTCCGCAAGCCAATCGTACCACTCGCTGTCTTCGTTATCGTAGATCAACTGGCGAATATTTTCGAGCATAAAATAACCTTGCGCATTTTTGCGCAAATCCATGAACAAATCGGTATAGATCATCTCCGGCGTCATCCGGACGATACGGGGCCACCGGCTTCGTCCCACCCATTCGACCTCCAAAAATTGCATGGGCACGCTAAGCGACCGGTTGCGTTTGCCTTGGGCCGTACGGCCCGTACGAAGAATAAAACTTTTGCGTCCGCCGCCGCGGGCAAGGGTATCCAGTACGTAGGTATTGTCTTTGTGAGGAATGCGCCGCAGGATCAATATTTGTTCTTTTTCTCTCATCCGCTATTTAACAATCAAAGCCTTGAGCACTTTGGTATGTTGACGCTCGGTGTCGGAAAGTAAAATCAAATATACGCCTGTGGCCACTTTACGGCCGTCGAAATTTCGCAAATCCCAATCCACCGTACCGCCTTTCGACTTGGTTTCATATACCAAATTGCCCTCGATATCGGTAATCTTGACGGAAATGCCCGAAATCAAATTACGAATGACCAAACGTTCGTGCCGTTTTTGATTCACGGGATTGGGATATACATACGCCCGGTCCAAGTCGCTTTTGCCTTCGGTGGCATCGCCTTTGAATCCGATCAAGCCGCGGTCGGTAGAGATATAGACCTTGCCGGTCACGGGATCCACGGCGATATCATAAATGGCATTCCCGGGTAAAGGGGAGTTTTCGGCCGTAAAATGATAAATGGTCTTTTGACCGTCTTCCGTAAAATAAAAAACGCCCGCATTGGCCGTACCGATCCATTTGTTGTTGGAACCGTCCACCACGATTTCGGTAATTTCCTGGTCGGCCATTAATTCCACTCCTTGATTGTCTTGTCCGTGCAGTTCGGCCAATTCGATGATTACCGGTTGGGTTTGAATATGCGGATCGGCAAAAGCACGGCCCGGATTGCGCAAAATTCTTAATCCGCGAAACGTTCCGATCCACAGCACGTTATCTTTGTCCACAGCGGCGGCTTGCGTATTGCGATAAGCGCCTTCGTACGGGATGTTATTAGCTTCGTTGAGGGCCACCAACCGGCCGGTTGCGGGATCCAATCCCACCAGTCCCAAACGGTGTGTGGCAATCCACAGGTAACCGTCCCTGTCGAAATGCATGTCGGCTGCGCCTTCGTTATAAGCCGTTTCCATCAATTGATCGAACGAATAAGCTTGCCATTCGCCCCGCTCGAAATCAAAGCGGTGTACTTCGTCCATCACCAAGCCTTGGAACATCCATAAGCGATTATCTTTATCAAACTCCAGCGGACTTATCCGGTAACTGGCAAAAGGCGTCCCGTTTAAATCGATCGGTTGAATGGTAGAATTGGCCGTATCATAGGTCTGCACCAAACGCCCGTCGCGAAATTCCAATAAACCGTTATGAAACGAGCCGATAAACACCTGCGATGTATCGCGACGATTGATTTTGACATCGGTTAAACTTACTTTTTTAAAAGCCGAATAAGGAATGTTGTACCACCGGCCTTTAAACAGATGGCTGATGCCGCGACGGTCGAGCGGATAAGGGTTATAGAGCTCGTCATAATCACCGTACACAATCCAAACATTGTCGTCGTAGGCATCCACCGCAAAAGGAATGTTCATCAAGGGGCCTTCCGGAAAACGCCAAGTATGTTCGCCCGTGCCCAATTCATACTGCAAAATACCCTGTTTTTGCGTGCCTACATATACATAACGCCCGTCCATATCCAACGAGGTGGGAAATATTCGCCAACCGTTGGCGCCGTTTAAGGCCGTGACCAATTGAAAGGCATCGTCGTAAATCAACACTTGATTATAATAGGCTACACTCCAATAATGACCGTTGGAAGCGACAGCCAGCGGCGTACCGATGAGATTCATTACAAATTCCAACGGCCCGGGATACAATTTGAAAAGCTTATAGCCTTGCAAACCGTAAAGCGTGCCGCCTATTACAAAAAGATGATACCAATTGCCGCCTCCCAATCGTATCCAACGGGCGGGATTGGCTTTGGCCGGATCGTCCAAATCGATATATTTGACCCCGTTGCCGGAAGTGGCCGCAAAAATTTTCCCGTCGAAAATTTTAATATCGTTTACCGCAATATCCGTTCCGTCCGTACCGATACGATAGGTATCGCCAAATCCCCGTGGCTCGGTTTTGTATTCGGTGACGCCATAGGGCATGGCCAAATAAAAAACACCCTCCGCATAATCGACGGCCTTTACTCTTTTTTGCTCGTCCGAAATAGGAGCCAAGCTTAATCCCCGTTCATTATAAACTTCGCCCGAAGAACGGTCGATAATCTCCACGCGGCCTTTTTCGTGGGCCACAAAAAGCCACTGCTTGTCGGGAGCATAGCCTATCTTTAATAATTTTAGCCCCGAAAGCCCTTGAATGGTAGAAAATTTGTCATAAACCGTATCCCGGGGGTCCACCGAAGTAAAGAACACGGCATTTTCGGCGCCGCCCATTAATTGATCGCCGGCCACCCGAATCGAATGAATTCGCCGGTAGGATAAAAGATCAATCCAACGATGGGATTGTTGGCCCGGGGCGACATACGTCAATCCCCAAAAAAGAAAGAAAACATACCATCGATGGGCCATTCGTTAGTCTTTAGCTACAAAGTTACTTAAATTAAACGATTTCAGCCGGCACTTATTTTCTCCCGTTCGGGACTTGAAAAATTATTAATTTTGAACAAAATGAAAATAAAACACCTGGCATCTTACATTACTTTCCTCGTCTATTTATGGCTAAGCATCCCGGCCGTAAGGGCCAACCACGGCCATTTATTTGATTACGACAAAAGGTATGTCCGCCAAATTTTCGCCCACCTATCTCTAGCTTCTTCCTCCGGACACGAAAGCGCCTTTCCGCTTACGGAATGGCCGGCCGGGTTTAGCACGCAGGCACTACAAAGTCGTCCTTCCGAAAACAAAAAAGACTTTTTAGGCATTCCGCCATTCGTAATCGGTTTTTTGCTGGGCGTTCCGGGCGTACTCTTAGTGGCGGTCATTTCCCGTGACGAGGATCAAACACTGGAGGCCCTGTTGGGTATGCTCACTCAAATTTATGTCACTTCCGCTATTATCGGTTGCCTTTTACTCCACCGGTTCTTTTGTGCATTGTGTAAATCACCGGCTGTTTACGGGCCTTAAATTAAAAGTTTCCTTGTGCCGTCCGCTAAAAGCCGCAACCGTTCGGCAATCGTATTATTATGGGTAAATCGACGGACGGAATACGAAATTTCCCGCATGCAGGAATCTTCACGTTAATCTTCATCAATACCACTGCGCCGAACGTATAAAGAAAAAGCCGGCACTTCTGCCGGCTTCCTTTTGTAGCGGAGGCAGGACTCGAACCTGCGACCTTCGGGTTATGAGCCCGACGAGCTACCTACTGCTCTACTCCGCGGTGTTGTTTGTTGTGCATCCGAACAAGCCTTAAAGAGCGCATTCAGTGCTTGTCGTTTGCGGTTGCAAATATACAACAAAAATTCGCTCGTGTCAAGTGTTATTTTTTCAACAGCCAAACTTCGTAGCCTTGACGGCGTAAAAGCCGGCTTTTCCGGCGGGCCGAAACTTCGTCGGCCGCACTGTCGATGGCCACCAGGTAAAGGCCTTTCGCATTGCGTCCCACCAAACGGGCGGGATAACCGGCCTCTTTTAACCGGCTGTACAATTTGCGGGCATTATCTTCATAGCGAAAAGCGCCGGCAATAAGGTAAACGGCTGCCTGATCGGGAGCGTTTTCGGGCGTAACCGTTTCGGATGCGGGCATCATGGAGGACGATGCAGGCTTATCCGCTTTATGGATTTTTACGGGCGGCAAGGCTTCGGTAACCGTATAGCCCGCCGATTGACCGGCCGGCATATTTCGGTGATTCCATGCATACCAGGCCCAAATACCCCCCATCAAAATTACGGCCGCGGCAGCCGCTTGCCACCACTTGGACACGGCAGGTTCGGGCTCCATCCGTAGCACACTGGCGCGCGAAGCGGAAGCCGTCTTCACGGCAGGGGCGGGCTTGAGCGCCGACATTTCCACCGTACGGCGGTTTCGCAACAAAGGATGCAGACCGTAGGCCTCGGGCAGGAAATTAATACCCGGCAGGGAAACGAATTTCAATTGACCGTTGGTAAATAAAAAGGTTCCCAATGATTCCAGATACAACCGCCCCTCGCGATTGAGCACCGCCAACCATTCGTCCACCGAGCGGCGAATCATTTCCATGGCTTCGGTTCGGTCGATTCCCTCGGCGCGGGCGAGCTCGTCGGCCAGCAGGCCGTCGTCGGCGCGAAGGCGCAAATTAAAAGTCAATGCTTTGGAGGGAGGAAAAAAGGTTTGTTCATCCTCCTGATAATAAGCCGGCTTGCGGCGCGAGACAAAAGTGCCGAAACCGGGCACCGTTACCAAATCGTAACGGTACAGCAAGCGGGCGATATAATAATCCAAAGGTTTTTTCATCATCACAAAGTTAGCAAAAATACGGGAAAGCCCCGCCCCCAAACGGGCGGAATTTCGTATTTTTGAATCAAAATTACCGGAAATGGCTATTACGAAAGATATTACCATCGAAGATTTGGTCGAAGATTATCCTTTTGCCGAAGAATTTTTGCGTGTGCGCGGTATCAAATGTATCCGCTGCGGCGAACCCATTTGGGGCACCTTGGAAACCGCCTGCAAAGACAAAGGCTTTAGCGACGAACAAATCGACGAAATCGTACGCGAATTGAATAAACTGGCCGAAGATCCCGAAAAAATGAAAGATCCGGGCGAAGGCTTGCCCAAAATCCAAGTGCGTAAGCCCGGCGAAGACTAAGGCGCGGGCCATTCGGTCATGCCGGTTTCCAACACCGCAAGCGGTCTGGTGGTCATCCGGCACATCCGGTCGTACACGGCGCCCAATTTTCGGTCGAATTCCACATACTCGTCATCCGGCGTAATAGGTCCGTACACACTGACACCTACCCAATCCACATAATCGTCGCCGGGAAAATAATATTCGAATGCATTCCAATCCTCCTCGGGCTCGCCTTGTGCATCCAGGTGAAAAAACCACGTGATATTGGTAGCTCCGGCTTGCCTGGAGAGCTCCACCAGGTGCCTGAATGCATCCCTGAAACGCTCGGGCCCGTCGGGATAGGCCGGATCGCCGTATCCGTCGGTGCGGCCGCCGCCGTTGTAGAGGCCGTTCCACGGAAACCAATCGCCGTTTACTTCGGTTCCGAATTCCACCAAAAGCGGATAGCCCGTCGAAGCCGCATCCGTAAACCACCGGAGCAGTTGGCGGTCAAACACACCATCGATGATGCGCTGCATGGTATAGACCGTATCGGGCTCGAATTCGGCGATATCGCTTCGCGGCATCATGCGGATAAAAGGCACGCGTCCCGCCCGGTGGATGGTTTCCACTTCCTCGTACGGAAAACCGATTTCATCATACCAATTATCCGAAAAATAGGCCCAAGCTATACGTTTTCCGGCCAGTTGCTCGAAACCGGTAATAATGGAGGTCCGGACACTGTCTTCCGACCCGCCGAAACCGGGAAAAGCCGCATGGTACATTCCCTCAGCGG
>Ga0256835_1000783_pt1 | contig 21112 bp, 22 predicted proteins | sample PIR30metaG_FD_185972 | JGI IMG/M metagenome (GOLD analysis project Ga0256835, IMG submission 185972) | Hydrothermal vent microbial communities from East Pacific Rise, Pacific Ocean - PIR-30 | ecosystem: Environmental > Aquatic > Marine > Hydrothermal vents | place: Pacific Ocean: East Pacific...
CGGCGGGCCACCTGCTCGAGGACCCAGTCGAGGTCCTTCTTCTCCCACCTGTCCGACCCCGGAGCCCGGTAGAGCACGTCGGTCATGCGGTACGGGCTCTCGGCGAAGCCGCGGGCGGCCTCGCCCTTGGCGCAGAGCTTGCCGCGGTTGATGGGATGGTCGGGGTCGCCCTCGAGGTTGACCAGCTTCCCCTCCTGCGCCGCCACGATCATGCCGCAGCCGGTGGCGCAGTAGGGGCAGATCACCGGGTGTTCCCCGACGGGTTTGTGGAGCCGGTTCAGCCCCGAGGATTGCGCCCGGCCCCGAAGCAAAAAGACGCCCGCCCCGGACAGGCCGAGCTTCAACACGGCCCTTCTTGTGAGCATGCCTCACCCCCTTCAAACGATTTGATCTATTGTCGGCTTTTTGGTGGCCTCGGGGGGAGAGGCTTTTGTCCTAAGCGCCGAGCGGGTAGGGCCGGCCCCAGGCGGCCAGGCGGGCCCGCTGGCCGGCGGCGCGGAGGAGGCCGGCGAGGGCCTCGAGCTTGTCCGGCTCGCCGTGGACCAGGAGCACCGAGGGCTCGGCCTTGAGCCAGTCCAGAAGCTCGTCCTGACCGGCGTGCCCGGAAAACCCCCCCAGGGTCCGCACCTCCGCCCGCACCGGCACCTCGTGGCCGTAGATGCGCACCGAAGGGGCCCCGTCGATGATCCGCCGGCCCAGCCCGCCCCGGGGCTGGTAGCCGACGAAGAGCAGGGTGTTCTTGGGGTTCGGCAGGTGGTGGAGCAGGTGGTGGAGGATGCGGCCGCCGGTGAGCATGCCGCTGCCGGCGATGATCGTGGCCGGGCCCTTGAGGTCGTTTAAGCGCTTGGACTCCTCGACGCTCTCGGTGTAGCGGAGCTTTTTCGGGCGGAAGGGGTCGATCCCGCGGCGGAAGAGGGTCTGCACCTTGAGCGAGAAGGCGGTCTTGACCTCCTCGTAGACCGCGCTCACCCGGCTCGCCAGCGGGCTGTCGACGAAGACCGGGGCCACCGGGACGCGGCCGTCGTCCTCGAACTCGCGCAGGTAGTAGAGCACCTCCTGGGTGCGCTCGAGGGCGAACGAGGGCACGATCAGCTTGCCCCCGCGGCCCAGGGTGCGGGCCACCGTCAGGGCGAACTCGTCCAGGGTGGCCTCGAGGGGTTTGTGGGGCCGGTCGCCGTAGGTACCCTCGCTCACCGTCAGGTTGGCCCGCGGCGGGTAGTCGGGGTCGGGCAGGACCTCCTTGCGGCGGTTGCCCAGGTCGCCGGAGAAGACCAGCCGCCGCCCCGCCGCCTCGGCGACCACGAAGGCCGAGCCGGGCAGGTGGCCGGCGTTTTGCAGCTCGACCTGGAAGGGGCCGAAGGCGCGTTTCTCGTAGTAGGGGAAGGGGGCGAGGCGGCGGTAGAGCTCGGCCAGGTCGTCCTCGTCCCAAAGCAGCTCCGGCACCGGCAGGCCCTTCCTCCGGGCCCGGGCGGCCTCTTCCCGCATGACCTTGAGGGCGTCCTCGAGGATCGGCCGGAGCAGCTTCAGGGTGGGCAGGGTGGCGTAGACCTTGCCGCGAAAGCCCTCCCGCACCAGCCGGGGGAGCCTGCCGATGTGGTCGAGGTGGGCGTGGCTCACCACCACCGCCTGCACCCGGGCGGGGTCGAAGCCGAAGGGGGTATAGTTCCGCGGCTCGGCCTCGCCCTGGTAGGCGCCGCAGTCGAGCAGCAGCCGGTAGCCCTTGTAGGCCAGCAGGTGGCAGCTGCCGGTGACCGTCCCCGCGGCGCCGTAGGGGACGAAGACGGGGTCCATGCCCCGAGTCTACTCCGCCGCCCTCATCAAATCCCGGTACCCTAAGGTCGGGAGGACTTGGGATGGTGCGAACTGCCTTTTTGACCTTGCTGCTCTTGGCCAGCCTCGGCTTCGCCGGCCGGATCCAGCTCAACGGCGCCGGGGCGACCTTCCCCTACCCCCTTTACGCCAAGTACTTCTCGGTCTACTACAAGCTGACCGGGGTGCGGGTGAACTACCAGTCGATCGGCTCCGGCGGCGGCGTCCGCCAGCTCTTCGCCCAGACGATCCACTTCGGGGCCTCGGACGCCCCCCTTTCCGACGAGAAGATGGCCGAGTTCGAAAAGAAGTTCCAGACCCCGGTGGTGCACGTGCCCACCGCCCTCGGCGCGGTGGCGGTGATCTATAACCTCCCCGGGGTAAAGGAGCCCCTCAAGGTTTCGGGTCCCCTGCTGGCCGAGATCTTCCTGGGCCAGGTGCGGATGTGGAACGACCCCAAGATCCAGGCGGAGAACCCCGGCCTCCGCCTGCCCCCGCTGCCGGTCACCGTGGTCCACCGCTCCGACGGTTCCGGCACCACCTACATCTTCACCGAGTACCTGAGCAAGGTCTCGCCGACCTGGCGGGAGCGGGTGGGCTTCGGCAAGAGCGTGGCCTGGCCCACCGGTCTCGGCGGCAAGGGCAACGAGGGGGTGGCCGGGCTGGTGCGCCAGACCCCGGGGGCGATCGGCTACGCCGAGCTGATCTACGCGCTGCAGAACAAGATCCCCTACGCGGCGGTGAAGAACCGCGCCGGCAAGTACGTGCTGCCCTCGCTTGCGAGCGTCAAGGCGGCGGCCGAGATCGAGGACTTCCCCAAGGACACCCGGGTCTCGCTCACCGACACCCCGGCCCCCGAGGGCTACCCGATCTCCAGCCTGACCTGGATCCTGGTCCACCAGGACCTGGGGAAAAACCGCGCCTACAAAAACCGCGCCCAGGCGGAGGCGATGGCGAAGCTGCTCTGGTGGATCATCCACGACGGCCAGGAGTACAACGAGCCGCTGCACTACGCCCGGCTTCCCGAGGTGGCGGTGAAGGTCACCGAGGAGAACCTCCGCGGGCTCCGCTACAACGGCGAGCCGCTCTTGCGCTAGACTCGTAGCGCCGGCGCCGGCGCGCCGGGTCCGGAGCGACGATGCCGAACTGGCTCTACCAACGTTTGGGCGACCGGCTTTTTGCCGCCGTAGTGGTGCTGCTCGCGCTCGGGGTGGTGGCCGCCGCCTTGGCCATCGTGGCGGTGCTCTACTTCGGCGGCCGCGAGGCCTTCGCCACCTTCGGCTTCTTCGGCTTCGTCCTGGGCCGCGTCTGGGACGCGGTCCGGGGCCAGTTCGGCGCCTGGCCGCCGCTTCTCGGCACCCTGATCACCTCGGCGGCGGCGCTATCCCTCGCCTTCTTCCCGGCGCTCTCGACCGCCCTCTTCGTGGTCGAGTTCTCGAGCGGCCGGCTGCGCGAGACGGTCGCCTACCTGATCGACCTCCTGGCGGCGCTTCCCAGCGTGGTCTACGGGCTTTGGGGCATCTTCGTGCTGGTGCCGCTGGTCCGCGACCACCTGGAGCTTCCGCTTTTCACCTGGGCGGCGGCCCACGCCCCCGCGCTCTTGCCGATCTTGGGCCCGCCTACGGGCATCGGGCTGCTTTCCGCCACCCTGGTGCTGGCGCTGATGATCGTGCCCTACGCCAGCGCGCTGGCGCGGGACGCCCTCGAGCTGGTACCGCAGAGCCAGCGGGAGGCGATGTACGCCCTGGGCGCCACCCGCTGGGAGGTGATCCGCCGGGTGGTGATCCCCTACGCCCGGGCGGGGATCTTCTCCGGGGTGGTGCTGGCGCTGGCCCGGGCGCTGGGGGAGACGATGGCGGTCACCATGCTGATCGGCAACTCGGTGAACCTGCCCTACACCCTCTTCGGGCCCGCCTCGACGATGGCGAGCCTGATCGCCAACGAGTTCACCGAGGCCGAGGACGACCTCCACCTCTCGGCCCTGATCGCGGTGGGCTTCGTGCTGCTCTTGATCGCGCTCGTCACCAACCTGATCGCCACCTGGATGCTCCGGCGCATGAGCCACGGGGAGGGCCGGCGGTGAACCTGCGACGGCGCTACCTGCGGGACCGGCTGATGCAGCTTCTCGTCTACCTGGGCACGCTGGTGGTCCTGATCCCGCTTTTCTTCATCCTTTACTACGTCTTCGTGCAGGGGATCGGGGCGCTCAACTGGGAGTTCTTCACCCGGCCCCCCGCTCCTCCCGGGGAGGAGGGCGGCGGCATGCTGCCGGCGATCGTGGGCAGCCTGATCGTGGACACGCTGGCGCTCTTCATCGCCGCCGTCTTCGGCATCGCCGCCGGGATCCTGCTGGCGGAGTACCCCGACCACCCCCTGAACCCCGTTTTGCGGCTGGTTTCCGACGTGATGGCCGGCTTGCCCGCGATCCTGATGGGTCTGGTCGCCTTCGTCCTGGTGGTGCAGCCGATGGGGCACTTCTCCGGGCTCTCCGGCTCGGTGGCGCTGGCGCTGATCATGGTGCCGATCATCGTCCGCACCACCGAGGGGGTCTTGAAGCTGATCCCCTGGGAGATCACCGAGGCCGGGCTGGCGCTGGGGCTGCCCCGCTGGCGGGTGATCTTGAGCCTGGTCCTGCCGGCCGCCCGGGGCGGCATCGTGACCGGGCTGATGCTGGCGCTGGCCCGCGGCGCCGGCGAGGCCGCGCCCCTGATCTTCACCGCCTTCGGCAACCCCTTCTTGACCTTCAACCCGCTGGAGCCGATGGACACCCTGCCGCTCAAGCTCTACGTCTACGCCATCAGCCCCTACGAGGACTGGCACCGGCAGGCCTGGGGGGCGGCGTTATTATTGGCGGCGGCGATCATGGTGACGAACTACCTGGCCCGGCGGGCGATGCGCAGCTAGGGAGAAGCGATGGCCGAAGACGTGCGCATGGAGACCAAGGACCTGAGCGTCTACTACGGGAAGCACCCCGGGGTCCGGGGGGTGAGCCTGCCGGTGCACGACCGCGAGATCACCGCCCTGATCGGCCCCTCGGGCTGCGGCAAGACCACCTTCCTCCGGGCCTTAAACCGCATGCACGACCTGAACCCGATCGTCCGGGTCGAGGGCCAGGTGCTCTTAGACGGGGAGGACATCTACGACCCCGGGGTGGACCCGGTGCTGATCCGCCGCCGGGTGGGCATGGTCTTTCAAAGGCCCACCCCCTTTCCCACCATGAACATCTTCGAAAACGTGGTCGCCGGCCTCCGGCTGGCCGGGGTCAAGGACCGCAAGCAGCTCCAGCAGGCGGCCGAGCGGGCGCTCAAGATGGCCGCCCTCTGGGACGAGGTCAAGGACCGGCTCCACCAGCCGGCGGTGGGGCTTTCCGGCGGGCAGCAGCAGCGGCTCTCGATCGCCCGGGCGCTGGCGGTGGAGCCGGAAGTGCTCCTGATGGACGAGCCCACCAGCGCCCTCGACCCGGTCTCCACCCAGGCCATCGAGGACCTGCTGACCCGGCTCAAGGAGAACGTCACCATCGTGATCGTCACCCACAACATGCAGCAGGCGGCCCGGGTCTCCGACCGCACCGCCTTCTTCCTGGACGGGGAGCTGATCGAGTTCGGCCGCACCGAGCAGGTCTTCACCAACCCCAAGGACCCCCGCACCGAGGCCTACATCACCGGACGTTTTGGTTAGCACCCCGGGCTCGCTATACTGAGGGTCGCGTGGATAAGAGGGCCTTCTACCTCAGCTGGGGGGTGGGCCTGCTCGCCGCCGGGCTTTCGCTCTACCTGGCCGCGGCCGGACTCGGGGGCTGGGGGGCGCTGGCGGTAATCCCCGTCGGCACCGTGGTGGTGGGCTACGGCTGGCGCTGGGGGCTGGCCGCCGGGGCGGTCGCGCTCCTCGCCGGCTACCGGCTTCGGGGAAGCCTGGAGGAGCTCCTCTTCCTGACCTTCGCCTTCCTGCTGGCGGGGGTCGCCGGCTGGGCGCTGCGCCAGCGGCTGCGGGGCTTCGTCCGGCGCGAGCGGCGGCTCAAGCGCAGCCTGGCGCTCTTCAACCGGGCCCTCGACGAGGTGGTCAAGAAGACCGACAAGGACGAGGTCTTAAAGGCCCTGCCCGGGCTCCTGGAGGGCTACCTGGGGGCGCGGGTGGCGGTGCTTCCCCCCGACCGGGAGGCCGGCCCGAAGGCCCGGGGCTGGGCGTTTCCGCTCAAGGTGCGCGGCCAGCCGATCGCGGTCCTCTGGATCGACCGCGATCCCCCCTTCGACCCGCTGGAGGAGGAGACGCTGGGGCGGTTCGCCGAGGCGGTGAGCGACCACCTCACCCTGCTGGCCGAGCACACCGAGAGCCGGCTGGTGGCCGAGCTGACCCGGGCGGTGGCCTCGGCCGACGAGCTCTCCGAGGCCGCCGAGCGGGCGCTCTCGTTGCTGGCCGGCTTCTTCAAGGTGGGCGGGGCCGGGCTCTGGCGCTGGCAGCGGGGCCGCTTCTACCCGCTCGCCTTCCACGGCCGGCGGCTGCCCGCCGAGGAGCGCTTCTTCGAGGAGGGGATCCCCCCGGGCCAGGGCTGGTTGTGGCAGGTCTACCGCTCCCGGCAGCCGATCTTCGTCGACGACGTCGCCCGCGCTGGGGACCGGGGGCCGGTAGCGCCCCCGGAAGGGGTGCGGAGCGTGGCCCTCCACCCGGTGCTGGGGGAGCACCGGGGGCGGGCGGTGCTGGTGCTGCGGGCCACCGAGCCCCGGGCTTGGACCGGGGACGAACGCAACCTGCTGGCGGTGGTCGCCCAGGTGCTGGGCCTGATGCTCCGCCCCTACGAGCTCAAAGAGCGCCTTTCCGCCCTGCTCTCGCTGGAGCACGCCCTGCCCGAGATGAGCGAGGATCACTTCTACCGGGAGGTGCTGCAGGCGGCGGTGCGGCTGGTGCCCGGGGCCGAGGCGGGGAGCCTCTTGGTGCGGGACGAGGGCGAGTTTCGCTACCGCGCCGCCGAGGGGTACGACCTCGAGGGCCTCTCGGCGATCCGCTACCGCGAGCCCTCGCTCCGGGACTGGTGCGGGCTGGCCTGGCACAGCGGACGCCCCCGGCTGCGCTCCCGCAAGGGCGGCGAGCTGGTGCGCCTGAGCCTTCAGAGCGCCCCCCGGGAGATCATCGACCGGGCCGGCCGGCTGCGCGAGATCCAGCAAAACCTCTGCGTCCCCATCGTCTACAAGGGGGCGGTGCTGGCGGTCTTGAACCTCGACGCCTTCTCCGACCCCGAGGCCTTCGACGGCGAGTCGCTGGAGGTCGCCGAGGGCTTCGCGGTGCAGGTGGCGGCGATGGTGCACGAGGCCGGCCACCGCCGCTTCCTGGAGCAGGCGGCGCTCACCGATCCGCTGACCGGGCTCTTGAACCGGCGCGCCTTCGACCAGCAGCTGGCCACCGAGCTGGCCCGGGCCCGGCGGATGGACTACCCGCTGGCGCTCTTGATCATGGACCTGACCCGTTTCAAGGAGATCAACGACCGCTTCGGCCACCCGGCCGGCGACCGGGCGCTGGTGCGGGTGGCCGAGGCGCTATCCGGCGTGCTCCGGGGCACCGATTTGCTCTTTCGCTGGGGCGGCGACGAGTTCGCGGTCATCCTGCCCTACACCGACCGCGAGGGGGCGCTGGCCGCCGCCCGCCGCTACGCCGGGGCGGTGCACTCGGTCTGCCAGGACTCGGTCTGCCTGGGGGTGAACGTCGGGGTGGCGGTCTACCCCGGGGACGCCGGCGACGGGGCCGAGCTGCTGCGGGCCGCCGACGGCCGCATGTACCGGGCCAAGTCCGAGGGCCGGGTGCTGGTGGCCGACTAGAGGCAGCCCCAGGGGCCTTCCTCGTGGGTGAAGCGGAGCGCCTCGAAGCTCCGCTTCACCTCCTCCGGGGTCTGGGGACCGATGCGGGCGAGCAGGGCGTTTTCCACGTGGGCGAAGATGTCGGGGTCGTCGGTCGGGAAGAGCTCGAAGCCGACGCTTTGGTAGAGCCGGGTCAGGAGGTCGCGGTAGGCGAAGGCCGAGAGCCCGGTGCGGTCGAGGTCGTAGTGCCAGTAGTAGAGTGCCGCCACCACGATCTTGTCGTCGAAGCGGCCGGTCTTGAAGGTCTCCTCGAGGATCCGCCGGGCCAGCCCCTGGCCCCGGTACTCGGGGGCCACCTCGACCGCCCCCAGCTCGTAGACGCCGCCGGTCTCGTCCCGGCCCCAGCGCTCGAAGGGGTCGGGGCGGTGAAAGGCGGCGTAGCCGACGATGACCTCGCCGTCGGTGGCGAGGGTGACGCAGCCGTCCTCGCTGCCGGCGATCTTGACCAGGGCCTCGTGCTGGCGCTTGGGAGGCCGGAAGATGTTGAGCTCGGGGTGCAGGGAGAGGGCGGCGATGCGCTCGGGGGGAGCGCAGGGCTCGACCTTCACGCGCCCCCGCGCAGGCAGGCGATCCGGATCTTCCGCCACCAGCGCTCGGCCTCCTCCCCCTCGGTCCGTACCCCCAGGCGGGCGACCTGCCAGGCGCCCACCGGAACCGGGTCCTCGCTCCAAAAGCGCACCTCGGCGCCCGGAAGCGCCCAGTGCCCCTCGGCGAGCTTTCGCCCGCCCCACTTTCTGAGGTAGCCCTCGAACTGCTCCGGGCTGACCCCGCCGAAGACGCCCTCGAAGCCGCCGCCGCCGGCGACCGGGGGGAAGAGGTCGAGCTCGTCGTCCTCGGAAAGGGGGGTGTCGAGGCCCTCGAGGTAGCGGATGTCGCGGCCGTTGACGAAGATCGAGTAGCCGTCCTTGACGCGGTCGCCCTCGAGCAGCTCCTCGGCCAGCGCCGGCCAGCGCTCGGCCAGACGCCTTAGCACCTCGCGCACCGTTCTACCCTCGACGGTGAGGTGGCGCTCGCCGGTGAGGTCGCGCAGGGTGGCGTACAGGTTGACCCGGGGCATCGCTTACCATAATGGCATGCTTCCCCGCGACCAGGAGACCTTCCGTTGGATCGAGGCCGAGGAGCGGCGGCAGGCCGAGGGGCTGGAGCTGATCGCCAGCGAGAACTTCGTCTCCCGGCAGGTGCGCGAGGCGGTGGGCAGCGTGCTCACCAACAAGTACGCCGAGGGCTACCCCGGCCGCCGCTACTACGGGGGCTGCGAGTTCGTCGACCGGGTGGAGTCCCTCGCCATCGAGCGGGCCAAGAAGCTCTTTTCCGCCGCCTGGGCCAACGTCCAGCCCCACTCCGGCTCGCAGGCGAACATGGCCGTCTACTTCGCGCTCTTGAAACCCGGGGACACGATCCTGGGCATGGACCTGGCCGCCGGCGGCCACCTGACCCACGGCTCCAAGGTGAACTTCTCCGGGAAGCTCTTCCGGGTGGTCTCCTACGGCGTCGACCCCGAGACCGAGACGATCGACTACGACGAGGTGGAACGGCTGGCCCTCGAGCACCGGCCCAAGCTGATCGTCGCCGGGGCCAGCGCCTACCCCCGCGTCCTCGACTTCGCCCGCTTCCGCCAGATCGCCGATCGGGTGGGCGCCTACCTGATGGTGGACATGGCCCACATCGCCGGGCTGGTGGCCAGCGGGCTGCACCCGAGCCCCCTGCCCCACGCCCACGCGGTGACCAGCACCACCCACAAGACCCTGCGCGGCCCCCGCGGCGGGCTGATCGTGGGGAACGACCTCGAGGTCGCCAAGAAGGTCGACAAGATGATCTTCCCCGGCATCCAGGGGGGGCCCTTGGAGCACGTGATCGCCGGCAAGGCGGTGGCCTTCTTCGAGGCGCTCACACCTGAGTTCGTGGAGTACTCGAAGAGGGTGGTGGCAAACGCCAAGGCGCTGGCCGCCCTGCTGGCCGAGCGGGGCTACCGCATCGTCTCCGGCGGCACCGACAACCACCTCTTCTTGGTCGACCTCCGGCCCAAGGGCATCAGCGGCAAGGAGGCCGAGGAGCGGCTCGACGCGGTGGGCATCACGGTGAACAAGAACGCGATCCCCTTCGACCCGGCCCCGCCCCGGGTGACCAGCGGCATCCGCATCGGCACCCCGGCGATCACCACCCGGGGCTTTTCCCCGGAGGAGATGCCCCTGGTGGCCGAGCTGATCGACGAGGCCCTCACCCAAGGACCCTCGGAGGCACTCCGCGAGCGGGTGCGCGCGCTCGCCCTAGCGCACCCGATGCCCTAGGGCAGGATCCAGAGATAGGTCTCGGCCCGGTCGCCCTCGACCCGCTGGTCGATCCGGATGCCGGCGACGGCGGGGCCGCCGGAGCGGGCGATGAAGGAGAAGCGGACCGCGCCCCGGGTCTGGCTGTAGTAGAGCGTGGCCCGGTGGCGGCCGGTGGGGTAGGTGGCGGTGTAGCGGTAGCCGGCGCCGGGCGGCGGCAGCTGGCTCCACCCGGCGGGCAGCCAGCGGTCTTCCTCCAGCGGGTAGCGCCGGCCGTCGGGGTCGCTGACCATCAGGGTGACGTAGCCGGGCTGGGCCAGCCAGACCAGGAAGCGGACCTCCTCGCCGACGCGGTAGACCGCCCCCGGCCCCCGGTCGGGCTCGAAGCGCTGGATGACGCCGCCGGCGCGGTAGCCGAGGTCGAACCGGGTCTCGGCGTCGGTGAGCACCACCCGGCAGGCGGGGAGCAGGAACAGGAGGATCAGTCCGAGCGCTAGCTTTCGCATCAAGCCCAGGCTAGCCCGGGGGCCGGCCGGGGCGGTGAAAGCCGGCTTAAAGGAGCTTCACCCGGGCGACCGGAGCGAAGCGGCGGCGGTGGAGGGGGCTGGGGCCGTAGGCCGCCAGCGCCGCCAGGTGTTCGGCGGTGCCGTAGCCCTTGTTCTTGGCGAAGCCGTAGGCCGGAAAGCGGGCGTGGGCGGCGATCATCAACCGGTCCCGGGTGACCTTGGCCAGGATCGAGGCGGCCGCCACCGTGGGGCTCTGGGCGTCGGCCTTGGCCGGGGCCAGCACCGGGTAGGGGAGCTCCAGGGTCAGGTAGTCGGTGATCAGGAGGTCGGGGACGGTGCCCAGCCGGGCCAGCGCCCGGTAGGCGGCCTGCCGGGTAGCCTCGATCACCCCCAGCCGGTCCACCTCCCGGTTGCTGGCGAAGCCCAGGGCCCAGGCCCAGGCGGTTCGCCGCAGCTCCCGGGCCAGCCGCTCGCGGGCCTTCGGGGTCAGGGTCTTGGAGTCGCGGTAGGGGTGGTCCCCGGGGGGCAGCACCACCACCGCCACCGCCACCGGTCCCGCCAGCGCGCCCCGCCCCACCTCGTCGAGGCCGGCGACGAGGTAGCCCTTCCTCCAGTACCGGCGTTCAAGACCCCACTCGGGCACCGTACTCCCGGATGCGGGCCACCGCCTCCTCGGGGCGGTCGGCGAGTTCGAGCAGCTCGACGTCCTCCGGCGAGATCGCCCCCTGGGCCAGGAGCACGCCCTCGATCCAGCCCTTCAGGCCCTGCCAGTAGGCGCGGTCGAGGGCGATCACCGGGAAGCGGTGGACCTTCTCGGTCTGGATCAGCACCAAAACCTCGGTGAGCTCGTCCAGGGTGCCGTAGCCGCCCGGCAGGATGACGAAGCCGTGGGCGTAGCGGACGAACATCACCTTGCGGACGAAGAAGTAGCGAAAGGAGAGGGCGTGGGTCTGGTAGGGGTTGGGCTTTTGCTCGTGGGGGAGCTGGATGTTGAGCCCCACCGAGACGCCGCCGGCTTCAAAGGCGCCGCGGTTGGCGGCCTCCATCACCCCGGGACCGCCGCCGGTGACCACCCCGTAGCCGGCCTCCACCAGCCTCCGCCCCAGCTCGTAGGCCATTTGGTAGGCCGGGTGGCCCTCGCCGAAGCGGGCCGAGCCGAAGACGCTGACCAGCGGCACCTCGATCTGGGAGAGCACCTCGAAGCCGTCGACGAACTCGGCCAGGATGCGAAAGAGCCGCCAGGCGTCCTCGTGGTGGAGCTGGTCGATGATGCGCTTTTCGCTCACGGCTCCACCGTCCACTCCTGGTAGAGGTAGTCGCCGACGTAGAGCCGGAAGTGGGCCCGGCCCTTGATCGCCACCTCGCCCTCGAGCCGCCAGCCCTTCTGGGTGGGGCCCTCGTAGAGCACCCGGGTGCCGTTTTCGTCCTGGACCAGCAGGCGGACCTTGCGGCCCTCGAGGTCGGGCGGCAGCCGGACCTCGAGCGGGACCCGGCGCTCCCCCTCGGCCAGGGGCGGGGCCTCGGTCGCGGGCGGCGTTCCCGGAGGGGGCGGCGTGGTCTCGGTCGGGGTGGGGCCGGGGGGCGGCGTCGCCGGAGCTTCCGGGACCAGGACCTCGGGGTGCACCGCCCGGGCGGTCACCACCGGGGCGCCGGTCTCGATCACCGTCCCCGGCTTGGGCGACTGGGCCAGCAGGGTGCCCTCGGGCAGGGGGGAGGGGAGCCGCTCCTCCTGGCCGAGCTGGAGCCCCGCCAGCTCGAGGAGCGCCTTGGCCTCCTCGGGGTCGGCGTCCTCCAGGTCGGGGACCAGGGTGCGCCGGGGCAAGGGGCCGCGGGAGACCAGGAGCCGCACCGTCTCGCCGGCGGCCAGCGGCGTCCCCGCCGGCGGGTCGCTGGCCAGCACGGTGTCGACCGGGGCGGCGTCGTAGGTTTCGGCGGGCGGGGCCACCCGGTAACCGAGCTCGCTCAGGGCAGCCTCGGCCTCGGCCCGGGTCTTGCCCGCCAGGGCCGGGACCTGGCGGAGCTCGGGTCGGTTGTAGACGAGCTGGACCCGGCGCCCGGGCTTCAAACGGGTCCCCGGCGGCGGGTCCTGTTCCAGGATGACGCCGGCGGGGGCGTCGGGGCGGCTGTCGGGAACGAACTGCAGCACCAGCCCGGCGTGGCGGAGGGCGCGCCTCGCCTCGTCGGCGGTCTTGCCCACCAGGTTGGGCAGGGTCACGCTGGGGGGGTTGAAGTAGCGCTGGGCGCCGGCCAGCAGCAAGAGGGCCCCGAGCGCCGCCAGCACCAGCCCCGGCAGCCAGGCGACCGGCGCCCGCCGGCGGCGCGGCGGCGCGCTGGGGGCGGGCTCGGCCGGGGCGCTGGGAAAGGGGTGGAGTTCCAGCACCCGGGTCCGCCCCCCCTCGCTCCCCACCACCGCCTCGGAGAGGCGGTAGCCGAAGGGGCGGAGGGCGGCCTCGATCTCGGCCAGCTGCCGCCGTGCCCGCCGTCCCTTGGGCGGGGCGACTTCGCCGGCGGCGGGCCAGAAGACGTAGTAGCGCCCGGGCTTGGCGCTGATCTCGACCCCCGGGGGCAGCGCGCCCAGGCGCTCGAGCCTTTTGATCGCGTTGCGGTACTGGAAGAAGGCGGCCCGGGCCTCGGGGTCGTGGACCTCGAACCAGTAGAGCCGGCCTTCGCCGCCGGGACCGCGAACGCGCAGCGTTTCCAGGAAACCTTCACGCGCTTCGGTGGTTAGGACTTCGTACTTCCCGCCCCGCTCGGGCACGGCTCGATTATACGGGTGTAGCATGAAAACGATGCGGGAATCGGTGGCCGATGTCCTGGTGGTGGGCGGCGGCCCGGCCGGGGCGGCGGCGGCGCTCTTCCTGGCCCGCGCCGGTCTCCGGGTGTCGGTGGTGGACGCCGAGGCCTCGCCGCTCTTCCGGGTGACCCGGGTGGCCAACTTCCCCGGCCGGCCCGATGCCCCCGCCGGTCTGGAGCTGCTCGCCGACCTGCGCCGCCAGGCCGAGGAGGCGGGGGCCGGCTGGACCCCGGGCTACGCGGTCGACGTCGAGGACCAGGGGGGCGTCTTCGCGGTCCGGCTGCGCCAGGGCCGGGTGCGCTTCGCCGAGCGCCTGCTGCTGGCCACCGGGGAGGATCTGCGTCTGGTGGGGATTTTGGGCCTCGAGCGCGAGGGGACCTTCGTGGCCACCGACCGCGCCGGCCGCACCAGCTACCCCCGGGTCTACGCCGCCGGCAAGCTCCGGGGCCTGGTTCCCGAGCACGCCGCCACCAGCGCCGGCGACGGCGTCTGGGTGGCGGTTCACCTGATCTCCGACCTGCGCGGCGAGCCCTACCGGGATCACGCATAAAATCCAGGATTTGGAGCGTTTGCGGGTCTTCGGTATGATACCCCCGAACATGGAGCCCGCCGCTGGCCGGGTGGCCTTCGCCTACGACCGCATGCGCTACCATCCCCCCGAGGTCTCGGGGCGGATCGCCACCGCCATCACGGCGCCGGTGGAGGCCCGGTTCAAGGACCCGCACTTCCTCGAGATCGGGGTGGGCACCGGTCGCATCGGGGTGCCGGTGCTGGCCCGGGGCTACCGCTTCACTGCCGTCGACACCGACCCGGCGATGCTGGCGGTCTTTCGCTACAAGATCGCCGGGGTGGCGCGCAAGGTCCGGCTCTTGCAGGCCGACGCCCGCGAGCTCCCCTTCGAGAAGGGGAGCTTTCAGGCGGTGATCAGCGTCCACCTCTGGCACCTCATTCCCGACTGGCAGCGGGCGCTGCTCGAGGCCCTCCGGGTGCTGGAGCCCGGCGGCTTCCTCTTCGAGGGTTGGGACGAGAGCCTGGGCGAGAGCGAGGACTGCCGCATCCAGGAGCGCTGGCGGGAGATCCTGGAGGGGATGGGGTTTGCCCTCGAGCGCGGGCGGCACCGGGCCCGGCTTTTGGAGGTGGGGCGGGCGCTCGAGAAGCTGGGCCTCGAGCCCGAGGTGGAGGCGGTGGCCGAGTGGACCGAGGAGCGCACCCCCAGGCAGAGCCTCGAGGCCATCGCCGAGCGCCTCTACTCCTACACCCGGCAGGTGCCCGCCGAATTCTTCGCCCGCTCGCTTCGGGAGCTCTACGCCTGGGCCGAGAACCACTACCCCGACCTCGACCGGCCCTATCCCATTCGCTGGCGCTTCGTGCTGCGGAGGACCGAGCGGTGATCGTCCTCGAGGTCGAGACCCCGAGGCGGGAGGCGCTGGTCAACGTCACCGGCCTGCTGCAACAGGCGGTGGCCGAGCTCGGCCTCGCCGAGGGGGCGATTCACGTCTACTCCCCCCACACCACCGCCGGCGTGGTGGTGCAGGAGGGGGCCGACCCCGACGTCGCCCGCGACCTGCTCTTGCGCCTTTCCGAACTCGCCCCCCAGGACCACCCCGCTTACCGCCACCTCGAGGGCAACTCCGACGCCCACATCAAGACCGCCCTGGTGGGCAACTTCGCGGTGCTGCCGGTTTCCGGCGGGCGGATTCGGCTGGGCACCTGGCAGCAGGTCTTCCTGGCCGAGTTCGACGGTCCCCGCCGCCGCAAACTCTGGCTTACCCCGCTTCGCTAGCACAAAGCCAGCGCCACCCCCGCCCCCACCAGGGTGGCGGCGGCGTTGGTGAGGTCGTTGGACCAGAAGGCCAGGCGCTCTTCCAGCAGCAGCCCCACCAGGGTGTCGGCGAAGGCGCCGGCGACGGCGCCGGCGAAGACCGCCCCCGGCGGGGCGGCGAAGAGGGGGGCCGCCAGGGCCATGCCCCCGGCGGTTAAGAGGAGCGCCAGCGTGCCCTGGGGGCTGACGGCGGCGTTGGTCCCCGGGGGCACCCGCCCCCGGTCGGGGCGCCAGGCCCAGGGGGCGCGGCCGCCCACCCCGGTGGCCACGGTGTCGGCGGCGGCCGCCCCCAGCCCGCCCAAGAACCCGGCCGGGTGCAAAAAGAGGGCGAGCACCGGGATCAGCCCGTTGGCCAGGACCTGGCTGGCCCGGCGCCGCTCCGCCGCCCCCGCCAGGTTTCCGGCGGCGACGAAGGCGAAGAGCAGCAGGGCGGCCGGCAGCCCCCCCGCCCGGCTGGCCAGCGCCCCCAGCACCGCCGCCGCCGCCGCCCCGCCGGCGGTGAGCCAGCCCAGCCGGTAAAGCAGGCCGCCGGCGGCCAGTCCCAGGGCGATCGCCAGCGGCCAGCCGAGCGGGCCCACCTCAACCCCGCGGCCAGCGGCGGTAGCCCGCCTTCAAGAAGTAGAGCCCGTGGGCAGGGGCGGTGGGCCCGGCGTCCTGGCGCTCGCCCCCGGAGAGGAGCTCGGCGATCCACCCCGGCGGCCGCTTCCCCCGGCCGACCTCGAGGAGGCTCCCCACCATCGCCCGCACCTGCCCCCGCAGAAAGCCCGAACCGACGAACTCGAGCCAGGCCTCCGTCCCCTCGCGCCGGAGCCGGGCGGCGTAGATGCTTCGCACCGTGCCCCGGGTCTCCTTGGTGGCGAAGGCGCGAAAGTCGTGCTCGCCGAGAAAATGCCCCAGGGCGTCTGCGACGGCGGAGAGATCGAGCGCCTCGGGCAGCCAGAGCGCCCGGTGGCGAAGGAGCGCGCTGGGCTCCGGCCGCAGCAGCAGCCGGTAGCGGTAGGCCCGCCAGCGGGCGCTCTTCCGGGCGTGAAAGCTCTGGGGCACCCCCTTCGCCCAGAGCACCCGGAGGTCTGGAGGCAAGCGGGTGTTCAGCGCCATCGGCACCCGCTCGATCGGGATCGGGTCCTCGGTGTCGTAGTGCACCACCATCTCCAGCGCGTGCACGCCGGCGTCGGTGCGGCCGGCGGCGACCACCTTGGGCACCGCCCCGGGAAGCTCACCGAGCGCCGCCTCCAGCACCCCCTGAACCGTGCGCTCGCCCCGCGCCTGCCGTTGGAAGCCGGCGAAGGCGGTGCCGTCGTACTCGATCGCCAGCATGACCCTTCGCACCCCCCCACGATATCGCCGGCGGCGGGCTAGGGGAGGGCCTCGACCAGGAAGTCGTCGAGGCAGCCGCCCGGGGCCCAGTTCGATTTGAAGAGCACCATGCTGCCGTCGGGGCTGGGCAGGGCGTGGGGGCTGAGGTCGGTGTAGCGGTAGCCGCAGTCCGAGTTGTCCTTTCGCATGTAGCGGGCGTTGGCGAAGCGCTCCACCACCCGCTCGCCGCCGCGGTCTCCCTCGGGGCCGAGCTGGATGGCGAAGATGTCGCGGTAGCGGTAGGGGGTCTCGGAGTCGGTTTCGATCCTCTTCTTGTAGCCGATGTAGGCCCAGCCGGGCCGGAGGTAGTTGCGGCAGGAGACGTGGCCACCGCCGTGGTTGGCCACCAGCCGCACCCGGGCGCCGGTCTCCAGGTCGTACTGCCAGACCCCCGAGGCCCTCTCCTCTTCGCCGGTGTAATGGTCGAAGGCCCCCGGGCCCTGGTTTTCGAACTGGACGTAGTAGTCGCGGGTGCCGTCGCTCGCGACGCAGAGGTCGCCGTGGTTGCCCTTGTAGGCCAGGGTGCGAAGGTGGTTCAGCTCGAGGTCGTAGACCTCGACCGTCTTGGTGTTGTCGCTGGGCACGCCGCCGCGCAGGTCGCTGTACTTGTGCACCAGCACGTAGCTGCCCGTGGGGGTGACGCTGGCCCAGTCGAGCCGGTCGTTTTTGGCGGTCTTGGTCAGGTAAAGCCGGTGGCCGGGGTCGTCGAAGTCCTTGATGACGGCGCGGTCCTCCCGCAGGTCGTAGAGGATCAGGGTGGCGATCTCGTCGTCGTGGTGCTCGACCCTGCGACCGGTGAGGACCAGGTAGCGGTCGTGGAAGTCGAGGTTGCCCTCGTACTCGCCCAGGGTCATCCGTTCGTACGTACCGGGAATTTCGTAGAGAAGGGCGATCTCGCCGGTGGCGACGTCCTCGCGGGCGACGCAGTAGTGGCCCTCGTCGCCGCAGGGTTGCAGCCCGTAGCGCAGGTTCGGCCGGGAATGCGACCAGCGCTTGTAGGCGCTCACCCGTCGGATCCGCTCGAAGGTGTCGGCCCGCACCAGCCAGCGGCCGCCCAGGACCATCAGGGTCTGGTCCCGGTTCCAGGCCTGGTCCTTGGGGTAGTGGTGCACCGGGCTGCTCTCGCCGCGCTCTCCCACCGTCACCGCGGCGTCGGTAACGCGGGTGATGCGGGTGGCGAAGCGGCCCGATTCCCGGACCCACCGCCCCAGGCCCGGGCGGGGGGTTTTCGGGTCTCCCTCGTAGCCCCGGGTTTCGAGGTCGCCCCCGACCGTCCGGGTGTCCGGGGGGTAGCGGGGTCCGCTCGCGCCGCCGGGGGCGCTGCAGGCGCCCAACCCCAGCAGCAGGACCAGCCAACCGAACCGTCGCAGTTCGTGCACCGGACCTCCCGCCCCTGCCATAACACAGCTTCCCCGCCGCCGCAAGCCTACCGGCGCGAGGCGGTCTGCGCTTGCAATCCCCCGGCCCTCCTTTCTATACTTAGAAAGCTTGGACGGCCCGGGGCGCCCCTGGCCCCGGGACTGGCCGCCTCCAAACCGCTTTACGAGCGGCGCGGGGGCGGTTAAAATCGGGGCTTGGGCTTTGCCGCCCCGAACGGTCTTTGAAAGACGGGGGCTTTTGGAAGGAAGGGAGTGGTGCTTTGCCGACGATCAACCAGCTGGTCCGCTACGGCCGCAAGGTCAAACCGAAGAAGAGCAAGGTTCCGGCGTTGAAGGGGAGCCCGTTCCGCCGGGGCGTCTGCACCGTGGTGCGCACCGTGACCCCGAAGAAGCCGAACTCGGCGCTCCGGAAGGTGGCCAAGGTGCGGCTCACCTCGGGCTACGAGGTGACCGCCTACATCCCCGGCGAGGGCCACAACCTGCAGGAGCACTCGGTGGTGCTGGTGCGGGGTGGCCGTGTCAAGGACTTGCCGGGCGTGCGCTACCACATCGTGCGCGGGGTCTACGACGCCGCCGGCGTGGAGGGGCGCAAGAAGAGCCGCTCCAAGTACGGCACCAAGCGGCCCAAGGGGTAAGCCATGGCTAGGAGAAGAAGAGCAGAGATCCGTAAGCTGCCGCCCGACCTCGTCTACGGCGACGTGGTGGTGACCGCCTTCATCAACAAGATCATGCGCGACGGCAAGAAGAACCTGGCCGCCCGCATCTTCTACGACGCCTGCCGCATCATCCAGGAGCGGACCGGCCAGGAGCCCCTCAAGGTCTTCAAGGCGGCGGTGGAGAACACCAAGCCGCGCATGGAGACCCGCTCCCGTCGCGTCGGCGGCTCCAACTACCAGGTCCCGGTCGAGGTCAGCCCGCGCCGTCAGCAGTCGCTGGCCCTTCGCTGGCTGGTGCAGGCGGCCAACCAGCGCCCCGAGCGCACCGCCGCCGAGCGCATCGCCGCCGAGCTGATCGAGGCGGCCGAGGGCAAGGGCGGGGCGGTCAAAAAGCGCGAGGAAGTCGAGCGCATGGCCGAGGCCAACCGGGCCTACGCCCACTACCGGTGGTAGCGATGGCGCAGAAGACCTTCGACTACACCAAATTCGACCTGAAGAAGACCCGCAACATCGGGATCGCGGCCCACATCGACGCGGGCAAGACCACCACCACCGAGCGCATCCTCTTCTACACCGGGCGCATCCACAAGATCGGTGAGGTCCACGAGGGCGCCGCCACCATGGACTTCATGGAGCAGGAGCGCGAGCGGGGGATCACCATCACCGCGGCGGTGACCACGGCGTTCTGGAAGGAACACCGCATCAACATCATCGACACCCCCGGCCACGTCGACTTCACCATCGAGGTGGAGCGCTCGATGCGCGTCCTCGACGGCGCGGTGGTGGTCTTCGACGCCTCCCAGGGCGTGGAGCCGCAGTCGGAGACGGTCTGGCGCCAGGCCGACAAGTACCGGGTGCCCCGCATCGCCTTCGCCAACAAGATGGACAAGACCGGCGCCGACATCTGGCTGGTGATCAACTCGATGAAGGAGCGGGTGGGCGCCCGGCCGGTCCTGATGCAGCTCCCCATCGGCCAGGAGGACAGCTTCTCCGGGATCATCGACCTGCTCCGGATGAAGGCCTACACCTACGGCAACGACCTGGGCACCGACATCCGCGAGGTGGAGATCCCCGAGGAGTTCCGGTCGCAGGCCGAGGAGTGGCACGAGAAGCTGATCGAGACCGCCGCCGACTTCGACGAGGAGATCATGATGAAGTACCTCGAGGGCGAGGAGATCTCCGAGGACGAGATCAAGGCGGCGATCCGCAAGGGCACCATCTCCCTGGACATCACCCCCGTCTTTTTGGGTTCCGCCCTCAAAAACAAAGGCGTGCAGTTGCTTTTGGACGCGATCGTCGACTACCTGCCCTCGCCCCTCGACATCCCCCCGATCAAGGGCACCACCCCCGACGGTCGCGAGGTCGAGCGGCGCCCGGACCCGAACGGCCCGCTGGCGGCGCTCGCCTTCAAGATCATGGCCGACCCCTACGTCGGCCGGCTGACCTTCATCCGGGTCTACTCCGGCACCATCCGGGCCGGCTCCTACGTCTTCAACTCCACCAAGGGCAAGAAGGAGCGCATCGGCCGGCTGCTCCGGATGCACGCCAACCACCGCGAGGAGGTCGAGGAGCTCCAGGCCGGCGACCTGGGCGCGGTGGTGGGGCTCAAGGACACCGTCACCGGCGACACCCTGGTGGGTGAGAAGGACGAGCCCATCATCCTCGAGTCGATCGACATCCCCGAGCCGGTGATCGACGTCGCCATCGAGCCCAAGTCCAAGGCCGACCAGGAGAAGCTGGCGATGGCGCTGCAGCGGCTCTCCGAGGAGGACCCCACCTTCCGGGTCCACACCGACCCCGAGAGCGGCCAGACCATCATCTCGGGGATGGGCGAGCTGCACCTGGAGATCATCGTCGACCGGCTGAAGCGCGAGTTCAAGGTCGAGGCCAACGTGGGCAAGCCCCAGGTCGCCTACCGCGAGACGATCACCGTCCCGGTGGACGCCGAGGGCAAGTTCATCCGCCAGACCGGCGGCCGCGGCCAGTACGGCCACGTCAAGATCAAGGCCGAGCCCCTGCCCCGCGGCGGCGGCTTCGAGTTCGTCAACGCCATCGTCGGCGGCGTGATCCCCAAGGACTTCATCCCGGCGGTGCAGAAGGGCGTCGAGGAGGCGATGCAGTCCGGGCCCTTGATCGGCTTCCCGGTGGTCGACCTCAAGGTCACCCTCTACGACGGCTCCTACCACGAGGTCGACTCCTCCGAGATGGCCTTCAAGATCGCCGCCTCGATGGCGCTCAAGGACGCGGTCAAGAAGGGGCGGCCGGCGATCCTGGAGCCGATCATGAAGGTCGAGGTGGTCACCCCCGAGGACTACCTCGGCGACGTGATCGGCGACTTGAACTCCCGCCGGGGCCAGATCCTCGGCATGGAGCCCCGCGGCAACGCGCAGGTGGTGCGGGCCTACGTGCCCCTGGCCGAGATGTTCGGCTACGCCACCGACCTGCGCTCCAAGACCCAAGGTCGGGCCTCGTTCGTGATGTTCTTCGACCACTACGCCGAGGTTCCCAAGCAGATCCAAGAGAAGCTGATGAAGGAGTGAGGTGAGGGCCATGGCGAAAGAGGAATTCAAACGAACGAAGCCCCACGTGAACGTCGGGACGATCGGGCACGTGGACCACGGGAAGACGACGCTGACGGCGGCGATCACCTACGCGGCGGCGGCGGAAAACCCCAACG
>Ga0256835_1000784_pt1 | contig 21110 bp, 19 predicted proteins | sample PIR30metaG_FD_185972 | JGI IMG/M metagenome (GOLD analysis project Ga0256835, IMG submission 185972) | Hydrothermal vent microbial communities from East Pacific Rise, Pacific Ocean - PIR-30 | ecosystem: Environmental > Aquatic > Marine > Hydrothermal vents | place: Pacific Ocean: East Pacific...
ATAACGACGGCCGTGATCGTGCCCACTACACTAATGCACCTCCATATTGTTAACATATTGTTCGAAAACCCTGTTAAGAAAGAAGATATTATTGATGCGTTATCAAGGAGGAAAAGAATAGCCCTAATCAATGCCAAGCTAACAGGGATTGATTCAACAGCCAAGATAGTTGAGGCGGCAAGAGATCTTGGTAGAAAGAGATATGATGTACCCGAGCTGATCATATGGGAAGACAGCATACACGTATCAGGCAATGAAGTCATATTAATGCAGGCTGTTCACCAAGAATCAATTGTTGTCCCGGAAAACATTGATGCATTAAGAGCAGTTACCGGACTCGTATCTAGACCCGAAGAATCCATAAAGATAACGGATCAAACTCTTGGAATAGGTGTTTTTCAGGATAGTTTCCTCGGCCCAAACCGTAATACCCTTGAATAGCCAGATATAGTTGTAGGGGGTGAAAATATGAGCTATAGAGAAGCACCCACATACGAGATAAGCTTCATGTTTAGGAAAATACTTGTCCCAGTGGATGGTAGTGAAAACAGCCTAAAAGCACTGGACCTCGCAATTGACCTCGCAAAACACTATGGATCCAAGATAACCGTGATCCACGTCAAGCCGACGGGATTCAATCCCCAGCAAGATCCTATCGAGAAGGCAAAGAACAGGGCGAAAGGAAGAGGAGTCGAAATAACATACAAGACAAAAGAGTTCGACCCGGCCGAGTCAAGCACATCGCAGGCAATACTCGAAGAAATAACCAATGGAAACTACGACTTAGTAGTGATGGGGGCGAGAGGGAGAACATTAAGTGGAGAAATATATCTAGGTAGTAAAGCATTATCCGTAGCTATTAACTCGCCTGTAACAGTAATTATTGTAAGATAAAACTTTTTTACTCCTCGATCAACAATCTCATCGCTTTAGGATAATCTTCTTCGGGCATCACTTCTGCGGCCGCCTTGTAATAGTTGGCGAGACCTGATGACACGTTAGCCGGATAACCTGCGTCATGCAGTGTTCTAGCTATGAGCGAGTAATCCTTAGCTGCACCAGCAACGCTGAACTTGGATTCCTGTCTTTCGCTCATAGCTCTCATGTAGTACTTCTTTACAGCTTCTCCGAACCATAGTTTCGACGCAATACGCAGGAACTTCTCATGCTCAACACTATAGGCTTCAAGTATAGCTAGGCTTTCACCTATCAATGCAGGCATCACTAGGCCTATATTGTTTAGTGCAAGTTTCAACGCTGAAGCAGACGGTATAAGACCGGCTCTGAACACTTCCTGGCTATAAATCGATGCTATTTCCTCGGCTAGATCAAGATCCTCCTCATCACCAGCAAGAATTGTTATAAGCTTACCAGTCCTAGCTTGATCCCTACTACCATACACTGGCGATTCAACGTAGTGCAAACCATTATTCTTAAGCAAATTATAGACATACATACTCGTCATAGGTGTTATCGTCGTTGAATTCATTATTAGGACATCCTTATTATTAAGCCGTAATAAGCCATGCTCCCCCGTTACGATCTCCATTAGAGATAGGTCGTCAAACACGAAGACTATGATAGCATCAACATCATCCATATTATCAGGCGTATCAGCAACACTACACTCTATCCTCCCACATAGTTCTTCCGCCTTAGCCCTAGTTCTATTGTAAACAACTAGCTCAACATCTTTGCCCGAAAGATACTCTGCAAGCGCCGAACCCATCCGACCAGTACCAATAATACCTATCTTCACATCCCATGCACCTAGCACTCTATTTTCTCATCAGTTTCAACCGTCGGCTTCAACGGTATCATGCATAGGAATCTCAGATCTTTATCGCCCTTATTCCAATACTCATGCTCAACATTTGGAGGCACGTAGATGAAGAATCCTGGAGAGACACGATATATTCTCGACCCGATCCTGAGCTCGCCAACGCCTTCGAGAACAAATATCTCATGCTCCCAAGGATGATGATGCGGATTGATATGGCCTCCAGGCTTTATTGTGAATAGTCTCATAGCAAATGCTCTAGCACCGTCATCCTCCTTGATCAACCACCTAACATAGGTCTTCGTACCCATTTCATCAGGAACTTTTTGTTCCTCAATAATCTCGTAGTGCCCGATCTTCTCGCCACAAGGTCCTATCCAAATATCCATGACCAGCACCACGATAGTAATATATGTCTATAATAAATAAAAATACCAAACCTAAGATCTTGCTATAATATCAAAACCAACACACTAGTTGGCATGATATACAGAATAACAGTATAATGATAAATCATATATAGAGTAGCTCTTTTAAATGTTTAGTCAAAGAACATACCAAACAAATGAAAAAATAATATATCAATTTTCTGTTCAGAACCAATTCCTAGCAAAAGGAGGGGAAAATAGTGCCTTCGATACCAAAACTATTCACTAACGGAAAACATACAAGGGTAATAACGTACATGTTATGTACAGTTCTAATAGCGATAATACTATTGTCACCAATATCACTTGCACAGGGAACACTAAAACAAGAAAGCTTCGGGCTAACCAAGAAAATAGACTACGATACATATGCATCTCCCTCAGACCGAGATTCTACAATAACACTAACAATACCAATAACAGATGGAAACACTGGATTCCTAATCGACGCAACAAAAAAGGTAACAACAACTCTTGACTGGGGAGGAGTGGGCATCATAGCGACGGCAACCGTTGTACACTTCAGCGGATATGTCGATGATAAAGGTAACCTGGTATTTAAATTCATGGACGACGCAGCAGGAGGATGGACAAGTAAAAAAGGACCCTCAAAAGAGTATGAACAAGGTCACTTGAGAGTAAAAGTAGATATATCAATGACAATACAAGATCATGACCTTATCAAAAGACAACTCTGGTTCATTACTGTCCACAAAGTATCTTATATAAAGGCTAGTTCATCGATAACTGCAGAGCTAAAACTAGAGGTAACTATTGAAGGTTTTGGAGGAGGTATAAAAATCGAAAACACTTATGAAGAAGGAGAATACTATGCTGTCGAGTATACAATGACATTACCCTATGGAGAAGCATATGAATACTGCGATGCAAAAGTTAGTTATGCGGAATATATCAACGGACAGTTATCTTATAGCAATACAAAGCTGCTTCATTCGGAGGCAGTAATAGAAGGAATAGTATACAGATCTTGGGGGAGCTGAAATGAGGGCCCATAGAATAGCCTTAGCATCTATTGTTTTTTTAACAATAATCGTTATTTCATTTATGCCCATTAATCTAGTGAATGGCTATATATTTCAGATATGCAGCTCTGGAAAGGCTACTATTTATTCTTACCCTGTAAACCGTATAGTATGGCTAGATACAGTGGAAGTCTATAACAGACCTTTTATAATGAAGATTGATGCAGATGGTGTACTTATAACATTATATGTGTATCCTTCGGATAGTGTCAAAAACTACAGACTAGTAATTAGTAGCTATAAGATAATAGATAATTCCATATTGCTTATCAACGGAACCCTGTATACACCTCTATTATACGTCCATGTTAGCTATGCTGTTGATGGAAACATCACGTATTCGTTGAAGGAGATAAATCAGAGCTGGATATCTCTAGTGATAGAAATGGATGATATACGGGGATACATTGCAGATGGGCTTTATCCTCAATTGCCCCTTCAAAACAATATATTATACAGAAAAATTGCTTATGTAGGAGGTGTACCGATATATTTCCAAAAACTTAGTCAGGAATATCTTATTAACTTGAAAACTGGTGATATGTATCTCAAAATCAAAAGCGGAAACCATCTACTATATCTTGGAACTACACCGTTATTCCCCTACTATGCAATAAAAGGACCACGCTATTTTGTGGATGAAGTGATTAGTAATGTAAAGGAGAACCTAGAACAGTTATTAAGTCAAAAAAACTATTTACAAAACATAATTAAAAAGGTAAGTTCATCAGAGAACAAGACCAGTGAAGCACATATTCTGAATTATTATGTAGATGAGATTTTCAAAGAATCAATGCCTAGAGGAGAATACGTAGGGTATAGATATAATGTCCAACTTATGCAGGAGGAGATCGGAGTAATCGGTTACGAACAAATAAGAAGATATGTCGATATTGCATCCTTTAACAGGACATACCTTAAACAAAAGAGCCAAGAATTATTAGAGAGCCTCAAGGATAAGAACCTAAAAAGAGCGGAGGAGATCATACTAGGCGCTATTACCCATCACAGAATAGATATATTCAATCCTGAGGGTTTAGAAAAAGATATCTTATCACTGAATTTCCATTGGATATACCCTATAATTACGCCTAACACATTCTTAGTATTGCCCGTAGTGCTTAACAGTACTTCTAAACCGATATACCTGGCATTAAGCACAGGGCCTCTTCCCAACAACTATCATAATCTAAAAACTTACATACAGGATACGATCAGAAGCCTAGAGAAAAGATACCATACTAATAATATTATGTACAGATACTACCCTGGTAATGCGACAATATATTTCTATGTAAACAGAACGATAGTTTATGGGTATACATTTTGGCCTGTTGATGTAAATGGAACAGATTACTTCAACATAGTCGTACATGGCGATCTCTATAAAGAAATCATAGCGTCAAATAAGCAGTGGAGCATCTACTATGGTGTAGTCAATAACTTCATGTTGAGGATCAAAGATATTATCAGGGATTTCCTAGTTGCAGCTGTAACTCATGGTGTTAATTATGTAGAGCTAAAGAAAATTATTGAACGACTGGACGAGCTTCAGGATAATCTCAATAAATATATTCCCAGAACACCCTATGAAACATTGAATTATTCATTAACTACAACTGCAAGCACTTTTGAAGCAAACCATACAGGCACAAGTGGTACCTCTACTGTGACTGGTATATCGAGTAGCTATGGGTTACTTGCAGTGTTAGTTATAGTATTGGTTAGCGCGCTAGTTTTGATACAGCTACGCTGGAGAAAACATAGACAATAAATGTAGCATAATGCCTAATTATAGACGATCTGGGTGAATATATAGTTGGTTCACGAAATCATACATATGAGGATCTTCACAGGAATGTCTATACGCGAGTTCCTAGTAATGATTATATGTGCTACTGCTTCCGCGTTAGCGTCGGTGCTTTTTGTTCTCAACGGGATTTATAGGGCGGCACTGCTTGCAACTCCACCTTATACATTATATGGTTTATCAACAGTTATACGGAATATAACCGATATCTACGGCTTGATGCCCAATGATACATCTATTTTTCCATCTTTCATATACTTCTTCGTACAAAATATGACTAGTTCTTTCTGGCTAATAATGCTAATAGAGATTATTCTTTATATGGTATTCCTTTATCCTTATACCAGCAGAATAGCAAGCGGGTTACCTACAAATATATATAGAGTAAAGAAGAGCCCAGCACAATTACTGATTACTACTGGATTAGTATCAGTTTTGCTAGGACTACCTGTTACCTTATGGCCTTTTTTATCAGTTATATTTGTATCCATATTTTATATAGGCACATGGCCTATTGTACAACACATTTACAACTATATTATTATATGGTTAATATTAGTGCTAATGCCCTTCACAACAAGTATACTTTACCTAGGAACTCTTAGGTTTGATTTATCCCTTCTAATGTCTTTATCATTATCTTTGATTTACTATTTTATATGTATACGTTTTCCAATTCATCTTTTTGTCTTTGTTCCTGAAGTACTCGTGGCACTAATACTAGTCTATGTTTTTTCAAAACATAGATGGGTATCTACGTGGTGATTGTGGAAATGAGAATCTATCTATTGAGAACTGTTTTGCTTGCATTCATTGTTTCGTCAGTAGTTGCAGGTCTATCTACAATATATATACCAGATATCTTGCCCAGTAATGTTAGCCTCACATATTATGTTCAGGTAACTAATGAGACCCTGAAGCTTGCAAAAGTCGAAAAAGTTCTCCCTACATATAGATTGGATCTTTATTATCCGTTTAGGCCTGGAAACGCTCTTCTTAACATTGTAGTTCTTGGACTGAAAGGTTCTTATTCTATATATGTGAGTATCGATAACAAGCTCGTAGAGTATAGATACCATCCCATGCTGATACATGTGTTTCATCCATACCTAGCGATACATATATACCTCGTTCTCACTAACGCTTATCCTATCTCAAGTAATGTGAAGGTAATTGTATACATTACGGTGAAATAGGTTTGAACGATATAATATATCTCGAGAAAATTTATGCGGGATATAAGGGATTAGTTGTCCTAAAAAATATTAATATGAAGATTAGTAGAGGTTTAATCGTTGTATTAGGGCCGAATGGTTCAGGCAAGTCAACACTGTTCAAAATAATTGCAGGTCTCTTGAAACCCTTATCGGGAGAGATACGTGTCCTAGGATTAAAACCCTTTAGAGAGATCGCCAAGCTATCGGAGAAAATATTCTATCTTCCAGAAAAAGAAGTGCTACCAGCAAACTGTATCGTTGAAGACGCTATTGATACATTCAGAGAACTATATGGATCAAAAAATGTGGATAAATACCTGGAGCTTTTCAATCTATCCAAACATCTAACAAAGAGAATAGGAGAGTTATCTCAGGGTTACAGGAGAAGACTACATCTTATAGAAGCTTTATCATCTGAACGAGATATTATTCTACTTGATGAACCATTTAGAGGATTAGATTCCAGCTCTAGAGCACTTGCATCAGAGGCAATCAATTATGCTTCAAGAATAGGTAAATCATGCATTATAGTGTCAACCCATATAATTTCTAGGCTTTCTCCTGAAAAGATTTTCGTGATCGAGGATGGAAATATAAAGTTTGAGGGAAAAATAACCGATCTAGAACCGCAGGGATGCATTGTACTAGAGAAAAATGGTGAGATATTTAAGATATGCGGTGACAGGATAAGGTCTTTGGATCTATCAAATACTACAATTAAGACAATTGTATGCTAATACATGACTTATATACAGATTCCTTAATATGAACAAAAACTTAATTAATGATAGAAACATTGCTCGATGAGTAAATGATAGCATCTATAAGGCTATTAATACTTTTATTACTTAGGTGATATTGTGAGGTTTAATCCGAGAAAAGCTGCACTGATCATAGTTGATATGCAGGATAAGCTCCTCAAAATAATAAGTGATCGAAACAAGATTATTGGGAATATCCGGTTATTGGTTAAGCTAGCCAGGCTTGAAGGAATGCCAATAGTTGTTACCAAGCAGGTAAAGCTAGGTGAGATAGCGGCCGAAATAAAAGAGGTACTCCCAGCTGATATTGTTGTGTTTGAAAAGAAAAGCTTCAGCATATTCGGCGACGAGAAAATCTCTGCCTATATCGAGGGACTACAGAAACAACAACTTGTAATCACTGGTATTGAGACACACATATGTATATTACAATCCGTCATGGACGCCCTTGACGAGGGGTATAGGGTATACGTTCCTCCCGACGCAGTTGCTTCACAGATAGAACATGATCATCGCTACGCATTATCGCATATGGCCAGGCTCGGAGCAATAACTCTACCGTCCGAATCCCTGGTATACATGGCTATGAAGACTAGTGAATATCCGGGCTTCAAGGAGATCCTTGAAGCCGTTAAAGAGCGACGGAGAAATCAGTAGAACACCGTTATATTCGGAAGCAATGATACTATTTAAAAGGGTGCTACAATTGTTGATAAACAAGCTTATCCCAAGTATTAGGGAGAAAATAGATCCATGGCTAGCCTACGACTCACTTAAAAAGATCACATGGTACCATAGGCTCCAGGGATCAACAGGGCTATGGGACGCTGTAAACACAATAAAGAATATCCTCTCCGAGCATGGTGTGAGTTCTAAGATATTAAAAGTGAAACAAGGAGAAAAGCTAGGCTTCTTAGAGGCACCTGCTTCATGGGATCCCGTAGAGGGATGGGTAGAGATCAAAGACGGAGACGAAACACTCCTCAAGATCAGCTATGACGAGCACCCGACACTTATATCAGCACATAGCCCTGGTGGTGAAGGAGAAGCTAAGCTGAGCCTTGAGAAAGAAGGTGGCGAAGCCATCATTGCTACCGGGCTACTAACATCACTATTCGAGAAACACCGGGATTCTAGGCTCATAGTGTACTATACTAGGTCGAGATATGCCGAGGCAGTACCGTATACAGGACTATTCCTAAGGCCAGGCGATACTAAAGGACCCTCCGTGGTCGGGATACCCACGGCACAGGCCTTACGAATAATTGAGAAACTTATCAGTGGCCGCGAACTAATTGTTTCGTGGAATATAAAGGTTAAATGGCATGATAAAGGCCTCCCAGTACTATACGCTGGCAATAAGGATCCGCGAATATTATTCGTTGCACATATATGTCATCCCAAACCAGGAGCACACGACAACGGTAGCGGTAGCGCCGCACTAATTGCTATAGCGAAATATCTTGAAGAACAAGGCAGAGATGATTGGGCCGCCGTATGGGTTCCCGAGTACACTGGTTCAATCCCTGTTCTAAACAGGGTTAGGCCGAAATATGTGGTAAACCTTGATATGGTTGGATCAAAACAATGGATAACAGGCTCAACACTATCCATTGTTGCACCTCCCTTATTCGTTAATGAAGAACCCGCGGCAGCTGCTTGGGCGGCTAGCTACACTGTATTTAACTCAGCTTCAAGCTTTGGCGGAAACAGTCTACCTAGATATAAGTGGGAGATAAGCCCATACACTATGGGGAGCGACCACGACGTCGCCCTCGCAACAGGAATCCCGGCAACGATGTTCAATGAATGGCCCAGCAAATACTATCATACAGATATGGATACATTCGATACTATAAGCAGAGATAATCTGAACCGTATAGTCATAGCTTCTCTCCTCACATACTATATCCTCGAAGACGAGGATGAAAGGAGAAAAACCGTCGATGCATTCAACAATTACAGGATCGGATGGTACTATCTAGAAAGCAACAAAAAGGGTGTAGAGCCTCCAGAGAGCCCTGCCAAACTGTTATCTGAGAAACTGCTTGCCAGCACTACGGAGAAACCCTTGTTACTCTCACCAATAACATCGAGGAAGATAATGAGAATTCTAGGAACAGATGTTTATGAAGAACTCAGAAAGATTAAAGGTTCTATAGAGTATATCGGCCTCTATGCACCACTACTCTATAGCCTTGGCGTAACTGATCACGAGAGGATCGCGAAGTACTATCAGTCAGAGAAACTGATAAGATGGCGTGACGAGGAATGGGAGAAGATAAAGGAAGCATTTACAAGGATCACTGAAGAACTACTACATTAGAGCGTTTTTCCTCAATGATGTCCCTACAAGTCTTTATCTCTACATTCTTTTTACGTGCATGTTCTAATACTCCTTCGGCGTACTTCTTCCACTTCGGATCTCGTAGGAGATGATGATCATATATTATCAGCTCGGGTTCTTGATCAATAACATATTTAGCGTTATCAATAGCTCTATTGAGATTGATCCGGTTAAACATGTATGGGAAAAGATAAGTCGGAGGCCCATCGAGCAAGATTATGTCGGGCTTGAGATCAGCTATGTAATAAGCGTAATCCTCTATTATAGGCCCCATGACATCGCTTGTATAGAATATCTTCTTCTCTCCAACACGTATGATTAATGGGACGACCCATCCTGTTCTATCATATTCTATCCCGTGATACCATGGCTCTAATAAATTGATCTTCACACCACCATATTCTATGCTACGGTTTTCAGCCCATCTAACAATTATATCTTGAGACTCGATCTCTCCGATCCAGTCGTGACTTGCCCAGTACTGTCTGAGTTTTTCAAACCATTTCTTGCCCTTCAATAATAATTCTCTCCGCCGAGATTCATAATCGCCGTAATTCTTCGACATAGCGTATACTAGTTTCTCAGTGGGATCGGGGAATTCCATTGCTATAGGTGACGAGATATAATCTTCTAGGCTCATGTTTATCGATGATAAAAGTTCTGATAGGAATAATCGTGCTCTTCTCCACTGACTCATGTTGATATAGTAGTTAGGATTCTTTACGAATAACTTCTTGCCTCGATAAATATTGTACTCTAGATCCCTATCGCTAGGTAATACGTGGTGGTCGTAGTGATAATGTGTAATAATTATTATGTCCGAGGCTCTGGCGTATTTCTCGATAGTCTTAATGGCTTTCCTCCTCAACTCCTTCTTAATTTGGGGGTCGAGCGGGTATGAGGGCTGTAAAGCCGCCGCACCAGGATCAATTAATACATATCTTTCCATATACTCAATAGCGAAAGAGAAAGACTTAGCGCCCAGGCTATCACACCAGACAATATGGAGCTTCGCATCGCTATCCAATCGTGTACTCACCTAACAGATATATTATTTTGACACGAGATAATGTTAGATTTATGTAGAGTATAACCAGGGATGTTTCCAGCGGATAAGATGTTTTGAGGGGTTACCTGGTTGCCCGTTATAAGGATCTCTAAGAGTGATTTAGAGAAACTAGTTGGTAAAGGGCTTTCTAGCGATGAAATAATGGATATACTGCCGAGGATTAAGTGCGAGATTGAAGTGATTGAAGACGATACTATAGAGTTTGAGACAACGCATGACCGGCCAGACCTCTATAGTGTTGAAGGCGTTGCCAGAGCCGTGCGTTCCTATCTCAAAGGAGTTATACCGCATTATAACTATGTAGACGAGGGCTACAAGGCGTATAATAAGGGTGTGCCTAAGAGACCATTTATAGCATTCGCTATTGTCAAGGACCTAGTTCTGGACGAAGAAGCCGTAAGGCAGATGATGCAGCTCCAGGAAAAACTAGCGATAACTTATGGACGGAGGAGACGTAAGGCTAGTATAGGGGTTTACGATCTTGATAAGATAAAGATGCCTGTATATTATGAACTAGTAGATCCAGATGAGACAAGGCTTGTGCCTCTTGAGGGCGAAGAGGAATTATCGCTTAGAGAGATATTGTCCAAGACAGAGAAAGGCCAGGAGTACGGGCATCTCATAGCATCATGGGAGAAATACCCGGTTATAAGAGATTCTAGGGGTAAAATACTCTCATTACCACCGATCATCAATGGTGAAGACACAAAGGTTACTGTGGAGACAAAGAATATACTTATTGATTCCACAGGGACTGATCTAGATACAGTTGTTAACATGGTCACGATCATGGCTACTAGTCTAGCTGAGAGAAGTAGGTCGAAAACTATTGTTTATGTAAAGACCTTTATGGATGGAAACAGGGTTGTCATAGCACCCCGTGATCGTGGGCCCGAGATAATTGTTGATCTCGCACGAGTTGAGGATGTACTTGGCGTGAAGCTCCCCAGGGAGACCTGTGTAGAACAATTATTGAAGGCCGGGATAGAGGCTAGAATAGAGCCTAATGGTAGATTAAGAGTTCTGGTTCCGCCTTACCGTATTGATCTGAGGACCGAGATCGATGTTATAGAAGAAATAGGCATAATGTATGGTCTTGACCTCATCGGGAGAGAATCATTCGAGATCCCGCCGTCGAGGGGTCCTGGCAGAGTACATCCATTAGAATTCTTATCGAGAAAAGTAAGACTTATCACTGCGAGTTATGGTTTCATCGAGGTAGCGAACTATATGATGAGCAACTATTATCTGCAGAGCAAAGTCTTCGGGACAGAGAAGCCTATTATAAAGGTGTTGAACCCTAAGATGGAGAAATATACTGGTTTGAGAAGATGGTTGACCCCCGGCCTCGTCAGTATAGTTAAGGATAACCAGGAGCGCGAACCAGTGATAAAGATCTTTGAGGTTGGAGACATCGTACTGCCTGATCCAGAGAGCCCCACCGGAGCGAGAATAGAGAGGAGACTAGGTATTCTCGTAAGCCATGACAAGGCTACCCTAACGGATGGATTAGCCTATGTACACGCTATCCTAGATAGACTAGGGGTTAAGCATAGGTTTGAGAAAGGATACGTTGAAGGATTGCTCAGAGAGAGGACAGCGTTCATACTGCATGGTGATAAACAAATAGGATTTGTGGGGGAAGTGCATCCCAAAGCTCTCAAAGAGCTGGGTATTGAGAAACCCGTTGTTGTGGCAGAGATCTATCTTAACGATTTATTAGATATTCTAGAGAAATAAGTTAGTCTCGAGGATGAGGCTTAGAAGGGATGACCCGTTACTGTTCGGGGATGAATTGACGGGCCTGGCTGAAACATTTTTCTCTATTCTTTGGGATACGCCAACATGTATAGGATCGGGGCCAAGATCGTTGTTGTTATAGCAACGGTTATAGCTGTGCTATAGTACGTCTGGTTGATCACTCCTAGCGATAATCCAAGGTTGAGCAGAGCTGTTTCGAGAGCACCTCTTCCCGACATGGCTAATCCAACAGCGATGCTTTTCCTCTTCTCGCGTAGAATCCTGTAGGCAATGGGTGTTGCCCCTATGAATTTTCCTAAAACAGCCATCGCTAGTAAGACTACGTAGAGCACTGGGCTAACCGCTCTGGGGACATAGACTACTCCGATATATGTGAAGAATAATGGTATGAATATAACATCCAGTACTATGGTGAAATCGCTTATGAACTCTGAGATCGCTATTCTCGTCCTTAGGAATGGGTCGTGGAATTCTCTACCCCTTCCAATTAGTATTCCAGCCAAATATGCGCCGATCAGTTCACTTAGTCCCGCCATTCTAGCAAGGAAAGCAAGTCCCAAAGCTAGTATAATACATGATGTAGCGAACCATAAATAGTCGTGGCTGATCGTCTTGTAGAAGCCTGTGAATCTCCGAGATAATAATCCGCTGATATAGAATATTATTCCGAGGAATACGGTTGTTTTTACCGATAAGAGGATGAGGGATTCAACATCGATCCTCCCATAGTTTAGCCCGGCTATGATACCAATAATGAATACCGCCATGATATCGTCGACGAAACTAGCTCCTACAAGCAAACTCTTACTCTTAACATCCCCTCTATGTGCTACGATAGCTGCGACGGTTTCTGTCGCTGTATTAGATAGTACTGCGGCCAAGAATATGGCTGCTAATAGATTAACACCAAGTGATAGCGAGGCGGCCAGAACAAGTATGAATGTGGCCGTAACACCCATAGCACCCATAAGTACGACCGCACTACCATGTCTCCGGAGCTCTCTGAAATCCGTTGTAAGGCCTGTATAGAACATTAGTAGAAGCAGGCCGAAAGACGCTATACCCATTAGTTCGGGGGATGGATAAACTATGCCTAATACATAAGGGCCAAGCACTATTCCTGCTATCACATGAGCTGCAACAGGGTGTAACTTATATTTTCTAAAAGGTATTTCGAGGAGCTTTGCAAGTATTAGCAGGGATACTAGGCCTAGTATAAAGGTTTCCTCCTGGTACAATCCCGGCTCACTCCAGCATGTAGGAAGCGACTAGTCTTCCATCGGTTAGCAATATATAGCTTTTCCTAGCGATTATAGGCATTACGTTAGGGCCGAAGACTTCTTCCTGTACAAGATAGCCGTCCTTTATCCTATATAGTCTAGTTATAGTGTTTTTCTTGGCTTGTTCATGAACAGCCACGATGTCTGAAGCCACAAGCGAATAATATACGTTCCTTATTATGTGGCTTGACCATCTTATTCCTCCTCTAAAATCATAGTTAGCTATAACAGGCATTCCCATGATGACAGATAAGGCTGTAACACTTAGGTCATCAGGATTAATATTGTAGACTCCCCTTGTAAACGGAGGCCTTGTCACAGTATACTCGATCGAATAATCTATCAGGTTGTATACTCGTATCTCGTTCCTATCCATGACTGCTACTTGTTTCGAGCTAAACCTCTCCATTCCAGGGATCCTGTGTGGTATCGGGTTGAATGGTATGAATAATGGGACTCCTTCATCACTTATGACTTCTTCTCCATCATTATTGTAGCCGCGGCAGTAGAGTTTTCCTTCTTGCTCACTTATTATGAATATCATGTCCGGTGATGACACCAGGTATCCTCCGAACCTTGATAGCTCATCGATGATCGCTCCTGTCGATGCATCGAAGATCACGGATGCCGTGTTATCTTCGGTAAAACCATGGGCTGTAACAGCTATGATATTATCAGTTGCCGCTATGTCGAAAGAAAATATTTTTCCAAGACCTATTGTTTCTAGCACGTCTCCGTGGACACTATATACTTGTATCTCGAGCGTATAGTTCGGAGAAAGTACGGCTGCTACGCATATGTCTTTCCTACACTCCATTTTTGCGTCGAGGCCCCTTACGATCTTCCCCCATACTTTTTTCTTATAGCCCTTGAAACACTGGAAGGTGAAGAATTCCCTCCTGCGTTCCACGCTTCCTCTCAGCTCTACCTCGTCCAAAGTATTTATGCTGGTTTTACCGCTTATCGAGTTGATCCTATACTCGATCATCTTGTCGACACAGTATAGTTTAATAATAAGCCATTCACCCTCAATGTTGAAGCCGTCAAGACTGCAGTAGTCCGGGAATTTCCTAGTCCATACATGTGTAACAGGCAATACACGCGCCTCCGCTACGCGGTATTAATACCTTTATATCTATCCTAAAATACTATGAACTATGTAAAACCATTACGTTCACAATAGTAACATTACTGTGCTAACTTATTAGTATATCAGCCCCGGCAGGTGTGTTAGTTGAGTGAAAGGGTATTCGTTTCACCGATGATAATAGAGGAGAACATACTGGGAGAAGAACCTGAGCCTAGTAGGCCTAGACAGGTATATGTTTTCAAGGATAAAGAAGAGGTTTACCCGGGACTAGCGTATAGCCGGGCATTTGTATATGCGAGAACAGGTGGTCTTGAAAGATTTTATTTAAAACAAGTATCAGGTGTTTATCACTTATTCCATAATGAGAGAAGCCTTGCAGCCGTTTATGGCCTAATATATAATATTGCAGGCACAATCCAGAGGATAGGCATAGCGATACAACTCCCTGATTACACACATAGCTTCATAGTGTTAGAAGGAGTTAACCCCGTCTACGAGTTAACAGAGTATAAGACAGGGTTTCTCTCGAAGAAAATATGTATTCCTAAGAGAATCGATGTAGGCTTATCCGGTAATAGATTGGTGGCGTATATACGTTCAGTAACTGCCGAGAACGAGAGATGCGAAGACATAATAGTATATGAGAAATCACCTGGGAAGTTCTCAATAAGAAAAGTCGGTAACGGTGTGCCTCTAGGCTGGAACGGTAAATGGTTCACCTACCTAGAGATGAGGAAGGACAATATCGTGTTAAACTCATACGTAATGGGAGAGTGGAGAAAACATACCTTACCAAAATCTGTTATATCGGAAAGATACCGTGTTCCAGGAGCAATGGCTTACTACGATGGAGAACACATAGTCCTCAACAACGGTTACGAACTAGTAGGAATAGACCTAGATAAAGCAGTTAGCCTATGGCGTAAAACATTCGGGGAAAACGTGCACACACCGCTAATCGCTGTCGAGAACAAGGAGACATTGGCGTTTAAAGACAAAGAACTATACCTCCTAAACGTCGAGACTGGCGCACCTATATGGAAACAGCAATTCGATAAACAAATAACCGCCGCAGGCCTCGGCAACCGCTACCTGGGCGTTGCTACAAACGATATCCTCTACATCTATGAGAGAATAATGAACAGGTTCAGACTCATAGGCAGATACAAGGTTCCCGGGCTCATCAATGGTATAAGCATATATGAGAAAAGCGAGGATGAACAAACAGCTCTGATAGGATACATATCGCCTGACGAAGTACCACACGTTATACAGGCTAATTTCGCCGAGTCAATAGGGTTTAGGATCAAAGACTTCGAGATAGCATCCGGCGGAACCGCAGAGTATGAGATCATGGAGGTTACACCCACAGTAGAACTCATAAGAAAACCACGTGCACAGCTCAAGATCATATCGGAGAGCAACAGGATCATAATCATTGATAGAGGCAGTCCTCCGGGCACATATACGGCCACTGTTCTAGTTAAGATACCTGGCTTCCTACCTATCATCGAAGATATAAAGATCGTTGTGAAAAAACTGGAGAGCGCGTTCAGAGAGATCAGAATACAGCCTAAAATAGTCCCAGGAGTGCTTGGACCATTCGTCCCCGTAACAGTTGATCCACTGGTTGAGCTGGACGACCTATATATCGTCGCTACAAGCGATGATGGAAATCTATATGGAACAACAACTGTTCATCAAGACCTCCGCGTAGGGAGGAAGGTGCTACCACTGTATATTCTCTGGGCTAAAACCGGTGTGTACCAGGCAAAAATATCAATTGTTGCTAGAAGCCATAGGAGACAAATATACGAGGAGATAAGAGCCAAGATCCTCGCGGACTTCGATATACCGCCCTTCCACCTCAGAGTAACAGGGACAACAGCATACATATGGTCGCCGTTCGATATCGATGCCGCTAAAATAATATTCGAGAGCCGCGAAGCAGAATACACGATCATACAAGATCTAAGGAAGGGATGGAACGAAATAGATACACATGGAATGATACCCGATAGAGTAAGGATTAGGCTGAAGAGCGGGATAGAGTATATTGTCTGGAGGGGTCTCAGCTGGATCCAGTTGAGGAGGTCAGAATAATCATTGTAATAACGGGTTTTCTGGCATTACTATTAGAGATTATAGCGTTAATGCTTGAGAGAAAATCAAATATGAGCACGAATAAAGACGAATAATTCGTCCACAAGCTTCTCTAGTCGTTCAAGCCTCTTTTTAATATCTTCAATTTCCTCCTCTAATACCGCTACTCGCTCGTCCAGGGCAAGATTATTCTCTACGTTATGGTTTTCATCAGGTTTCTCACTCAATATCATCCACCCATGAATATGTCCAGGCCCTTCTTAGGTATAAAATAGATTTCCGAAGACCAATTAATCTTCTCTAATCTTCCCTGCTCAACAAGTCTTTCAGCATACACTACGCCTTCATTACCATAAACTTTTATGATCTCCTTAACGCTTAACGGTTTTCTCAATACATGATTGTATATACTCTCTTCAACATCTCCCGCCAAGATAATGTTTTGCTCAGGAATTGAACCACACATCTTTACATCAATGCCTTCTTCTTCGAGAATTCTCCTGGCTTTGTCGAGAAGTTTTCCCCTTAAAGGTTTTATATCACGTGATCTTCCAGGCCTATTTATGGTTTTGAGGAAAACTTTGTTTATTCCAATGCTCTTGAGAGTTGCCGCGAGCTCTAAGAGGTAGCGTGATTCGCCGGGGTTAAACCATTCATTTCTAAACATGTTTATCTCAGCATATATTTTCCGCTTAGCGTATTTTGGCAGGGAACGCATGATTTTTCTGAGCGAATATATACTGGCCTTGTCGAGTGGATCTACTAGGAGCTTGCGGGGTTCACCGACTACATCTAATGGTACAAGGATGTAATCCGTTGTTCTAAATATTGGTTCAACCCATTTCTCAGCAAGAAGATATCCAGTTGTTCTTAGAACGACACGTTCTGAACACCCATAGTTTGATGAGATTGTTTTTACTTTCTCGATTATTAGGGGGGTTTGGAAATTGAGGAGAGGATCACCCATACCCCAGATCATTATAGTGTTATAGACGCATCCGTTCAACTGTATGAATTCATCGAGCTCCTGAGATATTCTTTCCGGCGAAACATAGAGTTGGGGCTGAAGGGTTTTCTTGAAATACCATGGTATTATGGGACAGTATATGCAATTGTACGGGCATTTCCTCGGCGGCATCAATGGATCTATGCCGAGAGAATAGCCCCAGCACCTGCTGGGATGCGGGCCATAAATACATCTGATTTTCATCTCTACTTATCCCCGCGTATTCCTCAGTAATGCTATGAAGAAGCCCTGTGAATTATGTATATGGGGCATTACCCTTGCAACACTATCCGATGACTCAAAGCCAGGATAGGGATCGGAGAGTCTTTTGTCATTAATCTTCACGGGCTCAGCAAGGCCCTCCGCGATCAACCGGTCAACCACCATTTCTCCTTCAAGTGGATGAATACTGCATGTTATATACTCTATTAGTCCGACCCCGTTTATTAGCAGGTTTTTGAGAATAGAGTATTGGACTTCGTGATAATATCTTAGCTTATCCTTCCTCATAATATTCAGCTTAATAGCAGGATCTGATGATACCGCGCCGCTACCGCTGCAGGGGGCGTCGACAATTGTTAGGCCGAATATATTTCCGTTGATACGGACATTGCTAGAATCAGCGTTTATAAGAACTACTGAGCGCTTATCGACACCAAGCCTGTCGAGAAGCTCTTTTTCAACGAAAAGCCTTCTCAAGGACTTGTCAATCGCTAATGCATTGATCCTGTTATTCGTCAACATGAAGACTTGGCTTAGCTTGTTGCCGGGAGCACTGCAGGCGTCAAGTATTCTCCTAAATTTCCCGAGTGGAAGTACATCAATTGCTAGAGCACTCGCGAGATCCTGCGAGACGACAACTCCCTTCCTGACGGCCTCAATATTTCTGAGCGATCCCCATTTGGGGTGTTCGACATAGACCATGTAGTCTACGAGATTGCTCCGTGATACTACTATGCCGTTCTTCTCGAGTAGACTTATTGCTTCCTCAGGAGATGATTTGAGAGTATTTATCCTAAGCCATCTTTTCTTCTCATTAAGCTTTCGAAGCATTTTCTCTAATGCACGTCTATCCATTAGGCCCAATAGGTCTTTTACAAGATACTCCGGATAACCGTATAGTATGCTCAGCTTCTTCGATATTGACAGCCTAGATGCTTCTTCTCTTAGTTTTTTCTGAAGCTGTTTCACACTAAACCCTAAGGAGGCGAAGTATGCGGCTAGCCCTGCCGGGTGCGTGCCATAGCCGTATTTTGCGGATAACCATCTTATACCATAATAGTACGTTACGAAGTACCAGCCGACCTTGTAAAATGTACTTAGCAACCACTTAGGCACATTATACCTAGTAGTAATAGTTTTGAAAGCTTTATCATAACTGACATGTGTGGCCATGATATGTTTTAGAAGGAGTGTGAGAAAGAACTGTAGCTCATGGGACGGAGGTGTTGTCTCCAATACCTATCACTAGCCTAGACTCTCTAGCATCATTTCTATTCGATTCACGAAACTTACCGGATCTATATATCTCACCCCTAGTTCTCTACACATTCTCATTATCCCTTCATCATTCGTTACAACTTCACCGCCTAGTTCAAATGCAAGTATGATGATGTCGAGATCAACATCGGTATCGACTATTCCTTTCCTAGTTGCTTCACGGTATTTTTCCCTTAGATCATGTATTGATTCTGCAAGGATCTCGTCGAGCTCGTCCTTTTCTTTCGCCTCGTATCCTAGCTTGATCGTTTTTCTAACCATGTCTTCAGCGACTCGTAGGCCCTTCGTTATCCTTGTCCTTAAGTCTTTGATCCAGTTGCTAAGTATTATCGCTGGGAGCTTTATCCCATAGAGGTCAGGGCTCCTAACTGTTAGAACAGAGATTAATCTGTCTACAATGGTTTTATCGACATTGTTTCTAATCAAGAATCTTCGTAGTTCTTCAGCAGTAGTGGGCGGTGTATAGAGGCTTAGCCCGAGCCTTGCACGGGCCTTCGTGAGAAGATCTATTAGTGCTTTGATTGTTTCGTTCAACGTACTAGTTCCCAATTTTTCCCGCAGCCTTGGATCGGTAAAAGCACTCGTATCCAGCACGTAGATCTCGGGCATTTTAGTCCCCTTTCTCACTTAGGAATACTTACTACTTCGACGTCACGAGCACTCGTTTTTCTCACAAAGAACGGTATTATGGGTTCTGGTAGGTTTCTAAGGAGCTGAAGATCACTAGTGAAGAGATCACGTATATCGTCGATACCTAGTACAGCCATCGCCAATCTATCAATACCTATACCCCAAGCGATAGCCTTGACGCCTGGAGCGCCGAGTATCTCCATGACCTCGGGCCTAAATACACCGCCTGGTAACGCCTCAATCCATCCGAGAGTCGGGTGCTTGATGAATCCTTCTACGCTGGGCTCTGTGAATGGGAAGTATCCGGGCTTGAACCATATCTTCTTTATTCCCAGTGCTGCGACGAATTCTTTGAAGAACGCTAGTAGGTGCTTAAGGTTAACATTCTTACCGACGATAATCCCGTCTAGCTGGTAGAACTCCATTGCGTGCTTAGCGTCCAGTGTCTCGGGCCTGAACACCCTGTCTAGGCTGAACGCCCGGTATTCTCCTTCTCCCTTCTCATATATCGTTCTAACAGATACCGCCGTGGTCTGGCTTCTCAGTACCGGGCGTAGTGCTCTGAGCGGGTTCCACTTATACTTCCAGCTCCTCTCATGAACGGTTTTAGCGCGCTCTAATAGTTCGCTGGGTAGTCTACCCCTGAAATCTGTGTCGACAAAGAAAGTGTCATGTATCTCTCTTGCTGGATGGTCTTGGGGCTGGAATAATGCGTCGAAGTTCCAGAACTCTAGCTCGACATGAGGACCTTTAACTTCTTCGAAACCCATAGCAATAAGTATTTCCCGCACCATGTCTAGAAACTCCATATATGCGTTGAGCCTCGCTGGTTTAGGCTTAGGGGGCTCAATGGATAGATCGAACTCCTTAATATATAGTTCTCCGAGCCTGTCAGCCATGGATGGTGTTATGACCGTTGTGACTTCAAATGGCTTAACTAGTTCTTCCGACATAAGTCTTCTGAGATCAGGGATCGGCTCGATAATGATTCTTGATACACGTTCTATACGGATGAGCTTCCTTCTACGTAGAAGACTTATTGTCTTATCGGGTATCTCCCCGCCTCTCTTTATCTCTAGGAGAGCTGATCTAATCCAAGCGGCTTCTTCGAGCGCATCAAAGCATTTTTTCTCATCACCTATTCTCACGATCCCCTGTATTATTCTTAGACATCCATGTCTAACAAGATGTTGAAGACCTATTCTCGCCATCTTATGATCCAGGCCTGATTGTTCAGCTATACATTCGATGAACTTAGGCACCGGGTTATCTATACATCTATACA
>Ga0256835_1000785_pt1 | contig 21069 bp, 19 predicted proteins | sample PIR30metaG_FD_185972 | JGI IMG/M metagenome (GOLD analysis project Ga0256835, IMG submission 185972) | Hydrothermal vent microbial communities from East Pacific Rise, Pacific Ocean - PIR-30 | ecosystem: Environmental > Aquatic > Marine > Hydrothermal vents | place: Pacific Ocean: East Pacific...
TGTCCGGCCAGGGCCCGGGCCAGGGCCAGCAGTTGCCGCTGGCCGGCGCTGAGCCTACGGGCGCCTTCGCCCAGCTCGGTGTCCAGGCCGTGGTCCAGTTGATCCACGAAGTGCCGCGCCCCGCTCACCTCCAGGGCCTGGCGCAGGTGCGCCTCGTCAATCCAGTCGCGGCCCAGCACGATGTTGTCGGCCACCGTGCCGGCCAGCAAAAAGACGTCCTGGTCCACCAGGGCCATCCGGCGGGCCAGCTCGCCGCGCTCCACCCGGGTGAGGTCCACCCCGTCGATCAAGACCCGCCCCTCCTGGGGATCGTACAGGCGCAGCAGCAGGTTCACCAGGCTGGACTTGCCCGCGCCGGTGGCTCCCACCACGGCCCAGGTCTCACCCGGCTCTATGGTGAAGTCGACTTCCCGCAGCACCGGCTGGTGGGGATGGTAGCCAAAGGTGACCCGCTCGAAGCGCACCCGGCCGGCCCCGGAGCGCGGCAGGGGCTGGGGACGCGCCGGCCGGGGTAGGGTCTGGTCGTTGTCCAGCAGGTGGAAGATGCGCTCGCCCGAGGCCAGGGCGTTTTGCAGGATGTTGTACTTCTCGGCCAGGTCGCGCACCGGGCGGAAGAACATCTGCATGTAGGAGATGAAGGCCACCAGGGTGCCCAGGCTGATGCGGTCGGCCACCACCTGCCCGCCGCCGTACCAGATGATCAGGGCCACCGCCGCGCCGCTGATGAGCTCGGTGAGCGGCATGAACACGGTGAAGACCTTGATCTGGTGCAGACCGGCCTGGAAGTAGCCCTGGTTGTGCCGGTTGAACTGTTCCCGGCTGGCCTTTTCGGCCCGGAAGAGCTTGATCACCGCCAGGCCGCCCAGGGTCTCGCTGAGCCGGGCGTTGATGAGCCCCAGGTGGCCCTGCAGGCGTCGGAAGGCGTCACGGGCCAGGCGGGCGAAACCCCAGGCCAAAGCGGCGATGATCGGGGTGAGGGCCATGCAGGCCAGGGCCAGGCGCAGGTCCAACAGCAGCAGCACCACCACGATGCCGATGATGAGAAAGAAGTCCTGGAACAGGGCCACCACCGTGGTGCGGTACATCTCGTTTAGGTTCTGCACGTCGTTGGTGAGCCGGGTGACCAGCTTACCCACCGGGTTGTTGGAGTGGAAGGCCAGGGAGCGGGTGAGCAGGTGCTGGTAGAGGTTGCGCCGAATGGTGAGCATCATCTTTTGACCGGCCCGCTCCAGGAGCATGTGCTGGGCGAACCCGCACAGGAAAATGAACAAACTCACCGCTACGAAAACCAGCGCCAGCCGGATCAGCCCGGCCACGTCCGGCCGGCGCAGTTGCTTTAGCTGCCGCGGACCCAGGCGCGGCAGGTCGTCGGTGCTGATGAAAAGGTAGCCCTTGGCGCGCCTGAACAGCTCGGGGTGGGCGGCGGCCACGTCCCGGGCCTGGCCGTGGTCGGCCACCATGAGGTAGGGACGCTCGCCCAGCGCGCCGGCTCGGCGCAGGGGCCGGGTGACGCGGTGGTCCAGCTCGCGCCAGCGGGCCTCGGGGATGAAGCGGGCGCCGTCCCTGGTTGCCAAGACCTGGTCGCCGGCGGCGGCCAAGAACTTTTGCACTGCCGGTCGCGGGGCGCGGGCCAGGTCCAGGACCAGGGCGTGGCGCACGATGTAGCTGTCAATGGCCGTGCGGGTGATGTAGGGCAACAGGAGGTCCAGGCCGATGGAGATGACGATCACCCCGATGGCCATGGCGATGAGCCGCAGGTGGGGCCGGGCGTAGGCGGCCAGGCGGGCCAGCACCCTGAAGTCGTGGTGCTTGCCCAGGTCGTCGCCTTCCATGTATCCCCAGTCCATGTGCGGCACGGCATTACCTCGTAAGTTGGGCCAAGAGTTCCTGCTCGGCGAACAGCGCCTGGTACAATCCGCCGGCGCTTACCAGCTCCTGGTGGGAGCCCGACTCCACCACCCGGCCGCGGTCCAGCACGTAGATGCGTTGGGCAAAGGCCACGCTGGCCAAGCGATGGCTCACCAGCAGGGTGGTGCGGCCGGCGCGCAGCTCGGCCAGGTTGGCCAAGATGGCCGCTTCGGTCTCGGTGTCCACGGCCGATAGCGGGTCGTCCAGGATCAAGACCGGCGGGTCCAGCAGCAGGGCCCGGGCCAGGGACAGGCGCTGGCGCTGGCCGCCGCTCAAGGTATGGGCCCGCTCGCCCAGCTCGCTGTCAAGGCCTTGGTCCAGGGCGGCCACGTCATGGTCCAGGCGGGCGGCGGCCAGGGCGGCCCACAGGGCCTGGTCGTCAGCCGCCGGGTTGCCCAGGGTGATGTTCTCGCGCACCGTGGCGCTGAACAAGAAGGCGTCCTGGGGCACCTGCACCAGGGCGGCGCGCAGCTCGGCCTGGCGCACCTGGCGCACATCCACTCCGCCCACCAGCAGGCTGCCGGGCGGCGGGTCGTACAACCGGCCCAGCAGGGCTAGCAGGGTGGACTTGCCGCTGCCAACCCGCCCGGCCAGGGCGGTGGTGCGGCCGGCGGCGATGGTGAGGTTCACGCCGCGCAGGGCGGGGGCCTCGGCCCCGGGGTAGGTGAAGCTCAGGTCGCGGGCCTCGATGCCCAGGGCCTCTGCCCGGGGCAGGGGTCGGGGCCGGTCGGGATCGGTAATGGCCGGCTGGGCCAGGAGTATCTGGTCGATGCGCTCCATGCCCGAGCGGGCCTGTTGGCTAAGGCTGATGACCCAGCCCAGGGCCATCATGGGCCAGGTGAGCAGGGCCAGGTAGGCGGTGAAGGCCACGAAGTCGCCGGCGGTGATCTCCCCCAGCACGGTGAGCGGCCCGCCCACTCCCAGCACGGCGGCCAGGCTGAGGTTGGTGACCAACACGGTGAGGGGAAACAGCAGGCCCATGAGCCGGGCTAACGACATGTTCAGCACCAGGTGGCGCTGGGCCACCGTTTCCAGGCGCCGCTCTTCGCGCCCGGCCAGGCCAAAGGCCTTAACCAGGCGGATGCCGGCCAGGGCCTCGCGCACCAGCTCGGTCATGGCTGAAAACGACGCCTGGGTCTGCTGGAAACGGCGGTGCAGCCGGCGACTGATTATGCGGGTGATGATCATGATCACCGGCATGGGCAGCACGGCCAGGAGGGTGAGCAGGGGGCTGATGTAGAGCATGAAGCCCACCGCGGCAGACGAGAGCAGGATGCCGTCGGCCGCGGCCACCAGCCCGATGCCGCTGGCCATGCGGATGCTGTTGAGGTCGTTGGTGGCCCGGGCCATGATCTCGCCCGGTGGGTGTTGGTCCAGGTAGCCCACGTGCAGGCTTTGCACGTGGTCGAAGATGCGCAGGCGCAGGTCGCGCTCGACCCGGCGGCTGAAGCCCAGCAGCAGCGGCCGCCACACCATGCGCAGGGCGGCGATGGCAAAGCCCAGGACCACGATGCCGCCGGCTTGCAACAGCAGGGTGTGGGGCGTGGCCCGGCCGGTGGTGAGGTCGTCCACCGCGTACTTGATGAAGCGCGGCACCACCAACTGGCCCAGGTCCACCGCCAGCAGGGTGACTATCCCCACCGCCAAGGCCAGGCGGCTGCGGGCCGCTATCTGTCGGACCAGGCGCCAGCCGGGGGACATGGTAGGCAGACCGCCTTTCTCAGCGTGCGGAACAGAGACTGTCCTGTGGGCGGCTCACCGTGAACTGGCTGGTGCTCTCCATGGGCTTGAGCCCCGGACCCAGCAGGGTCACCCAGGCCCGGAAGACCCCGTTGGTGGGCACCTGGGGCACCTGGTCGCACCGCACGAAAAGTACGAAGTGTTGCTGGGAGTTGTCGTCGATACGCTGGTAGAGCTTTTTGGCCTGGCCCAGGGGGACCAGCTTGGAGCCCCGGCGGGCCTCGGGTCGCAGGTGCAGGGCCAGCCACAGTCCGCGGTTGGGGTCCAGCTCCAGCACGTCAGCGATGACATGCACCAAAAAGCCGCTCTGGCCGTTCATGTGGTAATTGGGGGTGATCCACAGCCGGCCCAGGTGGCGCGAGGCGCCGGGGTCGTTGGGGGTGGCGGCCAGGGCCGGGGCGGCCGGGGCCTGGCGGTTGAGATAGGGCCGGAGTGCAGCCAGTAGGCGGTCTTCACCGGCCGGACCCTCGAAGCGGGCCACCACCCGGCCGTGGGGGTCCAGCACCACGGTGGTGGGCAGCTTGTTCACCCGGGCCAGTTGCATGGCCTGGGCCGCGCTACCTAGCACCACCGGGAAGTTGAGCTTGTGGTTGCGCACGTAGGGGAGTACCACCTTGATGCCCTTTTGGTCCACGCTGTAGCCGATGACGCTGAGGCCCCGGGAACCGTAGCGGGCCTGTAAACGCTTGAGCTTGGGCATGGCCGCCTTGCAGGGCCGGCACCAGGTGGCGAAAAAATCCAAGATCACCACCCGGCCGCGGAAGTCGGCCAGGCGCAACTTTTGCCCCTCGGCGGTGGGCAAGGTGAAGTTCATCGCTCCCGCCGCCCGGGCCGGGCCGGCAACCATCAGGACCAAGGTGATCACTAGCGCGGCGATGGACATCCTGGCTGGCCGGGTCATGAATTCTCCCCTCGTAAAAGTCCTACATATCTTACCACCTGGCCTCACCGGGGCAAGTTGACACCTCATCGGGGTGCCGGTAGACTGACCAATCTTACACCATTGCCGAGGGTCTTCCGCCAATGACCGACCCCAGCGGCCGCTTGGTCGAATTCATAGACAACAACCGCATGACCTTGGCCCTGGTACAAGGGGTCAAGGGCAAGCGGCTGAGCCTGCTGACCAGCGCTGATCGCCAGACCACCCTGGCCCAGGGCCGGGTGCTGCTCATGACCCCTTCGGCCGTCTCACCGGAGGAGCCCCGGGCCCGCCAAACCGAATACATGCAAAAGGTGCAGCAGCGCCGCCAGAGCCTGGCCGCCGAGGTGAACGTGGTGGAGCTGTGGGAGCTGGTCTTCGAAGAGACCGAGCCCCTGCCCCTGGCCGACCTGGCGGAGCTGGTCTTTGGCGGCAATGCCGACCAGGACCACCTGTCGGCCGTACTGCGCGCCCTGTTTAACGAGCGGGTGCACTTCAAGCTGGCCGGCAACAGCTACGTGCCCCTTTCGGCCCGGCAGTTGGAAAAGAAGCAAAAGCAGATGGCGGCCGAGGCCCGGCACCGGGCCGAGGTGGACCGGGCGGTGGAGTACTTGAGCAACCTGCCGGACCAGGGGCCGCCGCCACCGCCGCCGGAAGGGCTCCTGGAGCGCTTGGCCGACCTGGTGGTCTTTGGCGACGACGCGCCCCTGGCCAAGCTCACCAAGGAGATCGTGAGCCTGGCCCGGGTGGGCGGGCGGCGGCAACTGTTCGACCTGCTGGTGCGCCTGGGGCATTTCGACCCCCATGAAAACCTGGCCCTACGCCAGGAGCAGGCCCCGCTGGCCTTCAGCCCGGAGGCGGAGAAGGCGGCCCAGGCCTTTGAGCTGCCCCGGGGCTGGCAAGAGGGGCGCGAGGACCTGGGCGATCAGTACACCTTTACCATCGACGGCAACTTCACCACCGACTTTGACGACGCCCTGTCCTTTGATCCCGACCCGGACGGCGGCGGGGTGCTGGGGGTGCACATCACCGACGCCGCCGCCCTGCTGCCGCCGGAGCACGTGCTGAACCAGGAGGCCATGGAACGGGGCAGCTCCATCTACCTGCCCGACGACCGGATCCCCATGCTGCCGGCACGCTTGAGCGAAGACGTGTTGTCCCTGCGCGAGGGCCAATACCGTCCCACCATAAGCTGCGTGGCCCGCATCAACGCCCAGGGCGAGGTGGTGCAGTGGCGGGTGTTGCGCAGCGCCCTGAAGGTGTCCAAGCGCATCACCTACGAAGAGAGCGATTACCTCATCACCACCGAGCCCCGCTTCCAGGGACTCCACCAGACCTGCCAGGCCCTGCGCCGCCGCCGCCGCGAGGCCGGGGCCTACTTCCTGCCCTTGCCCGAGGTGCTGGTGGGGGTGGACGAGACGGGCAAGGTGTGGGTGCGGCGCATCGACCGGGAGGGCGACAGCCGCCAGATGGTGGCCGAGACCGCCATCGTGGCCAACTGCCTCTTTGCCCGCTACCTGGCCGAGAACCAGGTACCGGCCCTGTACCGCACCCAGGCCCCCCCCCGCAAGGAGCTGATCGCCGGCGAACCCGAGGACATCTTCACCAACTTTGGCCAGCGCCGCCTGCTCAACCGGGTGGAGATAACCTGCAAGCCGGGGCGGCACTCCAGCCTGGGGGCCGATCCCTACGTGCAGGCCACCTCGCCCATGCGGCGCTACCTGGACCTGGTGACCCAGGCCCAACTGGGGGCCCACCTGGCCGGGGAGACGCCGCCCTACAGCGCCGAGGAGCTGGAGCAGGTGGCCATGGCGGTGCAGCCCAACGTGCGCCGCGGCTTCCGCATCCGCCAGGCGCGGCAACGCTACTGGATACTCAAGTGGTTCGAGGCCCGCCGCGACGAGCCGGCCGAGGCCCTGGTGATGGAAAAGCAGACCCGCCGTTGGCAGTTGGTGCTGGTGGACACCATGACCCTGGTGAGCATCCCCATCCGCCCGGGGCTGAGGCTGGAGCCCGGCCAGCGGGTGATGGTGGAGATAGAGCGGGTCGACGCCTTTGCCGATATCCTGCGGGTGAAGCTGGTCTAGTCGGAGTTTCGCCGGCCGGTCATCTCGGTGATGTCGATACGGATCACCGTGGTCCGGTCGGCGCTGTCGGGTAAGAGCCGGTGCCGGCCCGGCCCGACGTAGTGCTCGGCGATGACCTGCAGCCCGCGCCGGCGCTCGCCGTCGTCGCTTACCACCGTGGCCGTGCCCATCCCCACCACCGACCGGTAGCGAAGGCTCCAGGCGCAGGGCTGGTCACCGGGGACCACCGTGACCTCGCTCTCCACCTCGAAACAGACCCGTGGGTTGGCTCGCAGGAAATCGATCTTTTGGCCGCGCCGGCCGGTGTGCAGGTAGATCACCCCGTCGGCGTAGCCGAAACACAGCGGCACCAGGTAGGGTTGATCGTCCCGGCTCATGGCCAGGCGCAGCACCGGGGCGCGGTCCAGGATGGCCCGAATCTCCGCCGGGTCGTTGACCTGTTGTTTTGGGCGCATCATCTCAGACACCGCTCACCTCCTCGATAGCCTGGCGCCAGGCATCGCCCAGGGCCTGCCAGGTGAGACCCTGGACCAACTCGCGCCAGTTTTCTTCGCGCGCCGCCCGGGGGTCGGCGGCCAGATCGGCCAGGGCCTCGACCAGGCCGCCGGCGCGGTAGCGGCAGTGGCCGGGGTACAGCTCGGGGTAGACCACCGCGTTGGGCACCAGGGGGCGGCAGCCGGCCCAGACCGCCTCGGCCACGGCCAGCCCCTGGTACTCCTGAACGGCGGTGCTCACCACCACGTCGCCCCAGGCCAGCCACTCCCAGTACTGCGCCCGGTCCTCCACCCAGCCCAACTGTACCAGTCGCTCCCCCAGGTCCTGGGCCGCACGGTCAAAAACCCGGGGCCAGCGGGCGAAACGCCGGCCCAGCACCGCCACTTGGAAGTCGGCCCCCTGCTGGGCCAACCGCGCCAGGGCGGCGAAGAAATCCTCGGGTCCCTTGTCATGCTCCCAGCGGTGGTTCCACACGATCCTTAAAGGACCGAAGCGCTCCCGACGCTCCAGCAAGGCGGGGTCCGGGACCGCCAGGGGCACCGGCAGCACCCGGCTACGCAGCTTGATCCGGCTCACCAGGCCCCGGGGCTGGGCATCGGGCAGGCGTTGCAGCAAGCGGCGGGCGGCGGACATGAACTGGCCGCGGTGAAACGACGAGTTGAACAGCACCAACTCGGCGCACTGGGCGGTGGTGAGATTGGTGAAGGCCAAAAAGAGGTCGCGCCGCTTCTGCCGCTCGTCGGCCTGGCCGGGAGCGGGATAGTCCAGTTGGTTCTCGTGAAAGTAGGCCAGGCAGGGCGTGGTGGCCAGGCTGGGAACCAGGCCGCGCAGCTCGGCCAGGTTGAGCATGGAGGAGCACAGCATGCCGTCCCAGGGCTGCGCCAAGAGCTCGGCCGCCTCCCAGGCCAACAGCGAGGCCGCCCCACGCAGCCGCCAGCGGAAAAAGCGCCCCGGCAGCGACACCAGGCTCCAGCGGGCCGGCACGTGGTCCATGAGCCCCTGCGCCAGGGCCAGGTGGGAGTCGGTGAGGTAGGGCTCCACCAACAGGAGGCGTGGGCCGTGCTCGCCGGCGTGGGTTATGGTTATCGATCCCTGGCCCACGGTCAGCGGATTATGGCGCGGGAAGGGTGGTAGCCGCCGGGGACCGACACACAGGGGGCCACCATGCAGCACGGTCCCAGCACCACGCCGGGATTGAGTACGCTGTTGCAGCCGGTCTCGGTCCGGTCGCCCATGATGGCTCCGAACTTGCGGCGGGTGATTTGGTAGGTGACGCCGCCGGCCTTGACCCGGTGCGGGCTGGGAACCATCTTGAGGTTGGCCAGCTTGGTGCCGGCCCCCAGGTTCACCTCGCGCCCCAGGATGGAGTCGCCCAGGTAGGCGAAGTGGCCCGCCTTGGCGCCGTCGAGCATCGCCGCGTTTTTCATCTCCGTGGTGTGGCCCACCACGCAACCGCGCCCCACCAGGCACCCTCCGCGCAAGTAGGCTCCCTGGCGCACCTCGCTGCCCGGGCCGATAAAGCTGGGTCCCTTGATCAGCGCCCCCGGCTCCACCACCGCCCCGGGCGCGATGTGCACCGCGTCGTCGAAGATAACCGCGCCGGCGTGAACCACCGCCGCGTCGCTCACCTCGCGCCCCTGCAAGCGCACCCGCATCAGGCCCTTGGTGGGGTCGCCGCCCAGCAGCTCGAAGCCGTCGCGGTGGACCCGGCCCTGGTGCAGTACCACGGTGCGGCCCACGACATCCCCGCCCTGGCGCAGCAGGGGGCCGCTGGGGCCGGCCTCGGCCACCGCGGCGGCGCAGAATTCTTTTATGCGATCCAGGGCGTCCCAGGCCAAGTCCACGCCCGTAAACAAGGCGGCGTGGGTGAGCCCCTGGAGGTCAAAGAGGTCGCTGGGGGCAATCATAACGGCTCCTCCCGGCCTCACCAGTGGCGGCGGACCTTGATACCCGCCTGGTGCAGGTAGTCCTTGATCTGGGCCACGGTGTAGTCGCCGTAGTGGGTCATGGAGGCGATGAGGGCGGCGTCGGCTGCGCCCTCGGTGAGCACCTCGGCCAGGTGTTGGGGGGTGCCGGCCCCGCCCGAGGCGATCACCGGGATGGACACCGCCCGGCTGATCATGCGGGTGAGGGTCAGCTCGTAGCCCTGGCGGGTGCCGTCGGCGTCGATGCTGTTTAGACATATCTCGCCGGCCCCCAGGTCCTCGGCCTGCTTGGCCCAGGCCAGGGCGTCGAGGCCCATGTGCTTACGGCCGCCGTGGATCACTATCTCGTAGCCGCTGGGAATCTCCGGGCGCACCCCCACCTTGAGCACGTCCATACCCAGCACCACGCACTGGCTGCCAAACTGCCTGGCCCCCTCGGCGATGACCTGGGGGTCCTGCACCGCCGAGGAGTTGACGCTGACCTTTTCGGCCCCGGCCAGGAGCACGTCGTACATGTCGCTGACGGTGCGCAGGCCGCCGCCCACCGAGAACGGCATGAAGATGGTCTCGGCCACCCGCCGTACCACCTCGATCATGATGTCGCGATGGTCGCTGGAGGCGGTGATGTCATAGAAGACCAGCTCGTCGGCCCCCTGCTCGTAGTAGAAAGCGGCCATCTCCACCGGGTCGCCGATGTCCACGTTGCCCTGGAACTTGACGCCCTTGGTCAGCTTGCCGTCGCGCACGTCCAGGCAGGGTATTACGCGTCTAGATAGCATGGGCTCCTCCGTGACGGACGGGTTGCTTGCTTGGCGGTTTTCACGCTTGATCCATCTCCCAAGGTCGCTAGGGCTTACCGTCCCAGGCCAGGAAGTTGCGCAGGATTTGCAGCCCCGGCCGGCCGGATTTTTCCGGGTGGAACTGGGTGGCCACCAGGTTGTCCCTGGCCACCACCGAGGCGAAGGTGACGCCGTACTCGGTCAGCCCCACCACGTCGGCCTGGTCTTGGGGCAGGGGGTGGTAGGAGTGCACGAAGTAGTATTCGGCCTCCGGGTCCACCCCGGCGAAGACCGGGTGGTCGCGCACCCAGCGCACCTGGTTCCAGCCCATGTGGGGTACCTTGAGGCGTAGGCCGTCCTGGCCGGGCATGTCCTCGGCAAAGCGCACCACCTTGCCGGCCATGAGCCCCAGGCAGCCGGCCAGGTCTTCGTCGCTGCGCTGAAAGATGATCTGGGTGCCCAGGCAGATGCCCAGCACCGGTTTGCCCGCGGCCACCGCGTCGGCCAGGGCCTGGTCCAGCCCCAGGCGGCGCAGGCTGGCCATGGCCGCGCCGGCCGCGCCCACCCCGGGAAAGATCACCCGGTCGGCCCCGGCGATGAGCCCCAGGTCGCGGGTGACCGCGCAGTCGCCGCCCAGGTGCTTGACCGCGCGCTCCACGCTGGTGAGGTTGCCCGCCTCGTAGTCGATGATGGCGATCACGCTGTTATCCTAGTATTGGTAAAACCCGCGGCCGGTCTTGCGCCCCAGCCAGCCGGCCTCCACGTATTTGCGCAGCAAGGGGCAGGGGCGGTACTTGCTGTCGCCGATACCCTCGTGCAGCACGTTAAGTATGGCCAGGCAGGTATCCAGACCGATGAGGTCGGCCAGGGCCAGGGGCCCCATGGGATGGTTCATGCCCAGTTTCATGATCTGGTCGATGTCGGCCGGCTCGCCCACCCCCTCCATCACGCAGTAGACCGCCTCGTTGATCATGGGCATGAGGACGCGGTTGGCCACAAAGCCGGGGTAGTCGTTGGCCGGCACCGGTGTCTTGCCCATGGCCTTGGAGAGTTCTTCGGTGAGGGCCAGGGTCTGGTCGCTGGTGGCCAGCCCCCGGATTATCTCCACCAGCTTCATCAGGGGAACCGGGTTCATGAAGTGCATGCCGATGACCAGCTCGGGACGCTCGGTGACCCCGGCGATCTTGGTGATGGAGATGGAGCTGGTGTTGCTGGCCAGCACCACGCCGGGATTGGTTATCCCGTCTAGCCGGCGAAAGATATCCAGCTTGAGCTCCAGGTTCTCGGTGGCCGCCTCGATGACAAAGTCGGCGCCGGCCATGTCCTCCAGCTTGGTGCTGGTGGTGATGCGCCCCGTTATCGCCTCTTTGTCGGCTGGGCTGATCTTTTCCTTTTTGACCATGCGCTCCAGGCTGGCGCTGATGGTCTGCACGCCGCGCTGCAGGAATTGCTCGGCGATGTCGTTGATGATGACCATGTAACCGGCCGCCGCCGCCACCTGGGCGATGCCGCCCCCCATCTGCCCGGCGCCGACGACGCCGATGGTTTTAACCTCCATGCTCTCTCCCTTGTCACCGCCGCCCAAGACCGCGCGGCGGGTGGTGTTGGCTTCTCTTAAGGTTTTTGGGCCGCCAGGCCTTGCAGGAACATTCGCGCCTCTTCAAAATCGGGGTTGATCTCCAGGGCCTTGCGCAGGGCCGCCGCCGCTTGGCGCAGGTTGCCGCCCTCGTAATGGGCCCGGCCCAGGTTGAACCACAGGTTTTCGTCCTGGTCTTCAATACGCAGGGCGCGCTCGTAGTGGGTCACCGCTTCGGAGTACATCCCCAACTGGCGCAGCTTGATGCCGAACTCGTTGAAGATGTGCTTGTACTGCGGCTCGACCATGGCGTCGACCTCGCTGAGCTTGCCAAACTGCTCCTTGGCCTTTTCGGTCTCCCCTTGGGCCAGGTAGGTCTTGCCCAGGCCGAAGTTGGCCCGCACGTTTTCCGCGTCCATCTTCAAGGCGTTGCCAAACTCGTATTCCGCCGAGAGGAACTCCTTTTTGGCCAGGTGCCGTTCGGCCCGGGCGGCCACCTTGTCGGCCTGTTCGCGCTTGGCCTGGGACTTGGGCGGTTGGAAATCTTTCAGGTATTCGAAGCGGTCGCCGAACTCGCCAAAATCCACTTGCTCCACGTAGCCGGTGGGCTCGTAGTGGATATCCAAGAGGCTTACGGACATGCAGCCATCTTCTCCCGGCTTGGCGTACCAGTAGTTTTTGGTCACCGCGTCCTTGGCGGTATGGCCGGTACCCACCTTGCCCTTGATCGTCTCCAGGTAGTAGCCTTCGGCAAATGGTTGTTCTGGGGCCATGATGCCTGTGCCTTGCTAGGGTTTACTGATACTCGCCGTGCGCAAAGTCCCATAAGTAAATGGCTATGGCCACCGCGCCCAACCCCAACCCCACCCAGATATTGTACCAGGCGAAGAGGTAGAGCCAGTGGGCCTGGCAGGCCTTACCCAGGATTATAATACCCAGGGCGTATCCCAACCATCCCATCTTGAACTTGCCCCATCGGTTGGGCTTTACCTGGGGCGGCGGCCAAAGGGGACGGCCCTGGAACCCGCGACGGGCCATGCACAAGAGGGGGAACCAAAGGCCGTGGGACTCCATGATCAAGATGATAACCAGGATGTAGTTTTCCACCCAGCTGCGTTGCCACAGCACCCACAACATGGCCAGGAAAAATAGTTTGTCGCCCAGGGGGTCCAGGAAGGCGCCCAGCTTGGTCTCCTGGCCCCGGTGGCGGGCCAGCATGCCGTCCAGGAAGTCGCTGGAGCCCACCACGAAGGCCACCACCGCCAGGGTCATGGCCGAGGCCCCGGCGATCTCCAGGGCCACCACCACCAGGCACCCGATGATGCGGCCCAGCGATATCTGGTTGGGCGTGATCCAGGCGGGGATGCGATCCATAACCGCGGCGGACAGCCCTTGTTTCCGGCTGGTATCCTCTTGGCCGGTGGAGGTTGTGCCCATATGGTGATTCCGCGTTACTTACATGGCCGTGGGTTTATGCGCCGGGTCCCTGCCTGCCGCCAGCGGCCATAATATCCCCGGTTGCCGGACCGGGCAAGTTTTTCCGCCGCGCTTCAGGGGCCTTGGGATAGCCGGCGCAGGTGCAGACTCAGCACGGCCAAGGCGGCCGGGGTCACCCCGCTGATGCGTCCGGCCTGGCCCAGGTTGGCCGGCCGCACCCGCTCCAGCTTGTCCACCACCTCGCGGCTCAGCCCGGGCAGGGAGGCGAACTCCAGCTCCGGCGGGATGGCCACCTGCTCGCGCTGGCGGAACCGTTGGACCTGCCGGCGCTCGCGTTCCTGGTAGCCGGAGTAGTGGGCCATGATGGTCACCTGCTCGGCCGCCTCGGACTCCAGCCCGGCCAGGAACTCCAGGCCGGGATGCAAGGTGGCCACCTGGGCCAAGGTGAGCTCGGGACGCCGTAGTAGCTGCAGGGCCTCGGCCGGGCTCTTGAGACCGGCGGTGCCCAGGGCGGCCAGGCGATCGTTCACCGCGGCGGTGGGGTTGATGCGCACGGCTTGCAGGGCCTCAAACGCTTGCTCCACCGCCCGGCGCTTGGCCGTGAAGCGGGCCCAGCGCTGGTCGTTCACCAGACCCAGGTCGCGGCCGATGGGGGTGAGACGCAGGTCGGCGTTGTCCTCGCGCAGGGTGAGGCGATACTCGGCCCGCGAGGTGAACATGCGGTAGGGCTCCTTGGTGCCCCGGGTCACCAGGTCGTCCACCAGCACCCCGGCGTAGGCCTGGGCCCGGTCCAGCACCAGGGATTCCTGGCCCCGCACGGCCAGCACCGCGTTGATACCGGCCAGGAGACCCTGGGCCGCGGCTTCCTCGTAGCCGCTGGTACCGTTGATCTGCCCGGCCAGGTACAACCCCGGCACCCGGTGGCTCTGCAGGTCGTGGCCCAGGTCCAGGGGATCGGCGTAGTCGTACTCGATGGCATAGCCCGGCCGGGCGATCACCGCCCGCTCACAGCCGGGCAGGGTGGCCACGATCTGCTTTTGCACCTCCAGCGGCAGGCTGGTGGGGATGCCGTTGGGATAGACGAGCCGGTTGTCGAGCCCCTGGGGCTCCAGGAAAACCTGGTGGCTGGGCCGGTCGGCAAAGCGTACCACCTTATCCTCGATGGAGGGGCAATAGCGCGCCCCCACCCCGGTGATGACCCCGGCGTACATGGGGGCCACGTGCAGGTTGTCGCGAATAACGCGGTGGGTCTCCTGGTTGGTCTCGGTGATGTAGCAGCATACCTGCTTAAGCACCGGCCGCTGGTTCAGGAAGCTGAACATGCGGGGTTGGTCGTCGCCGGGCTGGGGCGTGAGCCCGGCCAGGTCGATGGTTTCGCGGTCCAGGCGGGGGCAGGTGCCGGTCTTGAGGCGGGCCAGGTTGAGCCCCAGCTCCCGCAGTTGATCGCTCAGGGAGTTGGCGGGCGGATCGCCCAAGCGGCCGGCGGGGGTCTGCTCCAGGCCGATGTGGATCACCCCGCGCAAGAAGGTGCCGGTGGTGAGCAGCACCGCTCCGGCGGCCAGGGTCTGGCCGGAGGCGGTGATCACCCCGGCGGCGCGTCCCCGCCGCAGGCGCAGGCCGGCCACCTCGGCGTCGAGCAGCCACAGACGCTCCTGCCGCCGGCAGACCCGGCGCATGGCCGCGGGGTAGCGGTCCAGGTCCACCTGGGCCCGGCTGGACCACACCGCCGGCCCCTTGCTCCGGTTGAGCAGGCGGAACTGGATGCCGGTGCGGTCGGTGTTTAGGGCCATCTCGCCGCCCAGGGCGTCGATCTCGCGCACCAGGTGGCCCTTGGCCAGGCCCCCCACCGCCGGGTTGCACGACAGGGCGGCCAGGCGGTCCAGGTTGATGGTGACCAGCAGGCAGTCGGCCCCCATGCGGGCCGCGGCCAGGGCCGCCTCGCACCCGGCGTGCCCCGCCCCCACCACGATGAGGTCGAAGGTCTCGGGAAAGGCGGGTTTCACCGCAGGCCGAGATAGGCGTGGCCCGCCTGGCCGGCGGTGTAGACCTCACCGTTGCCGCGCCACAGGGTGCCGGCCACCTGGCCCACCAGGAGTACGTGGTCGCCGGGCTGGAAGGTTTCAATCACTTGACAGCATAGGGCCCCCAGGCCGCCCACCAGCACCGGCAGTCCCAAGGGACCCTGCTCCAGGGCCACGCCCTCCAGGCGGCCGGCGGCCGGCCGGGCCAAAAGGCGCACCAGGTCGCTGTCGCCGGCCGGCAGCAGGTTCAGGGAAAAGGCTCCCCGCTCCCGCAGGGCCTGCAGGGTGCCCCGGTTGTGGCGCACCGCCGCCATGAGCATCGGCGGGTCCCCGCTCACCTGGCTGACCCAGGAGACCAGCATGCCGTGGGGGTTTTCCCGGCTGCCGACGCCGAGGAAATACAGGCCGTAGGGCAGCGAACCCAGGGCCTCGACCAGTTGAGGGTCCAGGCGGGAGGTGTCCTCGTGTTCCATGCGGCGGCTCCTTATGGGTAAGGCGCGGTCAAGGATTTGGGTGGTTATGCTCTAAAATATTGATAGCACGGCCGCCGCAGGGCTTCAACCAGCGCGGCTCGCTCTTATGCCGGGCCTCCCTACCGGCATGCAAGGTCCTTGTGGTGCGGTCCCCATCTCTGGTAAACAACACCAATCGTAGCGCGTATCCAGTTGCAGGGATGGGGGCCATGGTCCAAGACATTCTAAGGCTGCTGAGGCCTCAACAATGGTTGAAGAACCTCTTTGTGTTGGCCCCGCTGTTTTTCGCCGGCCAGGTGCCCAACCGCGCGGCCCTGCTGGCCAGCCTGACGGCGGCCGGGCTGTTTTGCCTGCTGTCATCGTCGGTGTACGCCTTCAACGACATCTGCGACCGCCGCCGCGACCAGGCCCACCAGCTCAAGCGCAACCGGCCCCTGGCCGCCGGGCGGGTACCCCTGGCCGTGGCCGGGGGGCTGAGCCTGGCCCTGGCGGCCACCTCGCTGGCCGGGGCCTGGGTGACGCTCGGCGCCGGCGCCGGGCGCTTCATGCTGGTCTACCTGGGGCTCAACGCGGCCTACAGCCTGTGGCTCAAGCGCCTGCCGGTGATCGACGCCTTGTGCGTGGCCGCCGGTTTCATCCTGCGGGTGATGACCGGCGGGGCGGCGGCCGGGGTGCCGGTGAGCCCCTGGCTCATGCTGATGACCGTGGCCCTGGCCCTGCTGATGGTCTTTGGCAAGCGGCGTCACGAACTGCTCTTGGTGGGGCAAGACCAGAAGCAGCGCGAGGCTTTAGACGGCTACTCGCGGGAGTTTCTCAACCACGCCATCGCGGTGCTCACCACCCTCACCCTCATCTGCTACCTGCTCTACTGCCTGGAGGCCAAGGCGGCCCAGGCCCTGGGGCCGGGGGTGGTGCTGGCCACGGCGGTGTGGGCGCTCTACGGCCTGTTGCGCTACCTCAACCTGGTGTTCACCCACGGCCGCGGCGGCGACCCCGTCCGGCTGCTGATCAACGATCCACCCTTGATGCTGGCCGGTGTGGGCTGGGCGGCCCACTGGGCGGTCTTGCTCTACTGGCCCTAAAGCGGAGGAAGCATGGCCCAAGCCTTGGTGGCGGTTGTCAAGACCAGTCCCCAACGGGTGCTGGAGGATATCGACAGGCTCTTGGGAATGGCCGGGGTGGAGCGCGCCCTGGACCGGGCGGCCCCTACTATTCTTAAAGACAACATCTCCTGGCACCTGCCCTTTCTCTCGGCCAACACCACCCCCTGGCAACTGGAGGGGACCATCACCGGGCTGCGGCGGCGCGGCTTTGCCGAGCTCTCAACGGTGCACAACAACACGGTGGTCACCGACCCGGTAAAGGGCGGCCGGCTCAACCGGCTCACCCCGATCTACGGCAGGTACGGCGTGCCGGAACTCTACAACTTCGAGCCGCGCGACATGAGCTGGGTGACCTACCAGCCCCGGGCCAAGATGCTGGTGCTGGACCGGCTCTATCCCGAAGGCATCCGCCTGCCCGACTATTTCATGGGCAAGAATATCGTTCACCTGCCCACCGTGAAGTGCCACATCTACACCACCACCACCGGGGCCATGAAAAACGCCTTTGGCGGGCTGCTGGGCACCAAGCGGCACTACACCCACAGCCACATCCACCAGACCCTGGTGGACCTGTTGGCCATCCAGCGCGAGATTCACCCCGGCGTCTTCACGGTGATGGACGGCACCCTGGCCGGCAACGGGGCCGGCCCCCGCACCATGTGGCCCGAGCAGAAGGACGTGCTGCTGGCCTCGGCCGACTCGGTGGCCATCGACGCGGTGGCCGCCAAGATGATGGGTTTTGACCCCATGATCATCGACTACATCCGCCTGGCCCACCAGGCCGGCCTGGGGGTGGGCCTCCCCGGCGAGATCGAGGTGGTGGGCGAGGACGTATCGCAGTGGGACTGGGGTTTTTCGGTGGGGGGCAACGCGGCCGCCCGGGTGGGTCGCCTGGCCTGGTTCGGGCCGCTCAAGCCCCTGCAGCGCTTGTTCTTCCACACCCCCCTGGTGCACCTGTTCGTCTGGGCCTCGTACCTGTACCACGACTACCTGTGGTGGCCCACCGCGGGCAAGGCCCGCATGCGCCGGGCCGGGGCCACCGACTGGGGACGCCTGTTCGCCGGCTACCCGCGGGACTGAGCCGGCGTGTCTCTGGCCCTGAAATACGCCGCCTTTGCCGCGGTGGCCATGGCCGTGAACCTGGCCGTGCAGGTGATCTGCGACCGCCTGTACCACGGTCCCCTGGAGCTGTGGCTGGCCATGGCCGCCGGCACCCTGGCCGGGCTGGTGGTAAAATACCTCCTGGACAAGCGCTATATCTTTTACTTCCGCGCCAACTCCCTGGCCCAAGACAGCGGCCGTTTCGTGCTCTACAGCCTGATGGGCGTGGTCACCACCCTCATCTTCTGGGGCTGCGAGGCCGGCTGCGACCTGGTCTTCGGTACCCGGCCCATGCGTTACCTGGGAGCGGCCCTGGGACTGGTGATCGGCTATTACACCAAGTACCACCTGGACAAACGCTGGGTGTTCCGCTCGGCCTGAGAGCTTGGGCCCCGGGGCGGTCGCCTGCAAAAAAACCGGCCGCGGCGGCTTTAGGGTGATTTTTCGCTAATGCCTTTGAGGCGAAATACCGATGAATCATCCAAGGCAATACACAACCAGGAGGTAGACATGGAAGTCGCCGCCCTCATTCTGGCCTTCGCCACACTCCTAACGGCCGCCACCTTAGCCTGGATTCCATCGCCGCAAGGCGATAATGAGCAACTAGACTGGCACCGCCGCCTGTTGACTTCGGCGGGGCTCGATAGTGACGACACCATCTAACCACCGCCCGCCGCCGCCGGCGTTTCGGCGCACTGGGGCTCGTCTCCCGTCGGGAGCCAGGAGGCCGCCCGATCGGCGGAAGACCGGAGGGGACCTAGAGACAGGCGTGGTCCCGCAGCCGGCACCCGGTGGCGGCAGGCGATGAACCCTTCACCCCGCAATTCCGGCCATCATCGCCCTTGGGCCTGATTGCGGCCTTACCGGCGGAGCGCGTGAGTGCTCCGCCGATTTTTTTGGCGAAATCGTCTGCGGCGGCTACACCCAGACGCCGAGCCCGGCGTGGGCGGCCCGGGCCTTTTGCACCAGCGAGGCAACCAACTCGCTGGCCGGCGGCGGCTCCCCGGCCTCCGGCGGCTCGGCAAACAGGGCCTCGACCACCTCGCCCACCGATTCGGCCAGCCCCTCGGGGTCGTAGCCGCCCTCCAGGGCCAGCAGCCAGGGTGGTGAGCCGTGGGCCCGGCCCATCTCCCGCAGCAGGGCGGTGAGCCGGCCGAAGACCCGGGGGCTGAGCCGCAGCCGTCCCAGGGGATCGCCGCGGATGGCGTCAAAGCCGGCGGCCACCAAGATGAGCTGGGGCCTGAAACGCCGCATCACCCGGCCCAGCACCTCGGCGTAGAGGCTCACCATCTCCTGGTCGCTGATCTGCATGGGCAGCTCGAGGTTGAGGTTGTAGCCGCGGCCCGGCCCCTGGCCCACCTGGTCCCAGGCCCCGGTGCCGGGGAAGGTACCCATGTAGTGCGACGAAAAATAGAGCACCGACCGGTCGCGGTAGAGGATTTCCTGCAGGCCGTTGCCGTGGTGCACGTCCCAGTCCACGATAAGCACCCGCTCATAGCCCAGGCCCTCCACCGCCCAGCGGGCGGCCACCGCCAGGTTGTTGAGGATGCAAAAGCCGTTGGTGGAGCCGGCCAGGGCGTGGTGGCCCGGCGGCCGCACCAGGGCCAGGCAGACGTCCAGCTCGCCGGCGGCCAGGCGCTCCAGGCCGGCGAGGCAGCCGCCGGCGGCCAACCAGGCGGCCAGGTAGGACGAGCCGCGACAGGGGGTGTCTTCGGCCAGAGCCCCCCGGGCCATGCCCGCGGTGGCCAACACCCGCAACAGGTACGGCCGCTGGTGGGCCAGTTGCAACTGCTCCATGGCGGCCAGGGTAGGGGACAGCCGGGGCAGGCGGCCGGGGAAACGGCGGTCCAGCATGTGGTGCACCGCCTCCAGCCGCTGCACGCTCTCGGGGTGGGTCAGGCCGGTCTTGTGTAGCAAAAAGCGCGGGTCGCGCACTATGGCCAGGCGGGTGGGCATCAATCGTCCAGCGATCCGGGCAGGCCCAGCACCATGTCCCGAATCTGGTCGCGCACCCGGCGGTAGGGAGCCAGGGCCTGGTCGCGCTCCACCGCGTCGCGGGCCAGGAGAGGCGGGTCGTCAAAGCCCCGGTGCCGGTTTTGGTGCGGGCCTAGCAGTACGGGACAATTGTTGCGGGCATTGTCGCAGAGGGTGACCACGTAGTCGAACGACGTTTGGCCCAGGGCCTCGGGGGTCTTGGACTGCCGGCCGGCGATGTCGATGCCCACCTCGGCCATGGCCACCACGGCCAGGGGATCGAGTCCCTGGGGGTTCACCCCGGCGGAAAAGGCCTGGAACTGGTCGCCGCGCAGGTGGTTGGTTAGGGCTTCGGCCATCTGGCTGCGGCAGGAGTTGCCGGTGCAAAGGTAGAGTATTTTGAGCCGCTGGTCAGCCAAGGTATGGTCCTTTCTAGGCCCGGGGTGGTAACCGGCCGTGTAAAATCAAGTCTAGATATCATAATCAAATAGTCGCAGGTCCTCAATTTATTTGCGCCGGCCGCTGGGCCGGGAAAAAGAGACCTTGGCCATCGGCAACGGTCATTGACACCCAATGGCGCCAAGGGTACATTAACCCGTTATCCTGAGGTTGGCAAAAACCACCGGTTCTTTCGGAAAGAGTATGCGATTGATCTCCAACTTCACACGCGCTATGTGGAACCGCGAGCATTTGGCCATGCTGATTCTCGGCGTGATAGTGGGTGTGCTCGGCGGCTACGGCGCGGTGGTGTTCCGCTGGCTCCTGGATGTCATGCGGGAGTTCTGTTTCGGCGGCACCGGCGACTACATCAAGCTGCTGGAGGCGCACACTTGGTGGTACCGCCTCCTGGTGCCCACGGTGGGTGGTCTGCTGGTGGGCCCCTTTATCTACTTCCTGGCCCGGGAGGCCAAGGGCCACGGCGTCCCCGAGGTGATGGAGGCGGTGAGCCTGCGCGGCGGCTACATCCGCAAGCGGGTATCGGTGGTCAAGGCCCTGGCATCGGCCGCCTCCATCGCGGTGGGCGGATCGGTGGGCCTGGAAGGTCCCTTTGTCCAGATCGGTTCGGGCCTGGGTTCCACCATCGGCCAGGTGTTCAAGGCCTCACCCAACCGCATGCGGGTGCTGGTGGGCTGCGGCGCGGCCGCCGGCATCGCCGCCACCTTTAACGCGCCGTTGGCCGGCATGATGTTCGCCCTGGAGATCATCCTGGGCGAGTTCGCCATCTCTACTTTTTCGCCCATCGTGTTTTCCGCGGTGATGGCCACGGCGGTGTCCCGGCTGTATTTTGGGGACCATCCCGCCTTCATGGTGCCCACCTACCAACTGGTGTCCTGGTGGGAGTTCGCCCTGTACGCTATCTTGGCCGCCGGGGCCGGGGTGGTGGCGGTGGCTTTCACCACGGTTTTGTACAAGATCGAGGACGCCGCTGACGCCCTGCCCGTACCGGAATACCTCAAGACCCCCCTGGCCGGCCTCCTGTTGGGCCTGGTGGGCTTGGCCTTTCCCATGGCCCTGGGGGTGGGCTATGAGG
>Ga0256835_1000786_pt1 | contig 21058 bp, 22 predicted proteins | sample PIR30metaG_FD_185972 | JGI IMG/M metagenome (GOLD analysis project Ga0256835, IMG submission 185972) | Hydrothermal vent microbial communities from East Pacific Rise, Pacific Ocean - PIR-30 | ecosystem: Environmental > Aquatic > Marine > Hydrothermal vents | place: Pacific Ocean: East Pacific...
TGAGGCCGAAGACGCTGGAAGAGTACGTGGGCCAGAGCGGGCTCAAGGAGAAGCTCCGGGTCTATCTCAAGGCGGCCAAGGAGCGGGGCGAGCCCCTCGACCACCTCTTGCTCTCGGGGCCGCCGGGGCTTGGCAAGACCACGTTGGCCCACGTGATCGCCTATGAACTCGGGGTGAACATCCGGGTGACCTCGGGCCCGGCGATCGAGAAGCCCGGCGACCTGGCGGCGATCCTGACGAACAGCCTGGAAGAGGGCGACATCCTCTTCATCGACGAGATCCACCGGCTCTCCAAGACCGCCGAGGAGCACCTCTACCCGGCGATGGAGGAGTTCAAGATCGATCTCGTCCTGGGCCAGGGACCGGCGGCGCGGACGCTCAGGCTCGAGCTCCCCCGCTTCACCCTGATCGGCGCCACCACCCGCCCGGGGCTGCTCTCGGGGCCGCTTCGGAGCCGTTTTGGCATCCACGAGCGGCTGGAGTTCTACGCCCCCGAGGAGCTGGCCGAGGCGATCCGCCGGGACGCCGAGACCCTGGGGGTGGCGATCGAGCCCGAGGCCGCCCTGCTCATCGGCAAGCGCAGCCGGGGGACGATGCGGATCGCCAAAAGGCTCTTCCGCCGGGTGCGCGACTTCGCCCAGGTGGCGGGCGAGGAGCGGATCACCGAGGAGCGGGCGCGGACCGCCCTGGACGCCCTCGGGCTCGACGAGCTCGGACTCGACCAGAAGGACCGCCGCTATCTCGAAACGCTGGTCTTAAAGTTCGCCGGCGGGCCCGCCGGGCTCGCCACCCTGGCCACCGCCCTCGCCGAGGACCCGCTGACCCTCGAGGAGGTGGTCGAGCCCTACCTGATCCAGATGGGCCTGATCAAGCGAACCGCCCGGGGCCGGGTGGCCACCAGGCGGGCCTTCGAGCACCTGGGGGTCCCGATCCCCGAGGCGCTCTTCTAGCGGGCGAGCGCCCCCTCCAGCGCCAGCGTCAGGAACTTTCCGGTTTCTTCCTTGAGGTTCTTCCCCGCCCCGTAGGCCGACCAGCGCAGCGAGGCGAGCAAGAAGTTGTCGGCCAGCACCGCGCTGATCCGCTCCAGGCTCAGGTCCTCCCGCAACCGCCCGGCCTCGGCGAGCGGCAGCAAAAGCCGCCGCACCCGGTCGGCCAGCGGCAGCATCTTGTAGGCGTAGGCGGCCCGCTCGGGGTCGGGGTTCAAAAGTTCGTAGGCCAGCCGGGAGAAAAGCTCGGGACCGAGCTCCACCTCGGAGAGCTCGGCCAGCCGGTCCCAGAAGTCGCGCAGCACCGAGAGCGGCTCCGCCCCCTGGGAGAGGCGACGGTCGGCCTCGGCCCAGGCCTCGTCGAGGAGCTCGGCGCCGTATTCCAGGAGCACCGCCTCCTTGTAGGGGTAGTAGTTGAAGAAGGTCCCCCGGGAGACGTTGCTTTTCTTCGCGATGTCGTCGGCGGTGGTGCGGTCGAAGCCCTGGTCGCGGAAAAGCTGCAGCGCGGTCTTGTAGATTCGCTCCCGGCGCCGCTGCTTTTGCCGCTCCCTGAGCCCGGCCACGGCGAAAATTATACCGGGTACTGTTTTTCCCAGGTGAGATCCCGCAGCAGCGCCCCCCGGCCCTTCGGCCGCATGCGGCGGCTCCTGAGCTCCTCGATCAAGAACTCCCGCACCCGCTCCTCCGAAAGGCCCTCCCGGATCAGCTCGCCCAGGGTCTTCTCGCCGGTCAGCCGGCGCACCACGTCGGCGAAGGGGTGCCGGTCCAGGGGCTCCCAGGCCAGGGGGTGGCGGATCCGCATGGGGTACCAGCGGTACTGCGCCAGACCCACCAGGTCGCCCTCCCTGAGCCCCTGCCAGACCCGCTCCATGGCGATGATCAGGGGCACGCCCCAGCGCCGGGCCGCCCCCCGGATGGAAATCGGTTCGGCGAAGACCTGGTAGACCCCGCGGCCCCGGGGAGCCTCGTAGACCCGGCTCGGCGGGCCGACCTCGGGCAGGAAGCGGCGCCACTCGTCGGTGAGCCGGGCCCACTCGGTGACCAGGGCGTGAAACGGCATCAGCGGCTCGGGCTCGCCGACCACCGCCTCCTCCCGGAAGACGAACAGCCCCTCGGGGTTTTGCAGGTCGAAGGCGGTAATGGCCTCGAAGCCGGTCCAGTCGAAGATGCCGCCGCCGATGACCTCGCCCTCGTGAAAGCGGAGCACCAGGGGGACCTCCGCGCTCACCGAAAGCTGCCCGCTCTTCTTCCCCGCGTGCAAAAGCTCCAGCGTGTCCGCCAAGGGGATGCTGGCTAGATCTCCTTCCACGTGTACCCTCCCGCCGATTCCATGACCATGACCTCGCCGTCGCCGGCGTAGTCGCGAAGCGCCTCGGCCACCGTCGCCGCCTGCGTCCGCCGGCTGAGCGCCGCCACCGCCGGGCCGGCGCCGCCGACGAAGGCGGCGAGCGCTCCCTGGCGGTAGGCGGCCTCCATCGCCTCCCCGGCGCCGGGCAGAAGCGACGCCCGGGCGGGCTGGTGGAGCCGGTCCCGGGCGGCTTCTTGCAAGAGGTCGTAGCGGCCGGTAAGGAGCGCCGCCGGCCAGAGCGCCGCCCGGGCGAGGTTGAAGACCGCGTCCTCCCGGGGCACCACCGGCGGGAGCACCGCCCGCGCCCGCTCGGTGGGCACCTCGAAGGGGGGCACCGCCACCACCGCCAAGAGGTCCTCGGGAAACGCCAGCGAAAGCGCCCGCCAGGGAGGACCGAAGCCCACCACGAAGCCGCCGTAGGCGGAGGCGCCGGCGTTGTCGGGGTGCCCCTCGAGCTCGGCGGCCACCTGGAAGACGCCGTCCCGGCCCAGCCGACCGCCGCTCTCCAGGTCGGCGAGCGCCGCCCCGGCGACGATCGCCGCCGCCGAGGAGCCGAGCCCGCGGGCGAGCGGGATCGGGTTTCGCACCTCGACCCGAAGCGGCGGCGCGGCCTCGCCGAGCGCCTCCCAGGCCCGGCGCCAGGCGCGGTGGAGCAGGCTATCGCCGGGACGCTCGAGGACCACCTCGCCGTCGCCCTGGTAGTCGAAGGCGTCGGCCTCGGCGCGCCCGCCCTCGACCTCCAAAAAGAGCGAAAGCGCAAGGCCCAGGGCGTCGTACCCGCTTCCCAAGTTCGCTACGCTGGCCGGAACCCGAACTCGCCACACCTTCCGCCGCCCATCCTACCGCGTGCCCTGCAGGAAAAAATAGGCCAGGGCGGCGAGCAAAAACCAAAACCAAAAGCGGGTGTAGATGGGGGCCACCCCGCCCCGCCGGCCGCGGCTCTCCTGAGGCGGGTACATGGTGAGCCGCTGGGCCCGCTTCAGGTGGCGCACCATGCGATCCAGGTCGCCCTTTTTCTTGTAGGCGGCGGCCAGGTTGTGGTGGGCGTCGGCGAGCTCGGGGTCGAGCTTCAAGGCCTCCTGGTAGCGCTCGATCGCCTCCTCGACCCGGCCGGCCTCGAGCGCCAGGTTCCCCAGGTTCACGATCGCCCGGGGGTGCTGGGGGTCAAGGCGGAGCGCCTTTTCGAAGGCCTCCCGGGCCGCCTCCTTCTCGCCCGCCTCGGCCAGCGCCGCCCCCTTTCGCACCCAGGCCTCGGCCCGCACGAAGGCGGGGCCGGCGGAGAGCCAGGGGTCGAAGCGCTCCGCCTTCAGGTCGGCGAGGAAGCGTTCGAGCTCCCCGGCGTAGGGCTCGCCCTCGGGAAGGAGGGCGCGGGCGTCCTCGAGGTTCCGGCGGTAGAGCGCCTTTTTAAACGAGATCAGCCGGGAAAGCGCCCAGGCGTCGGGGCTTCCCTCGGCCAGGGCCTGGGCGTAGGCCTTTTCCAGCTGGTCGGGAATCGTCTTCAATAGTGCCTCCCCGGCTCGGACCACCCGGTATAGGCGTGGTAGTGCCCCGGCTCCCCCGACTCCAGGTAGTAGATGAGCGGCTCGAGGAGCGGCAGGTGGGTCTTCAGGCGTTCCTTGATGGCGTCGACGTCGAAGAAGCGGGCCTCGACGATGTGGCCGTCGGGGTCGTGGGGGTTCAAAAGCCCCTCCCAGCGGACCTTGAAGGCCATCGCGATGGTGCGCTCGCGGCGGCGCTTGTCCTCCACCTGGACCACGTAGGCGAGGTGCTCGATCTCGGTGACCGAGAGCCCGGTCTCCTCGCGCACCTCGCGGACCACCGCCTCGGCGGCGGTCTCGCCGGGCTCGACCATGCCCCCGGGCAGGGTGTAGCGGATCCGCCCCCGGCGGCCCCAGTCGTTGGCGACCAGCAAGACCCGCCCCTGCCGGTCCATCAGCACCCCGGCCGCGACCAGAAGCTGGCGCCTTAGCTCAGCCATCGGCCATCGCCGCCAACATGCGCTCCTGCTCGGCCCGGCGCAGCGCCTCGTGGAGCTCGTCGAGCTCGCCCGAGAGCACGCCCTCGAGGTCCTTGGTGGTGTAGTGGATGCGGTGATCGGTGACCCGGGACTGGGGGAAGTTGTAGGTGCGGATCTTCTCGCTGCGCTCGCCGGTCCCGATCTGGGCCAGCCGCGCCTGGCGGAGCTTTTGCTCCTCCTCCGCCCGCTTCATCTCTAAGAGGCGGCTCCTCAGGATCATCAACGCCCGCTCGCGGTTTTTGATCTGGCTCCTCGACTCCTGGCTGGTGACGATGATCCCGGTGGGCAGGTGCACCACCCGCACCGCGCTGTCGGTGGTGTTCACCCCCTGGCCCCCCGGACCCGAGGCCCGCATCACGTCGATGCGGATCTCCTCGGGCTTGATCTCGAGGTCCTTCTCCTCGGCCTCGGGGAGGACCGCCACGGTGGCGGTCGAGGTGTGGATCCGCCCCTGGGTCTCGGTGGCCGGGACCCGCTGCACCCGGTGCACCCCGGACTCGTACTTGAAGACGCCGTAGGCCCCCGGCCCGATCAACTGGAAGGCCACCTTGGAAAAGCCCCCGAGGTCGGTGGGGTGGGCGTCCAGCATCTCGAGCTTGTAGCCGAGCCGCTCGGCGTAGCGGCGGTACATCTCGAAGAGGTCGCGGGCGAAAAGCGCCGCCTCCTCGCCGCCGGTGCCGGCCCGGATCTCGACGATGGCGTTCTTCTCGTCGGCCGGGTCCTTGGGCAGAAGCAGCCGGCGGAGGGCGTTTTCGAGCTCGCTGCGGCGGGCCTCCAGCGCCTCCACCTCGGCCTCGGCGAGCTCGGCGAGCTCGGGGTCTTGGAGCATCTCCCGGGCCCCCTTTAGCTCCTCCTCCACCCGGCGGTAGTCGCGGAAGGCCTCGACGATCTCGGAGAGCTCGGCGTAGCGGCGGCTCTTCGCTTGGAAAAGCACCGGATCCGAGACCACCTCGGGGCGGGCAAGGTCGGCCTCGAGGCGGGCGTGTTCGGCTTCCAGGGCTTTGAGTTTGGCTTCCATCTCCATCCGTGTTCTCAGGATACAACGCCGGTCTTGCCCAAATTTAGGCTTTCCTAAATAATGGACAGCGTGACTTTAGGCTCGGCGAAACCGCCGCTGACCGAGGCCCAGGAGGACTACCTCAAGGCGATCTACCAGCTCGCCGAGGAGGGGCCGGTGACCACCCTGGCGCTGGCCGAGCGCGTCGGCGTGCGTCCCGCCTCGGTGACCGGAATGCTGAAAAAGCTCGCCGAGCTGGGGCTGGTCGAGTACGCCCCCTACCGCGGGGTGCGGCTCACTCCGGCGGGGCAGCGGGTGGCCCTCGAGGTGGTCCGGCACCACCGCCTGCTCGAGGCCTTCCTGGCCCAGGCGCTGGGGTTCTCCTGGGAAGCGGTGCACGAGGAGGCCGACCGGCTGGAGCACCACATCTCGGAGACGCTGGAGGCACGAATCGCCGAACTGCTCGGCCACCCCGAGCGCGACCCCCACGGCGACCCCATCCCCACCCCCGAGCTCACCCTGCCCCAGCGCCCGGGGCGGCCGCTTTCCCAGGCGGGGCCGGGGAACTACCGGGTGCTCCGGGTGCGGGCCCAGGACGCCGACGCCCTCCGGGTCTTCGAGCGGCTTTCCCTGGTTCCGGGAAAGGCGCTGACGCTGCTGGAGCGTACCCCCCTGGGGGTGCGGATCGAGGCCGAGGCGGGGCGGTTCTTGCTGCCCCTCGAGCTGGCCGAGGCGCTGGAGGTGGGGACGTGATCGAGCTCCTCTCCGGGCTTCACCCGGTGACCCAGGCCCTCCTCGCCGGGCTCTTCACCTGGGGCATGACCGCCTTAGGGGCGGCGGCGGTCTTTTTGGCCAAGGAGCCGCCGCGCGCCTTCCTCGACGCCTCCCTGGGGTTCGCCGCCGGGGTGATGATCGCCGCCAGCTTCTTCTCCCTCCTGCTCCCGGGCATCGAGCTCGCCGAAGCCCAGGGGGTCCCGGCCTGGATCCCGGCGGTGACCGGGTTTTTGGCCGGCGGCGCGTTTTTGCGCCTGATCGACCGCTACCTCCCCCACCTCCACCTCTTCGCCCCGCCGGAGGCGGCCGAGGGCATCTCGACCAGCTGGCGCAGGACCACCCTCTTGGTCATCGCCATCACCCTGCACAACCTGCCCGAGGGGCTCGCCGTCGGCGTCGCCTTCGGCGCCGCCCACTTGGAAAGCGGGGCGGCCGCCAACGCCCTGCTCGCCGGGGCGGTGGCGCTGGCGGTGGGCATCGGGCTGCAGAACTTCCCCGAGGGGGCGGCGGTGAGCATCCCCTTACGGCGCGAGGGGCTTTCCCCGGCCAAGGCCTTCTTCTTCGGCCAGCTCTCGGGGGCGGTGGAGCCGGTGGCGGCGGTCCTGGGAGCGGCGGCGGTGCTCGCGGTCCAAGGGTTCCTCCCCTACGCCCTCGCCTTCGCCGCCGGCGCCATGATCTACGTGGTGGTCGAGGAGATCATCCCCGAGGCGCAGTCGGCGGGCAACAGCGACATCGCCACCTTCGGGGTGATGCTGGGGTTCGCCCTGATGATGCTGCTGGACGTCGCCCTAGGCTAGTCCTCCCGCAGCCGGGGCAGGTCCGGGTTCAAGAGGGCGAAGAGCAGCAGGATCAGCGGCAAGAGCCAGCCGCTCGGGACCCCGAGCCAAACCAGGGCGGCGGTGAAGAGGGCGGTCGCCAGCACCACGTAGGCCAGGGCGGCCCAGAAACGGTGCGGCCGGGGCACGCGAAAGAAGGGCAGCAGCAAGAGCCCGAGCAAGAACCCCGCCACCGCGCCCCGGACCGCGCCCTGGTCGAGCACCGCCCCGGCGTAGGCGCCGTAGAGGGGCAGGATCGCGGGTCGTTTGAACTCCTCCGCCCTCCACCCCCAGAAGAGGGCCAGCGCCGGCAGGCTGCGCAGCAGCGCCGAGAGGGGATCGCTGATCCCCTGCCAGTCGGCGCCCAGGGCCCCGGCCAGGAAGCGGAAGACCAGCGCCAGGAGCGCCGGCAGAAGGGCAAAGATCGCCCCCGCGTTCATCGGGATCGGGCCAGCTCCACCAAACGGGTGAGCAGCTCGGGGTAGGAAACCCCCGAGGCCGCCCAGAGCCTCGGGAACATGCTGGTGGGGGTGAACCCGGGCAGGGTGTTGAGCTCGTTCAGGTAGAGCTCGCCTTCGGTGTAGAAGAAGTCCACCCGGGCCATGCCGTGGACGCCGATCGCCTTGTAGGCCTTGACGGCGAGCTCCTGCACCGTCTCCTGGGTGCCGGGGTCAAGGCTGGCGGGTACGTCGAGCTCGGCGAGACCGGGGGTGTACTTGGTCTGGTAGTCGTAGAACTCGGCCTGGTAGCGGATCTCGCCGACCACGCTGGCCTCGGGCCGGTCGTTGCCGAGGACGCCGACCTCGAGCTCGCGGACGCCCTCCAGGGCCTTTTCCACCACCGCCTTGTCGTCGTAGCGGAAGGCCTCCTCCAAGGCGGCGTCGAGGTCGAGCACCCGCTCGACCCGGCGGATCCCCACCGAGCTGCCGGTGTTCGCCGGCTTGACGAAGTAGGGCGGGTCGAAGGGTACGAGGGGCATCTCCCCCTTTCGCACCACCGCCCAGGGCACCACCTGGATGCCGTCGGCGACGAGCACCCGCTTGGTGAAGTCCTTGTCCATCGCCACCGCGCTGGCGGCCACGCCGGCGCCGACGTAGGGGACCTCGAGCAGCTCCAAGAACCCCTGCAGGGTGCCGTCCTCGCCCCAGCGGCCGTGGATCAGCGGGAAGACGGCGTCGTAGTCCCGCCAGGAAACCGGCGGCGGGAAGGGGTAGGCGCCCAGCTCGGCGACCCCGGCCCGCACCGCCCGCTCGGCCTCCTCCGCCAGCAGCCAGCGACCGTCCTTGGCCACCACCGCCAGGTCCACCTCGAAGGGGGCGGCGGCGAGGACGCCCTCGGCGGACTTGAGCGAGACCTCGTGTTCGGCGAAACGGCCTCCGGCCAGCAGCAGTACGCGAAGCGCCATGGCCCGAGCATACCCCACTGACCCGCCGGTCAGTTTTGCGGTAGAGTGAGGCCATGGACGCCAAGACCGCCTACCAGGAACTGCTCGAACGAAGCCGCGAGCGGGCCTACCTTTCCTCGCCGGCCCGGCTGGCGGCCTGGGACCTGCGCACCTACATCCCGAAGAAGGGCCACCCCCACCGGGCCCAGGCCCTCGCCGCCTTTTCCCGGATGATCCACCAGAAGGCCACCGACCCCAAAATCGGCGAGCTCTTGGCCGCGGTCGAGGGCTCCACCCTGATGGAAGACCCCGACGTGGCCGCCAACGTCCGCGCCTGGCGCAAGGACTACGACCGCACGACGAAGGTTCCGGAGTCGCTGGCCGCCGAGATCGCCGAGGCCGCGAGCCGGGGCGAGAGCGCCTGGGCCGAGCTCCGGAAGAAGAACGACTGGGAGGGGTTCGTTCCCTACCTCAAGCGGAACATCGAGCTCAAGAAGGCCTACGCCGAGGCGGTAGGCTACGACGAAGAGGTCTACGACGCCCTGCTCGAGGACTACGAGGAGGGCCTCCGCACCCGCGAGCTGGTGCCGCTCTTCGAGGCGCTGAAAGCGCCCGCGATCCAGCTGGTGCGGGAGATCCAGGCAGCGCCTAAAAAGCCTCCGGTCGAGATCCTCCACCGGCACTACCCGAAAGGCGCGCAAGAAGCCTTCGTCCTCGAGGTCCTCCCCGAGCTCGGCTACGACCTCGAGGCCGGCCGGCTCGACGAGACCGCCCACCCCTTCGCCATCCGCATCCACCCCGGCGACGTGCGCATCACCACCCGCTACTTCGAGGACTTCTTCAACGCCGCCTTCTTCGGCTCGGTGCACGAGGCCGGCCACGCGATGTACGAACAGGGGCTTCCGGAAGAGCACTGGGGCACGCCGCTGGGGGAGTCGGTGAGCCTGGGGGTGCACGAGAGCCAGTCCCGCATGTGGGAGAACCTGGTGGGCCGCTCCCGGGGCTTTTGGCAGCACTACTTCCCCCGCGCCAAAGAGCGCTTCGAAGCCCTCGCCGACGTCGAGCTTTCCGACTTCGTCTTCGCCGTCAACGAGGTCAAGCCCTCGCTGATCCGGGTCGAGGCCGACGAGGTGACCTACAACCTCCACATCCTGCTCCGCTTCGAGCTCGAGCTCGCGCTCTTTAGGGACGAGCTTAAGGTGGAGGACCTGCCCCAGGCCTGGAACGAGAAGATGGAGGCCTACCTGGGCCTCCGCCCCAAGACCTACGCCGAGGGGGTGATGCAGGACGTCCACTGGGCCGGCGGCGCCTTCGGCTACTTCCCCACCTACACCCTGGGCAACGTCTACGCCGCCCAGCTCTTCGCCGCCGCCGAGCGCGAGCTGGGGGCGCTCGAGCCCCGCTTCGCCGCGGGCGAGTTCGCCGTCCTGCTCGGCTGGCTCCGGGAAAGGGTCCACCGCCAGGGACGGCGCTACCCGCCGAAGGAGCTGATCGAACGGGCCACCGGCGCCCCGCCCGACACCGCCTTCCTGCTCGACTACCTGAACCGGAAGTTCCGCCCGCTCTACGGCCTCACTTGAGCGCCGAAAGCAGCGCCCGGTAGTTCGCCTCCCAGGTGGCCAGGTAGTCGGGGTCCTGCTCGCCCAAGAGGTCGAGGTAGACCGCCCGCACCCCGAGGTTCTTCGCCACCCGATCGGCCTCGCGGCGGAGCTGGTAGGGAGCCACGATCGCCTTAAGCCCCAGCCGGGCCAGCACCTTCCGGGCCTCCACCAGCTCCCGGGCGGTGGGCTCGGCGGCGGGCGTCTTGCCGATCAGGTAGGCCCGCTCGAGGCCCAGCCGGGCGGCCACGTAGGTAAAGGGGTTCTTGTAGGCGACGAAGGCCTTCTTGGGCGCCCGCCGGACCTCGCCCTGGGCCGTTTGCAAAAGCCGCACCAGCTCGATCTTGAGCGCCCGCGCCCGCTCCAGGTAGCCGGCCTTCCCCTCGGGGTCGAGCTCGCCGGCCGCCCGCGCCAGGTCACAGACGAAGAGCCCCATCGCCAGCGGATCGGTCCATAGGTGCGGGTCGGGCTTGCCGTTCGGCGCCGGCAACACCAGCCCCTCCGCGCTCTCGGCGGCGGCGAGGATCCTCGCCTTGGCCCCGGCGGGCTCGACCAGCTTCTCGAGCAGCCAGTCGTCGAAGCCAAGCCCGTTTTGCACGATCAGCTTGGCCTGGCGCACCGCTTTCATATCGCTGGGCCGGGGGGCGTAGACGTGGGGGTTCGCCCCCGGCGGCACCAGCGCCCGCACCTCCCAGCCCTCGCCGAGGACCCGCTGCATCAGCGAGGCGTAGGGGGGAATGGTGGCCAGCGCCAGCGGCCGCTCGGCGAGCGCCAAAGCCGACCACAAGAGGAGAACCATCCAAAGGCCGCGCATCTCCCTTAGCCTACGGCCTTCCCTTGGGAAGGCGGTGAGACGCCTAGCCGCCGGCGAGCCCGAGCCGCTCGGCGTCCTTTTGCATCGCCTCGATCACGAAGGCGGCGTGCTCCCAGAGGTCCACGCCGAGGAGCTCCGCGCCCTTTTTCAAGATCTCCCGGTCCACCCCGCGGGCGAACGACTTGTCCTTGAACTTCTTCTTGAGGCTCTTGACGCCGAGCGAGTGAATGCTCTTGTCCGGCCGCACGTAGACCGCGGCGGTGACCAGGCCGGTGATCTCGTCGGAGGCAAAAAGCGCCCGCTCGAGGAGGCTTTCGGGCTCGATCCCGGAGCGCTCCGGGGCGTGGGCGAGGACGGCCCGGACGATCTCGGGCGGGTAGCCCTTTTCCTCCAGCACCCTGGCCCCCACCTTGGGGTGCTCGTCGGGGTGGCGCTCGTAGTCGAAGTCATGGAGGACGCCGGCGATCGCCCAGGTCTCCTCGTCCTCGCCGAACTTCCTGGCGTACGCCCGCATCACCGCCTCAACCGCGTACATGTGACGGCGCAGGGCCTCGGACTGGGTCCACTCGTGCATCAGGCGAAGGGCATCGTCGTAACTGGGCATGCCCCCAGTCTATCGCCGGATCTTAAACTTCCAGACGGCGGCGTCGTAGTCGCCCTGCGCACTGGCCATGCGCCCCCCGATCCAGAGCGTGCCCCCTTCGTACACCAGGCTCGCGCCCCAGTCGTTGCCGTGGCCGCTATCCCAAAGGCAGGCGTTCCCGCCGCAAAAATCCGGGTCCAGCTTGCCCTCCGGGAGCACCCGCCAGATGGCGAGGTCCAGGTCCCCGTTTTCCTTCTTGACGCCACCGACCACCAGGATGCGGCCCTCCTCGTCCACGGCCAGGCCGAGCCCGTAGACCCCGAAGCGTCCGCGATCATCGTAGTAGTAGAACGATTCCCCGGGAAGGACCAAAAGCCCCTGGTCGCCAAAGGCAGGGTCGAGCGCTCCCGCCGCGGTCACCCGCCAGAGGACCGGGCGCACCTGGCCAAGCCGCAGGAATCCGGCGACCAGGTAGCCGTCGTCCATCTCTAAAATCGATCGCACCAAACCGGCGTCGGCCCTCCCCATTGGCAACGCCAGTTCGCCCTGGTTGCCAAAGGTGGGGTCGAGGCCACCCTGGGGCAAGAGCCGCCAAAGCAGGGGATCGAATCCGCCGCCGAACACCGGCCGGCCGGCACGGTCCACGACCATCGCTATAGCCCAGCGGTTCGGTTGTGCGCTGGTCCAGATACCGTCCCCATCGAACCCCGCGTCCAGGCTGCCATCCGCTTGGATGCGCCAGGCGGCGGCGTAGTGGTTCGTCCCCGCGGGCGACGCCCCGCCCACCAGCCAGAGCCGATCGCCGTCCGGCCAGAGGCGGGTGGCGTACTCGTCGCCACCGGAGGCGAGGGTGCCGTCCATGATCCAATAGCCGCGGCCGCCAAAAAGCCCCGGGGCCGGCATTCCGCCCTCGTCGATGGCCCAGAGCGCGAGGTTGGTATCGCCGCCGAGGGATTCGACGGTGCCGGCGAGGACCGCCGCTCCCTTCCAGAAAGCGAGATCAAAGACGAGGTCGATGTTGCCCCTCCCGATCCCGTCCACGACCCAGGCTCCGTTTTGGGCGAAGTTCGTATCCATCTCCCCGCTGGCGAGGAAGCGCCAGAGGGCAGCGGCGGTGTGCTCCCTGGCACAGGGGCTTTCCGCCGCGGTGCAGGTCCGCCCCGCGAGCCAAAGCCGGCCGGCGCTGTCGCGTTTCAAAACCACGCCGGCGTCGCCGCCCTGTGCCCGCTGGTTGCCGACCTCGACCCAGCCGGCGACGCCGAAGTCCCTGTCCAGCACCGCCCGCTCCCCCGCCGGAGGGTGGGAGCAGGCGGCCAAGAAGAACACCAGTGCGATCCCGCTTACGATCACGATCCTGCGCATCGCAAACCTCCCGGGAACAACCTCGCCCGCCCGGCGTCACCGGGGCGTCACCGGCGCGCATCGGCTACGGCGAGGACGCCCACCGGATGGCGGAAGCGGCTGGTCCCGGGCGGGGTGGCGACGCCCCGCTCCCGGCGCCCGCGCTCCGGTTCAGCGGACGCCATCCCGCGTTAACGCAGCTCCAGCCCCCAGAGGGTGGCGTCGGCGTCCCCGTCGGGGCCGGTAGACCAGCCACCGAGGAAGAGGCGGCCCCCCTCCCCCAGGACCAAGGCGGTGGCCCAGTCGTCCCCCCCGGCGCGGTCAAAGGTGCAGGGGCCACCCTGGCAGAAGTTGGGGTCCTCCCGCCCGTCGGGAAGCACCCGCCAGACCGCGGCGTCGAGGTCCCCGCCCTCGCCTTTCACCCCGCCGGTGAGGAGGTAGCGCCCCTCTTCGTCCCGGGTAAGACCCTGCGCCGAGTACCAGCGCCCGTATCCGGTCGGCTTTTGGGTCGCCCCGGGAAGGACCGCCAGGCCCTGGGTGCCAAAGGCCGAATCCGGCGTCCCGTCGGGGTTCAGACGCCAGATCGCAGCCCGCCAGCCCTCGGGGGTCTCCAGCAACCCCCCGACGACGATCCGCTCGCCGTCGAGGAGCACCGCCCGGGCGATCGTGGTCGCGCCCTGCAAGGTGACCCGGCCGCCGCCGAAACCGGGGTCGAGTCCGCCGGCGGCGGCGAGCCGCCAAACCTGGCCCGTGTCGCCGCCCTGGCCCACCACCACCGGGCGACCCTCGCCGTCCAACACCAGGGCGTGGGCCCAGCTCCGCTCCCTCCGGGCCGAGGACCAGACTCCACGGGGGTGAAAGGAAGCGTCCGCGTTCCCGTCCTTGTCAAGCTTCCAGACGGTCACCCGGTAGTCCGGCGCGCCTGCGCTCCGGGAAGCGGCGCCGGCGAGCCAGAGGGACTCGCCCTGCACCCAGAGGGTGGAGAAGAACTCCAGGCCGCCGCCCACAATCGCGCCGTCGTAGTCGGCGCTGCCGGTGCCCCCGAGCAGGTCGGGGTGGGCCCGCCCATAGGGATCGAGGGCCCAGAGGTAGGCGTCCAGGTCAAGCGGGGCGGTCTGGGTCTGGACCGCGCCGGCAAGCAGGTACCCGCCGGGCACCGCGGCGGCCCCGAAGACCGCCTCCAGGTCGCTGCCCGCCACCCCGTTCGCGAAGTAGAGGCCGCTACGGCCGAACCCCCCGTCCAAGCCCCCCGAGGGCAGGAACCGCCAGGCCGCCGCCGCCCAGTGGCTCTCGGTGCAAACCGGGTCGGCGACGTCGCAGGCGATTCCCGCCAGCAATAGCCCCCCATCCGGGTCCCGTACCAGGGCCAGCCCGAAGTCGGCCCCGCCCGCCACCCCGGCGTCGGCGGCGAGGGCGACGCCCCCGTGGCCGAACGTAGGATCGAGCACCAGGCGCTCCTTCGCCGAACCGGCAGGCCCGGAGCAAGCCGCCAAGCCAAGCACCGCCAGCAGGCCGAGGATCGCCTTGCCGCAGGGTCGCATGGTCACCTCCAACCGCAGGCTAGGCGGCCGGCGTCACCGGAACGTCACCGGTTAGCATGGGCCCGTGCGCATCGGTTACGGCGAGGACACCCACCGGATGGCGGAAGGGAAAAAGCTGGTCCTGGGCGGGGTGGCGATCCCCTCCCCCCGGGGCCCCCTGGCCCATTCCGACGGCGACGCCCTGCTCCACGCCCTCACCGACGCCCTGCTCTCGGCGATCGCGCTCGGCGACATCGGGGCGCTCTTCCCGGACACCGCCCCGGAAAACGCCGGGAGGAACTCGCGGGAGTTCTTAGAGGCCGCCCTCCGGGCGGTAAGAGAACGGGGCTATCGCGTTTTCCAGGTAAGCGCGGTGATCGTCCTGGACCGGCCGAAGCTCGGCCCCCACCGCGGCGCGATTCAGGAGAACCTCGCCCGCCTCCTGGACCTGCCCCTGGACCGGATAGGCCTCACCTTCAAGACCAGCGAGGGCCTGGCGCCGGAGCACCTGCAGGCCCGGGCGACGGTGCTACTCCTTCCCCTGGGCCAGGGCGAGGCCTAGGTCCCAGAGCGCGGACTGGGCGTCCACCACCTCGACCAGCACCCGGGAGGCCCCGCCGACGCCGAGTTTATCGATCGCCGGTTCGGCCATCTCCTCGAAGTCGTAGAGGAAGGCCTCGACCACCGGGGAGGTGCGGCGCTCCAGGTAGCTCCGGGGGAGCTCGTCCTCGGGGGCGAGGGCCCGGAGGGCGTCGTACTGCAGCCGGGTAGCCAGCCAGACCGCGACCATCAGGCGGTCCCCGCCCTGGGCCAGGTAGTCGTGCAGCCGGCCGGCCCAGGCCCGGACCTCCCCCTCGCGCGGCACCGGCAGGGCGTTCACCTCCAGCCAGTCGAGCTCCTCGGTGAGCAGCATCAACGCCTGGGCCAGCACGTAGCGATGGCGCTTGGGCACCTCGGAAAGCAGGCAACCGAACGAGGTCAGCGCCCCCTCGAACCAGTAGGCCTCGTACCCCAGCCAGCGGCGAAACGCCTCCTCCGAGGGGGGGCGCTCGAGCATCCGCAGGAACGGGTGTCGCAACGTGCGGTCCCAAAGCGGCCGGTGGGCCGCGAGAAGTCGGTAGGTCGAGCGCATCAACTCAGGTTAATGCCCGCCCGGGCCAAGCGGTAACGATTCGCCACATTGGGATCAGGCCGGCGGCCGGGTGACCTCTTCCAGCAGCGCCTCGACCTCGGCCATGAACGCGTCTTTGGGCACCAGCTCGTAGCCTCGCGATCCCCGGGCCGGGTAGTAGTTCCGATCGAGGTCGAGCGGGTCGCGGATCTCCCGATGGCGGCGTACCAGGGCCACCGGGGTGCGCGCCGAGGCCATCACCCCCCGAACCAGCGCGGTCACCAGCAACAACCCGGCGCGAAGTCCTTTCACCGTCTGAATTCTACCGGGACCCCGGCGGGTGCTAAGATACCTACCGGTAGGTATGGAGACCCGCGAGAGAATCCTCACCGCCGCCCGCGAGATCTTCGCCGAGAAGGGCTACGGCGCCACCTCGCTCGACGAGATCGCCCAAGCGCTGGGCCTGACCAAGGGAGCGATCTACCACCACTTCCCCTCCAAGCGGGCCCTCCTCGAGGCCCTGCTCGAGGAGGGCCTGGCCCGGGCGGAAAGGGCGCTAGAAAGCTCCGCTCCCCTGGAGGAACGGCTCCTGGCCTACGCCCGGGCCTGGCGCGAGGGGGTCGAGCTGCTCACCGCCCTGATCTCCACCCGCTCGGCCCGGAGGAGCAGCGACCAGCTCGCCCTGGAGGTGGCCAAGGCCGGGCTGCGCCGGGTGCTCGGGCTCTTGAGCGACTTCCTGGAGGAGTACTCCCCGGGGCGGGGCCGGGAGCTGGCGGCGGTCTTCTTCTCGATCGTCCACGGCGCCTACGTGGTCTCGCGCCAGGTCTCCAGCTACCGGCTCGACGAGCTGCTCCGCACGGGCATCCGGGTCTTCGTGCGGGGATTGGAGGGTTGCGATGAAAAAGCTGGCGGTGGCACTTTTGATCCTGCTCTTCGCCGCCGGGGCGAAGAGCCCTGACGAGGTCTGGGAGATGCTCGCCGCCCACCAGGAGGTCCGGGGCTACTCCGCCACGGTGAGCCAGGGGCCGGTGGTCTACAAGGTCTACTTCCTCAGGCCCAGGATCCGCATCGAGTGGGTCGAGGGACCCCCCTACCTGGTCGGCAACGTGATGATCTCGGACGGCCAGTGGGTCTGGAGCCGGGGCAAGGAAGGTGGCTGGAAGAAGACGCCGGCCCGGCCCCCGAGCGACCCCGCCCACCTCTTCTTCTTCGACCTCGAGAAGGCCCGAGAGCTCTACCGAATCGAGGAGGTCTCGGAAGAGGGCGGGGTGCTGACCTTCGCGCTGGTGGCCAAGACGCCGCCGGCGAAGAGCAACCGCCCCGCCCGCTGGGTCTTCACCACCGACCCCAAGAGCCACCGGCCGCTCGCCTACCGCACCTACTCCAAGGCGGGGAAGCTCCTCGGCGAGGTGGTCTACCGGGAGCTCGACCCCACCCCGCCGGACCCCGCGCTCTTTGAGGTCAAGCCTTGAGGACCGGGCTGCTGGTCGCCCTGCTGCTCGGGGTCCTGATCGGCGCGCTGGCCAACGCCATCCTGGCCCCGGCGCTGGGGGCGATGAGCGTGGACCTCGGGGTCACCCCCGACCGCCTGACGCTGGCGTTTTCGGTCTACGCCGTGGTCTACGCCGCCGTGGTCCCGCTCCTGGGAAGGCTCGGGGACGTGCTCGGCTACAAGCCGGTCTTCGCCTTCTCCGCCGGGCTCTTCGCCCTGGGGAGCCTGCTCGCCGGGGCCGCGGGGAGCCTGGCCACCCTGGTGGCCGCCCGGGCGGTGCAGGCGGCCGGCGCCGGGGGGCTCTTTCCGGTAGCCCAGGCGGTGGCCGGGGCGATGCTCACCGGCCACGAGCGCAGCAAGGCGCTGGGGATGATCATGGCGGCCTTCGCCCTGGGGAGCGTGCTCGGCCCCAACCTCGGCGGCTTCCTGGTCGAGCACCTGAGCTGGCGCTGGGTCTTCTGGGTCAGCGTTCCCCTGGGGGTGCTGGCCCTGGCCCTGGTCCTGCCCCAGCGCCTGCCCACCCCCGGGAAGCGGGAGGCGATCGACTGGCTCGGGGGGATCCTGGTCGCCGGCACCCTGGCGGCGTTGGTCATGGGCATCCAGGGGCTCGAGCAGATCGACCAGGTGGGATTCTTCTCCGGGCCCATCGCCGGCCGCTTCGCGCTCGCCCTCCTGGGGGGAGGGCTGCTCTACCTCTGGGAACGCCGCCAGCGGGAGCCGGTGCTGGACATGGAGCTGGCGCTGGGCCGGGCCTTCCTGCCCATCTGGTGGGTCTCGATCCTGCTGGGGTACGCGCTGATGGGCGGGCTGGTCTTCGCCCCCCTCTACGCCCAGGTGACCTTTCTCTTTACCGCCTTCCAGTCGGGGCTGATCCTGAACGCGCTGGCGCTCGCCATGGTGGCGGCGAGCGGCTTCGCCGGGGCCACCGCCCAGCGGCTCGGGGCCCGGCGGCTCACCCTCTGGGGGATGGCGCTGGTGGCGCTGGGGCTCGGGGCGATGACCTTCCTGGGCTCGGCGCTGGCCGGGCTGCTCGCCGGGCTGGGACTGGTGGGGCTGGGCATCGGGCTGGCCCAGCCGCCGCTCTCGCACCTGGCGCTGGGGCTCGCCCCGGCGGGAAAGGAGGGGCAGGTCTCGGGGCTGGCCTCGCTGACCCGGAGCCTCGGGGTGGCCGCCGGAATCACCATCTCCGGCGTCCTGCTGGCCCGGCGGAGCCGGGAGCTGGCGGAGCTGGGCGGCGGGTTCGGCGCGATGGATCCCACCGCGAGCCTGAAAGACGCCCCGGTCTTCGTCCAGGAGATGCTCAAGCACACCCTGGGCAGGGGAATCCAGGAGGGCTGGGAGGTGGCCTTCGTGGCAGCGCTCCTAGGGCTCGTGGCCGCCTTCCTGATCCGCCCCGACCCCCGCTAGCGCCCGGGCTCGAGCACCAGCCGGGCTTTGGGCCGACCGAGCCCCATGGGCAGGTACTCGCCCCGGGCCCAGGGCAGCAGCAGATCGCCGTAATGCCGGCTGAGGACGTTCCCCGACTGCCCCGGGGGGTGGACGAAGCGGCTCTTCTCGGGGGCCGAAAGGTCGACCAGCTGGCGGTAGGAGGGGCCCCAGTACATGTGGAAGTCGGCCGGCCGGTAGATGCCGACGTTGACCGTGTAGCGGTCGCCGCCGCGGGCCACCCGCCGCTCGAAGAAGCGGCGGACGCGGTCGTCCTTGCTCATCACCAGGTGCTCGAAGACCGCCGGGTGGAGCTGGCCCCAGGGGGGCACCTCGTCCCCCAGCCGGCGCAGGGCGGCCTCGAGCGCCTGGGCGGCGAAGTCGAGGCAGGTCACCCCCCGGCGGGTACAGGCGGGGTCGCCCCGGGTGAGGGCCTTTAGGAGGTAGCGGGGTTCCTGCCAGTAGCGGGTGCCCACCTCGGCCTCGGGGAGCCGGGTGAGCTCGGTGTACCAGGCCTCGAAGACGCTCGCCTCCTCGCTCTTGGCGCCGGTGCGGCCGTCCCAGGCCAGCAGCCGGTCCCGCCAGGTGCGGGCCCGCTCGCTCTTCGGCTGGATCTTCTCCAGCACCGGCCGGAAGTCGAAAAAGAGCAGGCTAAGCTCGTCCATCTGAATGGCGGCGAAGCTTTCCAGGTCGTGCTTTTCCCGCCCCCGGATCAGGGCCTCGATGCGGCGGGCGCGGTAGGGCTCGGCCCAGTCCACCCCGAGCAGGTAGGGGTAGTCCTTCGGCACCGGCTTGTGGTTGGCGGTGACGACGTAGCCCTCCTTCGGGTTCTTCACGTGGGGCAGCGCCTCGAAGGGCACCCATCCCTGCCAGTCCCACTCCCCGGTGCCGGGCACCGGATAGGCGCCGGAGTGGCCGGGCTTTCGGATCGGGATCCGCCCCGGGGCGTAGTAGCCGATGTTGCCCGCGCGATCGGCGAAGACGAAGTTCTGGCTGGGGGCGACGTAGTAGCGGAGGGCGTCCACGAAGGCCTCCCAGCTCGCCGCCGTTTGCAGGCGGAGGAAGGCCTCGAGGGTGGTGTCGCCGTCGTCCAGGCTGACCCAGCGGAGCGCCAGCGGCCGCTTGCCGGGGACCTCGACCGCGTCCGAGATCACCGGCCCGTAGACCGACTCCCGCACCGAAAGCTTCACCGCCTCGCCGCCCTTGACCCGGATCACCTCCTGGCGCACCCGGTAGGGGCGGACCTCGCCCTTATAGCGGTAGCCGCCCGCGACCTCCTCGAGGACGTAGAGGTCCTCGACGTCGGCCCCCATGTTGGTGACCCCCCAGGCGATCCGGTCGTTCCTGCCGATCACGATCCCGGGGACCCCGGGGAAGCTGGCGCCCACCGCGTGGAAGCCGGGGGCCTCGAGCTCCATCAGGATCCAGATCGAGGGGGCGGTGAGGCGGAGGTGGGGGTCGTTGGCGAGCAGCGCCCCGCCGCTTTTGCTCCGCCAGGGCGCCACCACCCAGTTGTTCGAGGCCTCGAGGCCCGCCCCCAGCGTCCGGGAGAGCGCAAGCAACCCCGCCGCCACCCCCTCCTCCGCCGGCTCCGGCCGGGCGGCGACGCTTCGCACCACCGTGGGCGCGTCCTCGGGGTAGGGGGGCATGAGCTGGTTGATCCGCTCCTTCGTAAGCCCGCGGGCCAGCAGGCGGTAGCGGCGGAGCTCGTCCTTGTAGTTCTTGGAGAGCTCGTAGCTCATCACCTTGGCCCAGACCAGGACGTCGGCCGGCTTCCAGGGCTCGGGGCGGAAGCCGAGCAGGCGGAACTCCAAGGGAAGCGGCGGCTTGCTCCCCAGGTAGGCGTTGATCCCCGCCACGTAGGCGTCCACCCAGTCCCGGGCCTCGGGGCTCAGCGCCCGGTAGGCCCGCTCGGCCGCCCGGTAGAGCCCCAGGGTGCGCATGAAGCGGTCGGTCGCCAGCGCCTCTGGCCCCAATACCTCGGCCAGCCGGCCGGCCCCGAGCCGCCGCTGGAACTCCATCTGCCAAAGCCGCTCCTGGGCGTGGGCCACCCCCTGAGCGAAGTAAAGGTCGGCCAGGCTCTCGGCCCGGACCCGGATGACGTCGTGTTCGTCCCGCAGGACCTCGGCGGTGGCGGAAAGTCCCGAAAGCAGGAGCCGGCCGCTCGTGCGGGGCAGGCTGGTGGTCTTCAGGTAGTAGTAGCCGCCGACGGCGAGCAGCACCGCCAAAAGCACCAGCCCCGCGACCAAGACCCGCAAACCGCGCCAGAGCATCGTCCCCCCTTTCCTTCACTCTACGCCAAGGAAATCTCCCCCGCTCCGGCGGGAATTGCTGTTAAAATGGCCCGGTCCCAGGAGGTCGCATGCCCAAAGGCCTGCCACTTACCATCGGTATCGAAGAGGAATATCAGCTCATTGATCCCGAGTCGCGGGACCTGACCCCGATGGCGAGCAAGGTGCTCGCCGACGCGCCCGCCTACCTCACCCGGCTTCTAAACCCCGAGCTGCACCAGTCGATGATCGAGATCGGCACCCCGCCGGCGGAGAACATCCGCCAGGCCTACAAGTTCCTAAAGGACATGCGGCTGGTGGTCGCCGACTTGGCCCAGCAGCACGGGGTGCGCATCGTCGCCGCCGGCACCCACCCCTTCGCCCTTTGGGAGAAGGTCCCGATCACCGAGAAGGAGCGCTACCAGGAGCTCCTCGGCGAGTTCCAGGACGCGGTGCGGGCGCTTTTGATCTTCGGCACCCACGTCCACATCGGGGTGGGGACCGACCTCGAGTTCCGCATCGACGCGATGAACGTGCTCCGCTACATGCTCCCCCACCTGCTCACCCTCTCGGTCTCGAGCCC
>Ga0256835_1000787_pt1 | contig 21057 bp, 29 predicted proteins | sample PIR30metaG_FD_185972 | JGI IMG/M metagenome (GOLD analysis project Ga0256835, IMG submission 185972) | Hydrothermal vent microbial communities from East Pacific Rise, Pacific Ocean - PIR-30 | ecosystem: Environmental > Aquatic > Marine > Hydrothermal vents | place: Pacific Ocean: East Pacific...
TTCTTAGAAAGATCAATATATGCATATTACAATGTATTTTCAGGTACATAACAAATCATCAATATTATACGGAGCACGTAATCTAATATGTATATGAAATTGTAAAATAACTGTAGGGAAAGTATAACGGTGTATATTAAATAAATATAAACCTATAAAAAAGAAATAGTTAATTATACTTATAAGTATATATTATACTGACATAGGGTGACATGTAGTGGTAGAGAAAAGAAAGATACAGAAAACAGGTTCGTCCTCCTATATAGTCACGCTACCTAAAGAATGGATAGATATGATGGGGCTAAAATCGGGGGATTATGTATTAATATATGAGCATGAAGGAAAACTAATCATAACATCACCCAAAGCTGAAGCTAGACAGTTAAGCGGAGAGATACACATCAAGGAAGATATTGACAACCAAGAAATATTCCGTGTACTTGTAGCAATGTACCTATCCGGTTATGACAATATAGCTGTAACTTTCTCCTCTAATATTCCTAACCTAGCAAGAAGGATTAGCGAATTAAAGAACATGGCGAGAATTAAGCTCGCAGGCATAGAGGTTGTTGATGAAACCTATAACTCTATATCATTCAAGATACTATTAGATCTAAAAGAGCTTCCACTGATCAGGGCTATCCGTAGGCTACACCTCATAGTTAATGGCATGCTTAATGATGCACTGAACGCCTTCATAAGGAAAGATAAGGAGTTAGCAGCCGCTGTTATACAGCGTGATGACGAAGCCGACAGATTCCACTTCATGATCGTCAGGCAGCTAGCATTGGCACTGCTTGATATAAAAATAATGTATGAGCTAGGAATTTCCAACCCCGTCGAGGCGATCAACTATAGAATAGTTGTAAGAAACCTTGAAAGAATAGCGGATCACGCGGTCAATATCGCAAAAAGAATAAAGCATATGCCTGAACAGTGCATGCTATGCCAAGAAACATATGAGCTGGGCCAGAGGATCATAAGTACATTCAATAACGCCATGGATAACCTATATAAGCTAGGCAGGAAGAAAGCTGAAGAAGTAATCAGGAATGCCCAGGAAATAGTTAGAGAAATAGAAGATATACTGCTGAACAAGATCCTATTAGGAAACATTAGTGACCAAGAAAAAATAGTCTTAACACTAATCTATGATAGCCTAAGGAGAATAACAAGATACAGTAGCGGTATCGCTGAAGCCACACTTAACATTAAGGTTAACAAGAACAACGTCATAGACATTAAATAAAACTAATTTAAGGGAAACCACCGTAATTCTATCACGAGTGCCCCGGAGCCTGCGCAACGCCCCCGTGTACCGGGGGAGTATGAGCGTAGGACGGGTCACTCCCGGCCATAACACACAATTTTCACGCCATTCTAACTTCTAATGGTGTTTCGAGAACGTGAATAGAATAGTAAAAATACTCTGTGTAAACACGATATTATTCCCTTTTGCAAATCTGTATGAAATAAGTTGTGAAGGAGGGATGTTACTCTTTTCTAGCAGGTATGTAAGTTCTCTTTCCGGGAGGTTCGAGTTCATCCATATTTCTAAGTGCTTCAAGGTATGAGTCATAGTCTTCGGCCGGTAATAGCTTCTTGATCCTAATATACGACTCTATTAGTTCGTCGGGTATATTATCTAATCTTCCAAAGAGATGAGTATAGCCCTGGTTTCTAAGCCATTCCATGAAGTCTTCTTCGAGGCCTGCATCAACGATTAGTTTTACGAGCTCATATTTTTCAGAAGGGCTTAGTTTGGGCATCATAGAAGATTCCCTACGAGGAATTCTGTGGTCGAAAATAGTTTTGTCTCCAGCCCTAATTAAGGGTTAGGGTAGATTATTCTTCTTCCTCTTCTTCCTCCTCGATTCCTTCGTATTCTATGTTTAAGGCTTCTAGTTTTTCGATAAGATTAGCTTCTGTCCCTGAATAATATTTGATGAGTAATATATCGCCCGGTTTAACTATAGTGTCCGGTTTAGGCATTGGTATTATCTTGTTATTCCTATAAAGTGCGATAACAAGTACGCCTAGATCATCGAGAGCCAGAGACTCGAGAGTACGTTCTTTAAAGTTCTCCGGTATCTTTAGCTTAGCAACCTGCTCAACGCTTTCCTCCTCAACGCGACGGACGATCGGATGTATTGGGAGATTCGAGGCAAGAGGGACGATCAACTCTGTTGCTGCATCAGCTATATTCTCCATGGAAGTTACAAAACTCATTAACCCGGCCTTCTCCTCGGGATCCCCATTATACTCGGAGAGAATGTATAGGATCATCTTATAGGCGAGCTCATCAACCGCTTCTTCAAGATTCAATACCTCGTTCGCCGCTATTTTGTCATTGTTAACTATTGCATGAAACGCTAGATCTATCATTACATCCGAAATATTCTTAAGATACGCTATTTTCTTCGCAAGTTTTTCCTCCATTACATTAGTTACCGGTTTTTTGAGCGCTATTTCATCGCCTAGCATCTTCGCAACTAAGCTTAAGGAATCAAACGTACCACGCACTATTAGGATATCGCCAACCTTGATCTCGGTTTCTTCATCAGGATTTATAATCCAGTGATCCTCGCGTCTAATAGCAATGATGTTGAAACCAGTCATCATTTCATATAAGCGTTCAATACTAAATCCTTCATAGGCTTTATTCCTGACAGTTATGCGTGCAATAACCTCTTCTGATTCTAGGAGCGCTGCACGGACTTGCTCGCTGATCCCTGTGCCTCTGAGAACCAGCATAGCGATATCTGCGGCTGAATCACTTAATTTGTCGAGTGCATTGGCCATTCTATACACGCTAACCATTTCTTCAGCATCACGAACAGTTTTTACCGCCAGACTCGCCTGCATCACGAGGAGACTCCAGGCTGCATCTAGCTTGTCTTCGACACGCTGTACTTCATATGCTAGGCTTGAATCATTTACTACTACGGAGTAGTACGCCAGATCGATCATCAGCCTGGAGTATTCACTCATATCAGTCAATAACTCATAAACTGGTATCGGCTCGTACTTAACAGGTCTAGGCGCCTTTATAGGCAATACTGTTTTCACCTAAGGGATAGAGGGATTAATGTCTAGGATAGATGGATTATTGAATTGATTAATAAATCCTATATCTTAATATACCGACGATCCCGCCGAAAGTCTTCTTCAACCAAGCACCTTCGGGTATGTCGTCGCTTAGATAGACTGGTTTTGCACCATACTTCTTCGCTAGTTCAGCCCATTCAAGGGCGTCGGGCCGGGATTCATCAATGATCAGTGTTTTTACAGCACCCATTTGTAGTGCTTGTTTAACTTCATCTTCGCCATAAACTATTAGACCATCATCCTTAGCCATATGGAGCTTGAATTCTTCAACAGCCTTCAATGCGTCAACGTATTCTTGCTCCTTCAATATATCAGCCGCCTTCATTATCATTTCCCTAAGGCCAACCTCGCCCTGATATCCTACATCGATAAGCCTCGGCAGCACGATCTGTTTAAGCCTGTAGTCTAGATAATTGCCTTCAAGGAAGTCGTACTTACTGTAAGCAGGTCCACCAATAAGTATAGCCTTGAGCTTCCCCTGCTCTAGCAGTGGTAAGAAGTGTTTTTTAGCGTGCTCAGCGACACGCTTATAGAATTCGTCGACAAGCTGCTCAATAATTCGATCAAATCTTCGCTGACTCTGACCTCCCCTATGATGCTTTCCAGGAATATATGCCTCCAGCTCTTCGAGAACATCTAGCCTACTCCCTTTCAGCAAGCCGAGCGTTGCGGCATCTCTTTCTACAAGTATTAGTCCGATCAGGTTGGATTCCAGCACCATTTCTTCGAGGAACTCTGTATGGAATTCTTTATCGGTTCTATAGTAATATACTGGTACCTTTTCAGGCGGTATTAGCATTATACAGATGAAGTCTCCAGTATTCATATCTTCACCGCAGAACAGCGCTAACCCCTTATCCGGTATTTTAGGGACTTTGCTCAGCCTCTCGATGACAGCCGATAATGCTCGCTGAACAGCATTTCTAGTCTTTTTGAGTTTAATGTTATCAGTTATAGATAATTCTTGGCGAAGCATGTTCAATACATCGCTAACGGGTCTCCCCGGAGGAATATATAGGCTTAACAATACCGTTGCTGGCGCTCGCCACTTCTTAAGCTCATTAATAATATTCTTCAACTGCCTACGATCAACACGTAGTGATTCAAGCTTCTCTTCACTATAGCTAAAAACCCATCCCTCATACACCTCTTTCACGCATAATTCATTAACTCGTGGATGTTGAAACTCTATTATATAGGTTTGGAGTGGGTGAAATTGATGCGGATAATCAAGACGCCTTTCTGGCGGCCATCGGATCGAGTAGTTGAGGAATCATACAGGATAATAAAAAATGGTGGAGTAGTTGTTGGACCAACAGATACAGTATATGGAGTGTTCAGCGACGTATACAATGATGAATATGTTGAGAAAGTTTACAATGTCAAACAAAGGCCCAAAGACAAGCCTCTCCCAATCCTAGCCTCGAACATAGATGCCATAGAAGAAATAATCAGTCTCAACGATAAATTGAGAACCTTCTTGAAAGCAGTATGGCCTGGACCTATAACAGTGGTTTTCAATAATGTTGACTGTAGCTTGTTCTCGAGACTATTGTGTAGGGAAAACAGTATAGCTCTACGAGTTCCTGCTGCCCCTTTCCCGAGAAAACTAGCGGAGATGAATGGAGGATTTATAACTGGTTCTAGCGCCAACCTCTCCGGAAAACCGTCTCCATTGAAAATAGATGACGCGGTCAAGTACTTTGGAGAGAAGATCGATTTATATGTTGACTCGGGCGAGGCTCCTCTTAAAGTATCCTCAACAATTATTAGCATAATAGATTGCAAGATAGCCCTTGTTAGACAGGGTGCAGTAGACTATACGGTTATCTCAAGGATCTATCATAGGATTATGGGATGTTGAGAATTGAATGTTAAGGAAGTAAAGATCTCTAAGAAAACAATAGTTTTAGTGATCCTTATAGTAACAACAGTTATGATAATTTATAGTGTGTTGACGGAAGGCCTGAAACCACCAATTATTAAGCCATTGAATCTCGTAGCGGCTTTAATCGTGTTTTTCATTGCATGGCTAGTGTCAGCAATTAGACTTAAAATAATACATGCAAGTCTTGATCCAGACAAGGTTTTGTCTTTAAGAGAATATCTTTATGCGAGACTCCTTGGAGGTTTAATGGCTTACATAACGCCTTCTGCCATAGGGGGAGAACCTGCTCGTGCCTATTATTTATCATATAAGTGTAACGAGCGTTTTTCGAAGTATTTTGCCATGGTTATCTATGAGGTACTATATGATATATTTGTAACATCCATAGGTGCCATAATTGGTAGCCTATTATACCTACCATTAACTATACCAATCATTATTGTCGGTATAGCGAATACTAGTTTCTGGGGAACAATGTATCTACTCTTACAAAACATGATCGACCCCGAGAAAGCGCCTCGGATCATAAAGTTTATTGCAAGAATCGTAAATGAACAACTGAGCAAGAGATTAGGAGATTCCTATACCTCATTTGCTTCGTCGTTCAAAACTATAGTATCAAGAATGAATATAACTAGACGAATAATCGTGTGTTTGCTTACCATTTCTTTTCAACTACTGTTTGGTGTAACAATATATATTCTTGGATTTGGCGCCTATAATGTAAATGTTATTAATGCAATAGTAGCTTATTTTTTCGCAATAACAGCAAGTGCATTACCAACTCCTGGAGGAGCTGGTACTATGGAGTATGGATTATCGATAACCCTACCGCCCGGACTAGTTATCCTTGCACGTTCATTCATATACTATGTGACGATCGCTATGGGGATTATCGTATTATACCATAGTGGTATAAAAGAAATTATTGAAAGAAACAATGAAGGTTAGGTTGTTTGTATAAAATATTTTTAATCAACTAATATAATAGGTGTTAAAATAAAATAGGTTGATATAAAATGTCAAGACAGATTTATACTGGCAGTAATATTGTTTTACTAAATTTATCTGGATTTGACCTTATATTAGCGCCTGAAGCAGAGAATTTTATACCTGAATTCTGGCATACCAAGAAAACAGATGACTGGCAATACATTATTTTACCAAGGAGATCAGTTAGTTTTCTCCAAGTATTCAAAATATTATCGGACAACTGCGCTGGAAAGCTATGTTACTCGAGAATATTTTTCTACGAATTACGCGATCAACCCGTAGATCTAGTATTAGAACCTATAGATACTAAGACCTTTGTCATCTATGGCTCAAATCCTTCCTTTCTAAGAATAGTTAGACGAATACTGGCTAATCCTAAGTATAGTAACACCGTTGTATTCATTGCAAAATTCAATGAGACGAAATATGAGAGATATAAACGAGCAGCTTCAATAGCACGACGTATTTTCATGGAGTTGTCCCCAGTTACTATCAGTAGAGGTCTGGGGAGATTGCTCGGCGTAAAGATAGAAAATATTAGCGGTCGTATGAAAGTAACACTATGTGTTAGTAGAGAAGGTATAAAATCCACCGAGACAATGGGTGGAGTATCAGTCGATATAAGGAGCATAAACCAATGTCTATAATTAATACTGAGCCCGACCAGTTTTATCCTTAATGATTACCATTTCCACACGGGAATCAATGAGAAAACACATTTCGGCTTAAAAAGGTGCTGCATTTATGAAAACAATTAACATCATACTCTATACGAGTAGGTCGAGTCAGGGAGTAATGATCGATAATATAGTTGCATTTACGGTAGAATTACTAAGAAAAATATATTCAATATCAGTAGTCTACAATGTAGTGTATGATAATATTGATGTGCCGTACCTTATAATTGATAACATGCCACCTCTATACCTATACGATCCACCCGAAATAGATACTTTGATAAATGTTGTAAGAGCTGTGTATGACATATATAGTCTAGAGCCTTCAGGCATCGATAGTGTTGCTATTAGTGAAGTTTAAGGGAAAAACTTTATTGATTTATAATATTTCCATATTAGCACCTATTTCATAGAATGGGCATTTATCCCAGTATAGTGCGCATTTCTTCACAGCGCTTCTAGTGATATATCTTTCAGTTATATAACAGTAAGCAACATACATGTTTTCCCCTACTTTCATCAATTTATAGAAGGGACAATCCGAATTAACAGGTTCTGACAGAACATGTACTAGGGGGTAGTATCCCTTACGTATTTCGACACCAAGGGCTTCCGCTAATCCTTCTTCAGGCCCTGGTTTTTCGTAAAGTGGACACGATGTAAACTTGTTTGTCAGACATATATCCTCGATCACAGGCTCTGGGGATGGGCTACCATATTTTGATACAGTACGCCTGCTATAGCATAAACCACTATTATACCAAGGGCATTTAGGCAAATCTATTCCCTTTCGCGGTTTTCTATTCAGTTTTCATAATGGATTACCATAGCTAATATTTTTTAGGAACTATAAAAGATTTATGAAAACATTATAAATTATTTATTATTGGGAACACTGTATAGGAATATTTGAGAAAAGATATATTTAGAGATAATGTGTTATAAAATAATATGCAGAATATAAGTCTCCTATAAGTGTATGAGGGTGAAAGTAATGAGCGTAAATGAGAAAGTAAATGAAATGACCGAAGAGATAACAATTGATTTATCACATATACCTTTAAGGCCGACGAGTAAGAAAGAAATACAACAGCTTGAAATGGCGCTGATCATAGCTACCCTGTATTCCCCCGAAGTCATAGAACTGATCAAGGACCCCATAGAGCGTGCAACATGGGTTGACAGCCTCGCAGTGGCTGCGGCTGCACTAGCACGGTATAAGGCCGGGTATACGATAAGCCAAATAGCTGATGAAGTAGGGCGTAGCGAGACAATGATAAGAGCACATCTCAATGGTAAGACAAAGGCCGGAAAACTAGTGCTTCAGACATATGAAAAGCTTAAGCGCGGCGAACTAAAGATTGTTGTCCCATTCCTGAAAGTACCGAAGACTATGATCGAGGCTGACCTGCAAGTGGTACGTGAGGAGAAGAAGAAACTAGAAGAAGAATTAAAGAAGACCAGAGAAGAGCTGGAGAGTCTTAAGAAACAATATGAAGAACTTAAGAATAAATATGATGAATTAGTCAAAGAGAAACAAGAGCTTGCCGAAAAGCTCGAGAAGTTTAATGAGGCTATTAATAAGATCAAGGGAATAATTGAGGGTCTTAATCTTTAATCCTAATATTTAAACGAATTTTTTCAGATCTTTTATCGCTTATATGGATCTCGATTTTTGACACGTTCTGTAGTTTGAATTCCTTATCTCTTTTTAGCACTATTCGGTATCTATAACCATTTATGTTTCCTACAATACTATATTCATAGCCTTTAGATGCGTCAGCAATACTCTTTTTTATCAGATTAAATAGTTTATCTGGCTCAATATTCATATGTTCATATGTTGCAATACCGAGCCATGTATTATTGCCATTCTTTACTGTAAATTTCTGTACGATTTTACCATCTTCTCTATATATCGGCATTCCTATCTCCATCTCCATAACAATCGCCTCCAATACCACATATACTTACCTCATTATCTATATAGATCCTTTTGATTTCTATATAAATTTTCGAAACTAACCCATAGTGTCGTTCTTTGTATTCTATAGGAGAGAAAGGTTATAATGATGTATTTCTGAATCTATCGAGGAATTTCAGTCTTTTCGATGGATGCGGATGCGAACTAAAGAGCTCCTCTAATAAGCTCGGCTTAATCGATTTGACATATTCGATTAGATAGTCTATATCATGAGTGCTCACATTAATCGCGTTCTCCGGATCCGCTATAAGTAGCATCTTAAGCTGCGAAGCCTTAGCTATCTGTGTTTTCATTTTATCCGTTATTTTCCCTGTAGCAGCTAGTATTTTGACAAGAGCTCTTTGTAGGTAGTATGCACCGTTCTTTACTGTTAAGGCGGAATGCATATCTGCATAGTATTCTCTCAGCCTAGAAAGGTATAACACTCCAAGATTCAGTATAAACGCTATAATAGTAAGTCCTACCCCTATAGCCATTATCGCTATAGGGCTCAGATCATTCTCGTCTCTTCTTCCAAAACCATAGAACCATCCCCAGCGCATCAAAATACTTCCGAGCCACCATAATATAGCCGGAAGAAGCCCGATCATCATCATTACTATTACGTCCTTATGCTTTAAATGCCCGATCTCATGCCCGATCACCGCCTCGACTTCTTTGGGCTCAAGTATTCTCAGAAGGCCTCTGGTAACGGCAACTCTATATCCAGCAATCATATTACCATATGCAAATGCGTTGGGTACGTCGAGATCAGCAATCATGAGCCTAGGTCTTTTAACACCGCTCTCCCTTGATATCCTATCCACGGCCTCCTTAAGCCACGATGGTGCCCTATCATCGTATGGTTCAACATGATATATAGCGTCTATGATATAGGGTGAAATAAGCCATTGTATGAAATAGATGATCGCTACCATGACGATGAGAGACTCTATGGTAATACCGCCAATTAGAGGTGATATAGCCCATAGGATTAGAAGGCTAGCCCCTGTAACAATCAAGATCGAAATAATCATTGATACATATAATTTCCACATCAATACCCGGACACCGTAATACTCTGCGATATCCTTTAGAAATACTCATTTGCACCCCTTATAAATACTCAATGGCCGATGAGAATAAAGGAAAGGGTGAAAACCATGTCAGAACTAGCTGTAGCAGTACTGGATCTCCAGGGGCGTCTAATAACCTGTAGCTCTACCGATTCAATGCCTTACTCAAAAATACAGAGCGCTGTTAGAATGGGCTACGACATATTTAGAACAATTGATTTCATTGTCCGTGAGTTAGGGTATGAAACGCCCAAGAATATAAGTGTCAAAGCAGAAGATCTAGAGCTAACTGTGTTTAAACGAAAAGATAAGGTTGTAGTAGCTGTAATATATGAGCCAAGTATACCTGTATCGGTAAGTAGCAACGCAACGGCTTCTATGGAGGCTTAAAGATAAACATTTTAATCACTCATACTTTTGACCGTTTCGGGATCAGGGTAGGCCAAGTATTTTCTTTGCATTCACTTCTATGTTCTCAATAACGTAGCGTGTATCGATTTCCTTTATCTTGCTGATCAACTCAATAGTGTCTTTGATTAAGAATGGATTAAGCCTCATCGACTTATACTTATACGGTCCATCGGATTCTGTAATAATTATATTGAGCGGCGCCTTTTCTATTATCCTTCTATGTTTTTCCTGTATGAGAGCTGCCGGGTTAATACCTATGAAGTAACCCATAGATTCTATGTCCTTCAACAGATCTATGGGGCCTGTATACCAATGGAAAAACGCTCTCCTAACATCATATTTTACGAGTAGCTCGAATACCTCACGCCATGTTCTCGGTGTATGAAGATTAAAAACAAAATCATACGTTCTAGCAGCCTCTAGAAATCTCTGGAATATACTCATCTGCTTATCGATTGTCTTAGCTACAAATAATCTGTCAAGACCTACTTCGCCAATACATTTCACATTGTTTTCTATGGCTTGTACAATAAGTTTTTCCGCATCCACAGCGCTGTACTTGGAGGCCTCCCATGGATGGATTCCTACACAAGGCACTAATGATCCCTTATACTTCTCGCCCAGTGCAATGTTCTTGCTACTAGTGATGGGGTTGTCCGCAACGGACACGATTAAGATTCCCTGACTTACGAATTCATTAATGGATTTTTCATCATATTCGTGAGCATGACAATGCATGTCAATGATCATGGATTATTATCTCCCTCCCTTTACCATATTTCTTATATATGAGATCAAATTCTTTAGTTTCAATAAACAATTCATTACCACTTACAAACACGTCTAGTGTACCATAACCTATAATTCCTTTCAAGATCGATACTGCTATGAACGACGATAGAAAGCCACTTACCAACAGATCACTCAATCTATCGACGATATCTGCATCGCTAACAAACAGCTTTAAGAAACTCTTTATCGTTGCATTATACAGCGGTTTTCCATCAACATATGGTATTATGGAGAGTGCTGAGTATTCCGGCTTAAGAGAAGGAATAACAAATAATGGACTACTAGGTTCGAGGAGTAGCTTCACAATGGATGAATAGTAACGAAGTACAGGTTTTATCACGTGCTGATCTTGTCCAGAGTTTTCGATATCAACCAGATATATGTCATCGTAGAGATAATTGATTGGAGCATCTGTACAAATACAATATAATTTTTTATCCTTAAAGAAATCGGGGAAAAGCCATAATACAGCCTTATCCTTACCCCATGTAAGCTCCTGGAACTCTGTTCCCGGGCAAACTATATTGATGTATGAATTTGTCTGAAACACTATAGCGTTAGATAAGAGATTGCTTATTACAAATACATTTTTATCAATGAATTCTGCGGTGTTATTATTGCATTTTATTGAGTCTTTATCAATAATACATGTATCTGCTACAGGTTTATCCTTCATAATCCCCCGCACCATATTCTTAATTTAAGCCTGTTAATATTAACCTCTATGTCGAGATTTTTACCGGGATGATGAGTTTGCCGATTACCGTATGCCGTGAGGAATCTCCCGAAATCTGACCATGGGTGTCAACATTATGGCTAGAAAACTGGTTCTTCTGGACTACGATTTAACGATTATGGATAACATGATAGATTTCTACGAAGCATTTATTGAAACTATGAAGAAATACGGGTATGGAACAATAAGTTATGATGAATTTGTTCAGCGTGTAGCGACCGATAACCTGCATACTCTAATCCCTTCTGAAACGGATGCCAGAGATTTCTGGAGATACTTCAGGAGAATATATCCTAGTAAATCAGGATATCCTGTTAAGGGTATTCGTCGTTTTCTAAATATTCTCGAAAGTCTTCAAGTACCAATTGTTATTATTTCAGGGCGGGAAACACATCCCTTGCTTCTATGGCTTGAACTTGCTCGGTACGGTCTTGATGAATACATAGATGAAATATACACAATGTTTGACCTAGCAATACGTGGTGGAATTGAAGAAGAATTATTCGATAAAAGCTGGCTGATAAGGCATGCTATTAGTAAATATGGTGTAGAGCCGCGATGCGCTGTATACATAGGAGACTATAAGCAAGACTATATTAGTTGTTCAAAAACAGGTGTCAGATTTGTAGGCATAACGAGGTTTAAGGAGAGAGCCGAATCCTTAAGGATGCTGGGAGCAGATATAGTTGTTAGTGATTATGATGAACTACTTTGTTATTTCGACGAATTATTTGAACATAGCTAGTAACTATATTCATAAAAATAAATGAAGAAGTAGAGAGAAAAGGCGTTTACAAAGACATGGTTTCCTAATATACTATCGCTATATATCGGCCGTCAGGCCCCATAGTTGCTAGTCCTTGCTCTATAAGTGTTGATAGTGCTTTTCTTATCTTATCCTCGCTGGCGATACCTGATAGGATTGTATGGATCTCTCTTAGATTCATAGGTCTTTCACTGATAAGTTCTCGGATTATCTCGATGAGCTCGTCCTCGTTTGGCGCTGTCATCAGAACTATATCGCTGTCCTCGTGTAGTATTTTAAGCCTAATCTTCTTCATGAAATACTCGATCTCCTTGTCCGTTAAACTGATGTTGTTCATGTCTTTCCACCGATCTATGGATCATCGTCTCTCTGTCTGGATAAGTTATATTGTATAGAACCGGATAACTTTTTTGGTAGCTCTCTCGCCAGTGGGGTCTGTATGTCGTCATCTACCGCTTTGCTACTGTATCGTACACGGTTTACCAGATATAGTGTTAATGTAATTGCAGCAGTAGCTGACCTTCTCGAAGACGTAGATGTATTTATACTTGAAAAAATACAGGCAGAGAATTCTATTGAACTATTTGATATGGTTTCTAGAAAATACGGGCACGGAGTACTAGCCGTGTCTCTTAATACTTTCTCGCTAGTCGATGATGATTTCCGCACGGAATTAGAGCGTCTCGTAAGAATTGCAAGGGCTAAAGGCTTGATAACACTGGCCGGAGGACCTCATCCATCAGGCGATCCGCTGGGAACGCTGAAAGTCCTGGGATTCGAATATGTTGTTATAGGTGAAGGAGAAGACACTCTACGTGAATTTCTAGAAACAATTGTAAACAATGATGACCCATTATGGGTCAAGGGACTATTTACTATTCACGATAACAAAGCCAAATATACCGGCCCTAGAGCCAAATACGTAGACCTAAACCATTATCCCCCATTCCCCTATTGGAGACATCTATACAATCCAATAGAGATTACACGTGGTTGTCCCCATGGATGCAAGTATTGCCAGGTAAGTTATGTTTTCGGCAGAACTATGCGTCACCGTAGCATAGATGTTATAGCTAAACACATAGATATAATGATGAAAGACGGACTTAATGATGTGAGATTCGTTTCTCCGGACAGCTTATCATATGGACTGAAACACTACTCTCGAGAACCTGCTCTAGAAATCATAGAAGAACTATTTTCAAGAATACATAGTATTTTCAAAAAACACGGAAGAGGTAAACTGTATTTCGGTACTTTTCCTAGCGAAGTACGTCCAGAACACCTGACCGAGGAGGCAGCTAGGCTCCTAGCTAGGTATGTATCTAACAAAAACATCATAATGGGAGCACAGTCTGGAAGCAATAGAGTTCTCAGGCTCCTAGGTAGAGGGCATACTATTGAGGACGTATATGAGGCTGCTGAGAACGCTGTACGGTATGGTTTCAGGCCTGATATAGACTTCATTGTAGGTTTACCGATTGAGGACGATGAGGATCTTCGTAGAACTGCTGAAGCTATACGTAGGCTTGTAGATCTAGGCGCGAGAATACATCTCCACACATTCATGCCGTTGCCTGGAACACCTTACGCATACTTAGAGCCCAGGCCTATACCTGAGTGGTTCAGACGAGAAATAATGAAAATAATAGGAATGGGTAGTGGATATGGTCAATGGCTCCAACAAGAAAAGATTGCTAAGAAGATTATAGATCTTAGAAGGAAAGGAATAATTCTGCCGAGGCAGCGGCTCAAATAAGCGCCCGGCGTCATCACTTCTTCAGTCCCGCCATAGAGTAGCTCATTGCCGCCTCAATTGTTAATGATATATACTGGTAGAAATAAACCTATTATACCATGGGTATAGGTGAGCATGCTATGCCTGAGCAAGACGTGTTAAGAAGAATACTAAACGAATCAAAGAAAGGAGTCATTATTCAAATCTACGTAAAGCCGGAGTCTAACAAGGAAGAACTAGTCCTAGAGGGAGGAGAACTAGTATTCTATACGACAGAGCCCCCCGAAAAAGGAAGAGCAAACGCTGCACTAATAAGGTATTTATCCAAGCGTCTAGGCATACCCGTGTCGAAGATAGATATCATCAGCGGTCAGCGCGATAGGCTTAAAATGATATTAATTAGGGACGTAAAGTTCGACGACATAGTCGAGTTAATAAGCAATATCACTGAGAAATGATCAGCTCTTTTCTCTGACCATAAATCGTGGCGGCGCTATTCTCTCGCTTCTACAACGAGGACAACGACTTGGTTTACGGGGTTTTTTAAGATCCTTAAAAACATAGCCGCACTTCATACAGTATGGGGGCACCATAACTATTTCTAGGCGTCCACTACTCCTACGCTTAATGGTTTTTGCCGCATGCATAATAGCATCATATACGAGTCTGCGATCTCGATGACTTAGTCCCAGAACGGCTATTATTTCGTCTACTGTTAATGGCGACTCAGTATTTTTGAGTAGCTCAACTATCTTCTCACGTAGTGTGAGATCATCCGATAGCATCAATTATCACTGGAAACTATTTCTAACAATTGAATCCTTAATATTGATTGGTGGTAGGCTAATGAGTCTTGAGAATGTGGATGAGATTATCGATAAGATTTACGAGTATAGCCTAGAGGCCAGGGATATAATTTCCCGTTATGCCCATAAAACACCATTAATAACGAGCTATACTCTCTCGTCAATCGTCGGGCGTGACGTATACTTAAAGCTAGAGAATCTCCAGAAAACAGGCAGCTTCAAAGTCAGAGGCGCAATATATAAGGTGTACAAGATCATTGAGGAGGCCCGTTCGAAAGGTGAGGAAGTTAAAGGAGTAGTAGCGGCCAGTAGCGGCAATCATGCACAGGGAGTCGCATATGCGGCCAGAGTTTTCGGACTAAAAGCAATCATCGTAATGCCTAAGATAACATCAGCTACTAAGGTAAACGCTACGAGAAGCTATGGTGCAGAAGTGGTACTCCACGGCAACATATATGATGAAGCCTATGAGAAAGCAATGGAGATCGCAAGAGAGAAAAACTATGTATTCGTACACCCCTACGATGACCCATACGTAATAGCTGGGCAAGCGACTATAGGTCATGAAATAATAGATGAACTCACCAACCCCGGATGTGTACTGGTACCGATCGGTGGTGGGGGGCTCATATCAGGTATAAGTATAGCCGTAAAGAAGAGAAGTCCTGAAACGAAGATCATTGGTGTCCAGCCTAAAAACGCGCCAGCCATGTATAAGCTTCTAACTAAGAGCATCGAGGGATATAAGCCGAAGCCTTCAATAGCGGATGGAGTAGTTGTTAAGAAGCCTGGAAAAATCACTAGCAGAATTGTCGAGAAGCTTGTGGACGACATAGTACTTGTTGATGAAGAGGATATATCGCATGCTATAAATTTCCTACTAGAGAGGGCAAAGATCGTAGCCGAGGGAGCTGGCGCTCTCCCAATAGCAGCATTGCTTTCAGGCAAATACGCGCCGCTAAAAGAGCCAGTTGTATGTGTGGTTAGTGGAGGAAACATTGATCCAACACTATTATCACGAATAATAATGCATGAGCTAGCAAAAGATGGCCGCTTAGTATCTCTGATAGGGGAAGTAGATGATAGACCGGGAGAACTCGGCAAAGTGATAAAGCTGCTCGCTGATCACATGTTGAACATCGTGGATATAAGGCATGATCGCTGGGATCCAGCACTGCTCCCCTCAAAGGCAAGAGTTGAGATAATTGTTGAGGCTAAAACCCTGGATGACGTCATGAAAGCTCTTGAGGAACTGAATCGTAAAGGGTTAAGGTTTAGAGCCAGGAGCAGGCTAACCAAATAGTTTTTTCAAATACCCAGGAATCTCAATCAGATCGTCAACAACATAGTCGGCGTAACTGCATGCAGCACCACAGGGTTTAATAGCAAGTGATACCCCTACGTGTTTGAATATATCAATATCCCATGAACTATCTCCGATATAAACAGTACTACTCATCGGTACATCATGGTGGTCAGCGATCTCACGGATTATCTCTAGCTTCTTATCCGGAGGAACTCTCGGTACACCGCCAGGTATCAATTCATCATCAATAAATAATAGCTCATTATAATAGCATTCATTAATACCCAGTTCGCTACAGACCCGTTTAACCAACAGATCTACTCCGCTACTTATAACAATTGGTTTAAAACCCTGTTTTTTCAGTAAATCAATGGCTTTCTTGGCGTTCGTCCTTATCTCTATAGTTGATAACGCCTTCTGAACTTCTTCTCTTGTAATAGGTTTTCCGTAACTGTGTATCATTAAGGCTATATCGATCTTCATCCAGTCCAAGTAGCTTATTAGGCCACGCCTATATAGTTCCGCGAAATAACTATTGTCTTTGCTTCCAAAATAATCATGTAGTACACCCCAACTACTTTGCTGAACTGTTAGAACGCCGTCGCAGTCAAAGAACACTAGAGCTTTCAATGCTTGATACACCGCTAGCACCTATAATCGATACAGTGTTTTTGATGAATTCCAGTATTTCATCGAGGCTTTTAGCACTATATTTGAGCTTAGCCGTACCTGTCGCGATGTAGTTTGAACCATGGATTTCAATGATAATATCCAGGCTATCGATCTTTAACAATATCTTCTAATCTTTGAGCTCTATTTTTGCTCTTGGAAACTCCTTTCTCAATGTTTCAACAATATTTTCGGGTGATACGGGTTTTTCCTCGATGTTAAGACTCGGTAATACTTCATCGATAGCTTTCACTACACTAGGAAGCTCAGCGTAGGATTTCTTCGTCTCGATTAAAATCTCTTCGAGCACATCGAGTTTATTTACAGATTTAAATAATGAGATAACAAGCTTGAAATCATTACTCTTCAAGTATTTGGCCAAGTTCTCCGGATTACCTCCGAAGCTGCTGAAATTGTATTTTTCCTCGGCCTTTGCGATCATTTTCCGAACCTCATCAATGATCCCTGCAATACCTTTGCTATGAGAGTACTCTGCAAGTTTAGAGTTAACAATGTGCCTTAGAAAATCCGGGTATCTCATAGTTATCTCCCTACGGTTTAAGAATGCTGAAGACTCTTATAATGCTGTCTGATCAATTTATTATGCACAAACAATATAATATCCTCTGACGATTAGTTACAGGGAAAAACAAGAATTATGGGATGCATTCGTGGCTAGGCATAGAGCACGTAAACATCGTTGGAACCCATATACGAGCGAGGTCCAAAGATTCAGCGTCTATCCTCGTATCCAAGTCCCTAAGGAGAAAACGATAAGAGTAGGAGATGAATTCATCGTCAAGGTTAACGATGTTGACGAAAAAGGCAGAGGTATCGCCCGGTACCAGGGACACCAAGTTATAGTTTATGATGCGAGCCTTGGCTCCAAAGTAAAGGTCAAAGTAGTTAGAAAAATCGGGGATACCATATACGCTGAGATCGTCGAGACTCTAAGTGAGACCGATACAGAATACTAGGGAATTACGCACGGGATCAGGATGACGAGAGAAAACAATATCGTCAAAGATCTAATCAAGGAGTTCGGCTTAGACAAGGTATCAGATCTCTTCTCCGGAGAACCTCTGACATCAACTGATGCATGGAGACTCTTAGAGATTGCCCATAAATACAAGTATAGAGTAGAGTATGAAGACGAAGAAGGCGATCCTCCTGAATGCTACGTATTGGTTGCCAGTGTTAATGATCGATACATATTGATAATAGTGAGAAATCATGGAGAGAGCCTGGGGTATCTATATGATAAAAATGCTATAACGCTTCAAGAGGCCATCAGATATGCTCAGAAAATATTTGATGAATGCAGAAACGCTGATGTAACATCATCTTAGATAGCAATTATTAGGTTCACCAATAATATTAGTTTTATAAATAACAAAATATTTTTAAGCTGGGAAAAAGAAGCGTGGTGCTTAATGGGTAGTATAGGTTTCATAAGAGACCCTATATACAATTACATAGAATATGACAAGGCTATCGAAAAGCCAATTATCGATTCAGCACCAATGCAGAGACTAAGACATCTACACCAGCTCCAATTATCATTTCTTGTATATCCTGGGGCAGAGCACTCAAGGTTCCAGCACAGTATAGGAGTAATGCACCTAGCAGGCCTGTTTGGTAAAAGCCTTCTCCAAGGGATCAGCGAGAAATCCGTTATCGAGGGATACAGGGCTGAAGACTTGATTAGGGCGACGCGGATCGCTGGACTACTTCACGACATAGGACATGGGCCGTTCAGCCACGCCTTCGAGGAAGCCATATACTGGCATTACGAGGATACACTAAGTATTAGGAACCATGAAGAAGCCGGATACCATATAATAAGATCTACAGAGATCAGTGAAACACTTGAAAAGAACGGTCTTCTCGACATCGTATTACAACTACTATCCAACAAGCAACCCGAAGAACCCATTCTCAAATTACTGAGAAAAACCGTTAAAGAATGGATATATCCAGCGGATATACTTGACTTCCTTATCAGAGACAGCTATTATACGGGTACTAGAGAGTATGGGCTCATCGACTACTATAGACTCATAAGGCTAAGCCATGCATCACCCCAAGAACCCGGGAATATAGTGTTAGAGCTTAGAGCAAGAGGTGCACTAGCATCCTATCTAAGATCACGTATAGCTATGTTTGAGAACGTCTATTTCCACCCTGTAACACTGGTCTTCAACAAAGCCGCTATAGAACTGTTGAAGATAACCGATGAGGTAAGCGGAGGTATATATCGAGAGGCCATAAGTTCTCTCGGGAAAGGCAGTCCTGAGAAATATCTCGAATTAAACGATTATGAAGCATTAAAGCTGGCCTCAAAATATCGTGACGAAGATAAGCGGCTTGAGAAGCTCTATACCAGTATACTATACAGGAAACCATTGTGGAAATTATTGTACGAGGAGAAATATGTGTTATCTCCGATCAACCTGAGAGGCCCGGCATCAATATTGTTTAAGAAAAACACCGCGATAGATTTCAAGAACAGGATAGAGAAAGCTATACGTGAAGAGATAATCGATAAAGGACTCAAGTATGATGACATAAAGGATTTCTGGGTCGCTATAAATACTCTCCGCCCAGTTCCACCATTGCCTGTGGGCAGAATAACCTTCATTGATATATCTAATAATATTATGAAAACATGCGATATACCGCGATTACTCGACGAAGACGGTATATTGTTTAAGCTCTTGATAAGAATCTATGGTCCCGCAGATCTAAAGAAATCGCCTGATAGGCAAAAATATGTAGAGGCTGTTCAAGAAGCGGTTAAAAAAGAGCTTGAGCCCAGCGGGTTGGGAGAAATAACTATGTGAAAAGGAAACTGCTTTTAATGTTACATCTTATAACCGATCTTTCTCAGGAACTCTTTCCTTTCCTTCTTATCTTCTTCGGTTTCAACACCTACTGGTGGATACCCGTCGACAACGCCAATAATGGCTCTGCCCTGCTCTGTCTCAGCAACTATTACTTGTACAGGATTAGCTGTTGCAACATATAGCTCAACTACTTCCTGTACATTCTTAAGCTGGTTCAAAATATTAATCGGCCAGGCATTTCTGATGAAAAGGACAAATGTGTGTCCAGCCCCGATCTTAAGTGCCGTCTCTATAGCTTTCTTGGTTAACTCTTCATCATTACCCTCCCATCTAACGAGGCGTTTACCGCTTGCTTCGTTGAATGCAAAACCGAACTTTATTCCCGGCACACTAGTTACTAGGGCCTCATAGATGTCTTCAACACTCTTAATGAAGTGTGTACGTCCAATTAATATGTTTGCACCCTCAGGTATGGGCACACTTATGACATGTAGTTTAACATCAGCCGACGACATGTACTGGTCCCCTCCATCTATACCGTTAAATATTAATGGGTGTTACCGACTAATATGCACTGATACAACTTGATATTATTCCTCTTATCCCGTAAGGTGTGCTGGTTTTGGTCAAAGTTTTAGCAAAAACAGTGTATTATGAGCCTAGGAAGATCGGTACTGGTAAGATAGGGTTAACATTACTTGAGAGAATAGAGGCTGAGTGGAGCGAGCACAATCTCAGGAAGCATGAGAAACTTATTGATAGGATGCTGGTTCTCGCCCATAATAATGTTGTGAGGCATCTAAGCAGTGTTGGCGATGCTAACAAGTATGTTTTCTCCGAAGTAGAAGCGCCTGGACTACGTGCAATTGTTGGTGAAGGCCAGATAAAAGATGCCGAGACACTATTATTTCTGAAACCCGAGCCTGTGACGCGGGTAGTTGTTCTTAGGAGGAACAAAGAGACAGGTATGCTGGAAAAAATAACCGAGATAAATGTATTGAAAGAACTATGGGGTTATGAAACAAAGATCGAGTTACCCGAAGATATGGAATGGGATGCACTACTCGTAGAGTCTCCTGAGAGAAAGAGACTCATATTAAAAGAGGAGATCAAACTCCCATTACGCGAAAAAATCGTAGAGCCCGTTAAGCCTGAAGTCCGTAGGAAGAAACAAGCCAGGAAGAAAAAGACAAAATCTGTCAAGAAGAAAAAGAAAAAGCGAACCAAGAAAAAGAGAAAGAAAAGGCGTAAGAAATGAGTGGTCCACCGTTCCATATCAAAG
>Ga0256835_1000788_pt1 | contig 21050 bp, 24 predicted proteins | sample PIR30metaG_FD_185972 | JGI IMG/M metagenome (GOLD analysis project Ga0256835, IMG submission 185972) | Hydrothermal vent microbial communities from East Pacific Rise, Pacific Ocean - PIR-30 | ecosystem: Environmental > Aquatic > Marine > Hydrothermal vents | place: Pacific Ocean: East Pacific...
GATATATGAGAATAAAAAGCGGCTTATGATTATATATGAAGGCCGGGACGCCGCTGGCAAAGGGGGTGCCATAAAGAGGTTTATAATGCACCTCAATCCAAGAAAATACAGGGTCGTCGCACTGCCGGCTCCTACGGAGGTGGAGAAGGGGCAGTTCTATTTTCAGCGCTATTTCAAACATCTGCCAGACCCCGGAGAGATAGCCTTTTTTGACAGGAGCTGGTATAACAGGGCCATCGTGGAGCCGGTTTACGGGTTTTGTTCCAAGGAGCAGTATGAGAAGTTTATGAAAGAGGTGCCAGAAATCGAGCACGCTTTGATAGATGACGGGATAATGCTGATTAAGTTTTGGTTCTCCATCTCCAAAGAGACCCAGAAAAAACGCTTTGAAGAGAGGCTGAAAAACCCTCTTAAACAGTGGAAACTAAGCCCTGTGGATATGAAGGCCCAGGAGCTTTGGGACGAGATAACCAGATACAAAGAGGAGATGTTTAGCCGTACCCACACCTCATACAGCCCGTGGATTATCGTAAACTCCAACAACAAAAAACTGGCGCGGCTGGAGTCTATAAGATATGTGCTCTCCCAGGTACCATACGAGGGTAAAGAGGATGCGAAGGTCTCGCTCATACCGGACCCCGATATTGTCCAAAGATATCACAGAAGAAATATACAGATAGATTAAGGAGAGTTTATGAATGTATTTATAACAGGTATCGGCTCAGGTCTTGGAGAGGCTTTGGCAAAGGAGTATCTGGAGGCTGGAGAGAGCGTATACGCCGTAAGCCGCCATCTGCCACAGAGTCTTGAAAAGTTTGAAAATCTCCATTTCGCTCCTTTGAATCTCTTTGCCATAGAGAAAATCGAGGGGGTTTTAGAGCGGCTTTTAAATGGGGTGGAGCTGGATATCGCCATATTAAACGCTGGGATACTGGGAGCTTTGAGGGATATGGAAGAGACGAACCTGCATGAGATTGAGACGGTTATGAGGCTCAATGTCTGGTCCAACAAAGCGGTTTTGGACTTTTTGAAACACCATACGGTAAAGCAGACCGTAGCCATCAGCAGCGGGGCCAGTGTGAGCGGTGCCAGAGGATGGAACGCCTATGCTTTAAGCAAAGCGGCTTTGAATATGTTGGTAAAACTCTATGCACAGGAGATGCCAAACACCCATCTAACCGCACTGGCACCCGGTCTCATCGATACGCCGATGATGAGGTTTATCCTAAAACACGCAGATGATGAGAGATTTCCAGTGGTAAAGAGGCTAAAGGAGTCGCCAAAGCTAAAGCCCGAAGATGCGGCTTTGCTTTTGATAGACAACTTTCATAAACTTTTGGAGTATCCAAGCGGGGAATATCTGGATATCAGGAACCTTGTTTAACAAGGTTCCACTATCAATATTTGCAAAAATCCTCCAACGGCACAGACCTGCAGTCTCTATATCTGGTTAAGAGGGTGCCATCATTTTTATCCACGATTTCTATGCTTTTATCCGGATTGAACCTGATTTCAACGTCATATTTGCTGTTTTTGACATCTACCAGGCCTCCCTGGGGGCAGAGACTGTAGAAAGACTGAACTATCGGCGAGGTGGTTTTGGCCCGGCTCCACTCATCCTGACAGTCGGCTTTGTAATCGCTTGCAAGGTCGATATAAAATTTATTGGATATCACGTCGATAGAGAGTTTGTAGTTTCGTATAAAGACGCTATGGCCGATAGAGAGATATCTTATCTTTCCTTCAGGGATATCTAACCGCAGGTTTTTAAGCTCGTCGTAATTGTCAAAATCAAAAGATATGGTGGCACTGTTTATAAATGTTTCCAGCTGGGAGTTTTTAACGCTGAAATTTTTATAATAACCCTCAAAATGAAGCTCGTCATACGTTTTTAAATGGACCAGCCCGTTTGCCGTAACTCCTTCAAAAGAGCAGTTTTTATACATAAAATCCGCTTCGGTTTCAGCGCCGTTTACACTGACTGTCACAACGCCTCCATCCGGACAGGGCTCGGTGAAAACCTGACGGGTATATTTGAATTTTTGTAAAAGTCTCTTATTGGGTAAAACCACGAAGGAGCCGGGAGATTTTTTGCGAAGCTCTCTTACCGGGCTGGTAGATTGTAAAAATCCGGAGTTGGTTATCAAAGATGTTATTGCCAAATCTGCGGTTTTTATCTTCTCTTTTTTTACGATTTGCGGGTTTTGGGAGGGTGTGGTGCCCGTATCGGCGGCGGTTTCGTTTAAACTCTCCACGGTGACGCCGGTTAGGGAGACATTTAGTTTGATACCGTAATTTTCCGGATTGCCGATAATGGTATACCGGAAACTTCCGTTTGGATTCATACCCTCAAGCTTTGCCGCAAATTTCCCGTCACTTGTGACCGCAAGCCAGTCAAATTTGTCGGGGCCGTATTTTACGAAGATAATAGGATTTTTCAAGGTTTTTCCAGCCTGGGCTTTTAATTGGTTGATGATTGTATCCACGCTTGCGGCAAAAAGAGAAGATACCAGTCCGATACAGAGCAACAGCGCTCCAATCTTATGTTTGAATTTCATATCCATCCTTTAATTAAATTTTCATTAAGTTTATTATATTTTAAAGCAAATTAACTGAAACTTAATTTTAAATCAGAAAAAAGGGGGGATATGGGAAGTTTTATAAGATATCTTGCCGTTTTGACCGTAATATTCATTTTGATGCAGTTTATACCAAGTTATGAAAAGAAGAATCCAAAAACGGACAAATCCAAGGAGATAGAGGCTCCAAAAGAGGTCAAGGCGGTTTTTAGAAGAAGCTGTTATGACTGCCACTCGAACGAGACCAGGTGGCCCTGGTATGCGGACGTGGCACCTATGAAGTGGGTTGTGCGGCGGGATGTGGAGCAGGGTAGAAAGGCTTTAAACTTTTCTTTGTGGAAGGAGTATCCCCAAAAGAGGCGGGAAGAGCTTAAAAAGAGGATTTTTAGAAGCGTGAATCTGGCGATGCCTCTGCCTCAGTATCTTTGGCTCCATCCGGATGCGAAACTTACCCAAAAGGATAAGGATATCGTTCAAAACTGGGCCAGCGACGCGAAAGGGTATGTGGATATACCTGTAAGATAGTTTAATACAGATTTAATACTCCTTTGTTAAGATATTACAAAGGAGGTTGCCATGAAAATTTTTCTCATATTTGTAATGGGTGTTATGACGCTTTTTGCAAGGGATGGAATCGTAAGGGATATCATAAATGAAAATACCATCATGATAGAGCACAACGGAAAACTTCAGCGGGCTTTTTTGGCGGGCGTGGCATCTTATCTTAGCAGCAACGCCAAAAACCACGAAATTGGATTTAAACAACGAGAGGCTTTGAGAGAGGCCGCCATAGACTATCTCAAAGAGAGACTGCGTCCGGGTGAGAGGATAGATTTCGTAAAGATAGATTATGAGGACGACGCTTTGCATATATTCGTCATCAAAAAAAAGGACAACTCGCAGCTAAACTATGAACTTGTAAAAGAGGGTTACGCCCTTTTGGACTGCAACGACCCCTATCTTCTAAACGGGCTTTATGGCCGGATGAAGATAGCGATGAACTACGCCAAATCCAAAAAAAGAGGGCTTTGGAGCCAGCACGGCGATACTCTTGAGGCTCTTATAGAAAAGAGAACCTATTACGGTTCTACAAATAAAAATGTGAAAAAAGAGGATGTTTTGGAGTATTTGAAAAACCTCTCAATGGCTATGGGCCGTTGAGAGGCCCTTTGGCTTAGAAGAACCACTGGGTGGTAAGTTTTATACGCTTTTCGTCATAGTTTCCTATATTTACATCATAGCTGTCTTTTTGATAAGAGAGGCCCACTTTGGTGGAGTTACCCCTAAGATACCAGTTGATACCGAAAATCCTCGATGTCAGATTGTAGCCGCTCTCATCATCCCATCTGTCCCACTTCTCATATCTGGCAAAAGGAGCGATATAGTAAAATTGCGGTAACACATACTCTCCCGTAACGTACCAGCCGCTCGATGTGCCTATCTCTGTTTTTGGGGCGGTAAAATCCTTTACCATATCGTCGAATTTGAAATACTCCGCCTGGATAAAGGCGCTTTTGTAGTGTGCCGACATCTCAAGGTTGAGCAGTTTGTGGTCCAGATGAACCCTCTCGTTCGCCACGGAGAGATACTCTATATCCGGGCTTACCCAGTAAGCCGCCCCCACCTCGAAATGTTTGCCTCTGCCAAAATATGTCTCCGTCCTTTTTTTCTCTTCCCATCCATCAAAAGGGGAGAGAACCACTTTCGCGCCGTAAAAGTAGCTTTTTTGCAAAAAGTCGGAGCCGGTAAACTTGTGCCCTTTGGCGTCGTGGAACTTTCCGCTGTAGATTCCATCTCCCGTAGCTGTCTGGTAGTGGATTTTCTTCTCCCAGTCGCCATATGCCTGAACGTTGGTTCCCCTTCTGTTATGGGTGATGTATTGGGCCGCTTCGTCAGCTACGTGTGGTCTGTCGTAATGGATAACATAGGCGCTTTTTACCGTTTCCGTTCTGGAGACGTCTATTTTCGCCCTGTAGAGCTTGAAGTTTACAAGTGAGGAGCCAAAAGGTTTTTTGATTTTCAAATATGCATCCCCCACATTGAATTCCTGTTCACCCTTGTCCTGATAGTTCGCTTTGTCGTTTCTTATATCCATGGTAAATGAGACATGTTTGCTAAACCCGGCCGTAACCTCGAAACGGACCCTTCTTAGGTATGCGTCCCAGTAATCTTTATCCATTTTGGTTGCGTCTTTGTAGTCTATATCTCTTTTTTCGAAGGTTCCCTGGACTCTGACTCCAAGTTTTAGATACATATCCGGATTGTCGAAGGGTCTTATAATCATATTGGGTTTTGTGGCTTTTCCCAGCAGAAAATCGGGTGAGTTCTCATCTATGACCCGTGGCAGGATTTTTTTAATCTTGAGCTCCTCTTTAAATCCGCTCTTTAGCGGTTTTTCAGCCTCTTCCTTGCTTACAAACTCTCCCAGCCTCACCCTGTCTTTGCCAGGCGTTGTGTAAAGAGCGCCGGTTTTGATGTCTTTGTATAGAGTGATAGTTGTGGCAAAAAGTGAAGATACGGTTAAAAGTGCCAGTGAAAGCGGAAATTTTCTCATACCCCTCTCCTTGAAATTTTTGTGACATAATAGAATGAAACTGTTACAACTTGGTTACATCTTTTTACTGGTGTTATAATTAGTGTAAATATTTCAAGGTGGATGATTTGAAAGTGAGTGAGAGGGCGTTTATAGTTGTGATAGAGGATGAACCGGATTTGCTGGAGCTTTTGGAATACAGGCTGAAAAAAGAGGGGTATGAGGTGGAGGGCTTTTTATCCACGAAAAACGTGCGTCGGCTGCTGGAGGAGGAGAGCGTGGATATGCTTATAGTCGACAGGAACCTGCCAGGCGTGGAGGGAAGTGAGTTTGTAAAGGAGCTTAGAGAGGAGGGGTATGATGTGGCGGTGATATTTTTAAGTGCCAAAGAGAGTGCGAAGGATATAGAGGAGGGGTTTTTAAGCGGTGCGGACGACTATATCACCAAACCCTTCAATATGAACGAACTGCTTCTGAGGATAAAGGCTTTGCTAAAACGGACCAGGAGGGTGAGCGAGGTGCTTTGTTATAAAGATATCCGGATGAATCTATCGAGCCGGGAGGTCTTTGTGGATGGTCGAAAGATTGAGCTGACGAAACTTGAGTTTGAGCTGCTTTATGAGTTTTTGAAAAACAAAAACCAGGTATTGAGCCGGGAGTATCTGCTGGAGAAGGTCTGGCGGGACGGGGCGTTGGAAAGAAGCGTGAATGTCGCCATAAAGAGGCTTAAAGAGAAAATCGACCCTACCAGGGGGAAAAATTACATAGAGTCCATCAGAGGGGTGGGTTATAAACTGATATGAAACTGAATAGAATTTTTTTCTATCATATATCTTTTTTGCTGACGGTTTTGTTTGTGGTTTTGAGCGTGGTTAGCTACTATACCCTAAAAGAGGTGGAGATAAACAGATACAAAGATACGCTGAGAAAATCGATACTTCTTATGGAGCCCTCTTTAAAGGCTTATCCGGATAAAAAGATAAAAAAGGCAAGTTTGCTTACCCAGGAGAGAATTACCCTCATAGACCAAAAAGGGGATGTTCTGGCCGAGAGCGACGCTGATAAAAGCTCTATGGAGAACCATCTAAACAGGCCGGAGATATTGATGGCGAAAAAGGAGGGATGGGGCGAGGCGATAAGGTATTCAAATACGGTGAAAAAAGAGCTTCTGTATGTGGCGAAGAGGTTGGATGACGGGGCTTTTTTAAGGGCAGCCATCTCTTTGGAGACCATAAAGAGCAACTTTTTGAATATGTGGCTGAAATTTCTGGCCGTGTTTGCCCTTTTTATCGCCGCGGTGCTGGCAATATCTTTTTTTATGAGTAAAAAGATGGAAAGAGAAATCGGCAAGATAGTCAGGTTTTTGGAGGATATCTCGAAAAAAAAGTATTACAGGCTGGAAGTGGATTTTGCAAAGGAGTTCGAGACTATTGGAAAGTATCTCAATATGCTGGCTAAAAAGCTGAAAAAGAGAGAGGAGAAGAAGGACAAATTTACGAAAAAGCTAAAACTTATAAACAGACAAAGAAGCGAACTGATTTCCGCCATCAGCCATGAATTTAAAAATCCCGTGGCCGTCATAAACGGTTATACCCAGACACTGCTGGAGGAAAAGGATATGGACCCGGATTTGAGAGAGAAGTTTTTGGCAAAAATCCACAACGCCTCGAACAAGATAGCCAGTATGATAGACAGACTCTCAATCGCCATAAAGTTCGAAAACGGAGAGCTTGAGCCAAGAAAGAGCCGCTTTGACATATGTGAGGCCGTGGATGAGGCCGTGAAGATGATGAGAGACAAATACAGGCACAGGGCTGTAGAGGTGGAGTGCGAGCCTTTCGAGGTGGAGGCAGACAGGACGATGATAGAGACGGTGCTGATAAATCTTTTGGATAACGCGTTGAAGTATTCGCAAAAACGAGTAAAAGTTGTGGCAAAGGGAGGATTGGTTGAGGTTATAGACGAGGGTGTGGGGATAGAAAAAGGTGAACTTGAGAAAATAACCAAAAAGTTTTACAGAACCCAAAGCCACAGCTGGGACAACTCCATGGGCCTTGGACTCTATATAGTCAGCTATATCCTGGAGCTGCACGGCTCAAGGCTGGAGATAAAAAGCCGCCTTGGAGAGGGGAGTGTCTTTGGATTTAGGCTTTAACATTTTTGTAGATCTTTATCAAAAGAGATAATTCCATATCCTTCCATTTTCGCTTTGATACAAAGATATGCATCTACAAAGTCAATGCTCTTTTTCTCCAAAAGGTTCAAGGTTTCGTATAAAAGTATCTTTTCTCCAATAATTCCTTTTAAAAGAAGGATTTTTTTTAGATCTTCAATTGCCATTTTTTTGTCTATCTTATAAAATTTTGTTAATACAAAATAGACTTCCATCATAACGCTTGGAAGAACTTCCGCCATTATTTTTCCCTCTTCTATCTTTTGAAAAATCTCTATAGATTTATGAAAGTTCGCCTCATCGTCGCCTATCAAAAATCGCAAAATAACATTGGCATCAATGAGAAAAACCATATTTTTCCCCAAAGGCTTCTTTCAAAGCCTCCTCTTTTATTATTTTGAAATCGCCCTTTTTTGCGTAGTTTCTATATTTTCCGGCAAGCTGACGGGTAATGGGGGATGTTTTATTGGGATAGATAGTGGCAAGGACTTTCTTTTTACGTTTATCGATGATTTGAATGATTTCGTTTAAATTGTTGAAAATGGATATGTTTTTTTGTATCTCTCCTATACTTATGAACTTCATGCTATTCCTTTTATATATATCTGATACATTGTATATAAAACATTGTATATAAAATCTCTGTATATTTCAAGAGAGATGAGCCAAAGCCTTAGGCTCCGGCTCTTTTGTATGTAAACGTGGAGGCTAAGGCTATGAGAATGATAAGAAGGAGTTTGGCTTCGTTGGAAAGCGGGACGGTGATGCTTTGGGTGGGGGGCGAAGAGCTGTGTAGCGGTATTGCCTGTGTTTCGCTGGTTGTGGCGAAACTTTGGCCATGCGGAGTTCATCAGCGGTGCGCTTCCCTCGATGGCGTAGAAATTATCGTCATGTGAGCCCACATAGATTGTGCCGTCGTCGGCTATGGCTGGGGAGGAACGAATCATGTTTTGTGTCTGAAATTTCCATTTGAGAGAGCCATCGGGATTTATGGCATAGAGATAGTTATCGTCTGAACCCACATAGATTGTACCGTCGTCGGCTATGGCTGGGGAAGACCAAATATTACCTTGCGTTGGGAACTTCCACTTAACCCCCCCCACTTCCGCACCAAATAGCCCTACAAAAAGAGCTATAAACATCACCACGGCTCTCATCGTTTCTCCTTTTCGTTTTTTAGATTACAAATTGTTATAACTGAGAGATTTTTTTAAACTTAGCGATGTTTTTATAGTGGATTATGGATTTTAATCTATCTTAAAGCTTTGTGATTTTTGATGGTATCTAAAATTTTCTCTATCTCCTCAAACGCTACCATTGCCTTTTGGATACCTTCAATAATCTCTTCTTCACAATCGGGATATTCGTAAGTAAGGATATTTCGCAAGTTTCTATACTCCATCCACTGATCGCTGTTGTCGATTATTCCAAATTTTTCCAATTTGTCAAGAACATCCAGCAAAGACATTGTATCTTCATATTCGCCAAGGAGATCCAAAAAAAGTTTAAAGAGTTTATTTCCCATCAAATCCTGAATTTTTGTAAATCTATAGATAAAAGAGTCTATCATTTTTACTTTTTCAAAATCTTTAAATATGGCGCTATCAAGGCTTTTCCACTCTTTTATTTCATTTATCGCCGCTTGGGCTCTTTTTTGGTGCAGTTCGATTTTGTTTAGTATATCTTCTATCACAGCTCCACTCCCGTTTCCAATGCTGTTGTGAAAATTTCGCTCTTTTTTGTGTAGGGGGTTTGAAAAAGCAGGTCCATTTTTCTTTGGATACCACGCATCTGAAGCTGGGTTAAAATACGCAGCTTGGTCTGCAGCGATACTTTTTGATTGGTTTGGACCAAAAGGTCGATGTCGCCTCCTTTTTTTTCATCATCCGCCCTGCTGCCAAAAAGGATGATCCTGGCATCGTCGATATGCTCTTTGATGGTTGATTTGATAAGCTCTTTTTCATTTGTTGAAAGTCTCATAGATATAGTATACCATTTTCAAATGGTGTGATGTGCTATAATCGGCCTATGGGAGTAAAAGAAAAAATCGATAAAATCGTGGAGTTGTTGCAAAAAGCGGGAGCGCATAAAATCGTGCTCTTTGGCTCAAGGGCGAAGGGGTATGCCACGGCTCATTCAGATATAGATATAGCTGTGGATTTGGAGCTGGACTTTCGCTCCCAGCGCAAACTCAAAGAGATGGTAGAGGAGTGCAGCGGGTTATATAGCGTGGATCTGGTTTTTTTGCCGGATGTATCAAACTCCTTTGCCGAACAGATAGCAAAAGAGGGGAAGGTGCTGTATGAAAAAGAGTGATGTGCTGTTGAAGATAGAGCGGTTTTATGATGCGCGCCAAAGGCTGAAAGAGGCGGTGGATAGAGCAGTGGACGACCTTGACAAGGATGGGGTGATACAGCGTTTCGAGTTTGTAGTAGAGCTTTTGTGGAAAAGCCTTAAGGCCGTTTTGGCCTATGAGGGTATAGAGTGTTATGCTCCAAGAGGGTGTATAAAGGAGGCTTTTAAAGCAGGTATCATAGATGAAGACGATATCTTTTTGGATATGCTTGAGGATAGAAACAGAAGCTCTCATATGTATGACGAGACTATGAGCGAGGAGCTTTTTTTACGCATCAAAAAGGTATATCTTCCCTTTTTGATGCGACTTGGGTTTCGCCTCTAATTCCACACCCCAGGTATATATGTGCCGCATTTTGGGCAGTGGCCGTCTTTTGTCAGATGGTTTACCACCCTCTCTCCCAAGTATCCGCTGCGCTCTATCACCGCGTATCCGCATGCGGGGCAGTAGGTGGTCTCGAATTCCGGGGCGTTGAAGTTACCAACGTAGACAAACTTCAGCCCCTCCTCTTTTCCTATCTTGTAGGCTTTTAAAAGCGTCTCTGGCGGTGTCGGGTTTTTGTCCGTCATTTTGTATGTGGGATAAAAACCGCTTACATGCCAGGGAATGGCGGTATCGATGGAGGCTATGAAGTTGGCGATTTTTCTCATCTCCTCCTCGCTGTCGTTTTCGCCTGGGATGAAAAGGGTGGTTATCTCAATCCACAAATCGGCCTTGTATGCCTCCTCTATCGCCTCCAAAACCGGTTTTAGTCTGGCACCGCAGAGTTTTTGGTAAAACTCCTCCGTAAAGGCTTTGAGGTCGATATTCATCCCGTCTATCACCTCTTTTAGATATTTCATCGCCGCCTTTGTCTCATAGCCGCTGGTGACGTAGATGTTTTTCAGGCCCTTCTCTTTTGCCAGTTTCGCCGTATCGTAGCTGTATTCGAACCAGACTATCGGTTCGTTGTATGTATAGGCTATCGACTTACATCCGTAGTGAAGGGCCAGCTCCACCGCCGTCTCGGGTGGCAGGTCTTTGCCAAATACCTCTTTGTTCTCTTTGTGAAACTGGCTTATCTCGAAATTTTGGCAAAAGCTGCAGCTTAGGTTACACCCAACGGTTCCAAAAGAGAACACCTGGGTGCCAGGCAGAAAGTGATACATCGGTTTTTTCTCAACCGGGTCCACGTTCATAGCCGCCGCTTTGCCATATACCAAAAGAACCAGTTCGCCGTTTTCCACTTTTCTAACCCCGCATATCCCGGTCTCACCCTCATCCAGTTTGCACGCGTGCGCGCAGGCCAGACAGAGAATCTTTCCGGATGGGAGTTTTTTGCTTAGCCATGCTTTTGCTTTCATTTCCATACTCCTGCTATAGATTCACCGCATTTGGGACATTTTCCCTCCACGAGGTGGTTTTTTACCCGCTCCCCAAGATATCCAGCCCGCTCGATTACTTTAAATCCGCATTTGGGGCAGTAGGTAGACTCCAAATCCTCATCCGGATAGTTGCCTATATAGACATATTTGAGTCCTTCCGCTTTGCCGATATCATATGCCCGCTTTAGCGTCTCATAGGGCGTTACGGGCCTGTCAAGCATCTTATAGTCCGGATGAAAGCGGCTTACGTGCCAGGGCATATCTTTGCTGATACCGGCTTGAAATCTGGCGATGGCTCTAAGCTCCTCGTCGCTATCGTTTATGCCGGGTATTATAAGCGTGGTTGTCTCTATCCAGATGCCTTTTGAGTGGGCGTATTCCACCGCCTGCAAAACCGGTTTCAGCCTGGCGCAGCTGATATCGCGGTAACTTTCGTCTTTGAAAAACTTGATGTCGATATTCATCCCATCTATATAAGGGGCTAGCTCGTCTATAGCTTTTCTGGTCTCAAAACCGCTGGTTACATAGACGTTTTTAAGCCCCGCCTCCTTTGCCAGCTTTGCCGTATCGTAAGTATACTCAAAATAGACTATCGGTTCATTGTATGTATAGGCCACCGATTTGCAGCCATATTTTTTCGCCAGCTCCACGATGGTTTCGGGCATGAGTTCCTGGCCGAAAACCCTGTGGCCGTGGGTTTGGGGATACTGGCTTATCTCCCAGTTTTGGCAAAACTTACAACAAAAGTTGCACCCCACCGTGCCTATGGAGAAGATGGAGGTGCCGGGCAGAAAGTGAAACATCGGTTTTTTCTCAACCGGGTCTATATGGGCTGCCGCAGCCAGGCCATAGACGGTGGATTTGAGCTTTCCGCCCTCGTTGACCCGCACACCGCATATACCGAACTCTCCGGGTTCGAGTTTGCATGCGTGGGCGCAGGCCTGACAGAGCACTTTGCCATCCTTTAGCTCTTTGCTAAGCCATGCATCTGCTATCATTTGCCCTCCTTTTTTTCCATTTTATCACATTTTTCTATGCTCCAATGCTCCTTTTGTGGCAAAACTTCAATATTTTTTAAGCTTTATAATATACTATCAGAAAAAGGAGTTTGGTATGGATATGAAGATGGCTTTGAGGCAGCAGCAAAACGAGATAGACGAGTATGAGATATATCTGCGGCTTGCCAAAAGATGTAAAAACCCGAAAAACAGGGAGATTTTTGAAAAGATAGCCTCCCAGGAGCTTAAGCACTATGAGTTTTGGAAAAAGATAACCAAAAAAGAGCTTAAACCCAGGTTTTGGAGAGTCTACTTCTATACCTTTTTAGCCACCGTGTTTGGGGTAAGTTTCGCGGTGAAGCTGATGGAAAAGGGGGAGGAGAAGGCCCAGGAGTTCTATCTGCAAATAGCAAAGGAGTATCCGGAGGCCAAAAAGATATATGAGGATGAGAAAAACCACGAGCTGATGCTGATAAATATGCTAAAAGACAGCAAACTGCTCTACGCGGGGGCCGTGGTGCTTGGTATGAACGACGCTTTGGTAGAGCTCACCGGAACCCTGACCGGGGTGGCTTTGGCTTTCGATAACGCCAGGTACGTGGGTATAACCGGGATTATTATGGGGGTTGCCGCCTCTCTTTCCATGGCCGGAAGCGCATACCTGGAGGCCAGGGAGAGCGCAAACGAGGAGATAGACCCCAAAAAATACGCCCTCTATACCGGAATATCATATATCATAACCACTGTTTTGGTGGTTTTTCCATTTTTTATATTCGAAAGCGCCAAAAGTGCGCTGGTTTTGATGTTCGTCAACGCCGCTTTGGCAATAATTGTCTATAATTTCTACATCGCCGTAGCCAGGGACGAGGATTTCGTAAAACGGGTCAAGGAGATGTTTCTCATCACCTTTGGCGTGGCGTTCATATCGTTTTTGATAGGCTACTTCGTAAACAAATATTTCGGCATAGAGATTTAAAGGATAAAAATGCAGTTTTCACAGCAGAAATTAGATAAAAAGGGGTATTTTTTCTCCCAGCCCCATCAGCCCTTTTTTACACTGGGTATAATCAACGCCATTTTGTTTATGGCCCTTTTCATACCGGCGTATAAAGGGTTTTTCAATATCGACGCCAGGTTTTTTCACAGCTATTCGATGATATTTCTGGTCTTTACCAACTTCTTTTTCGGGTTTTTATATACCACTTTTCCCCGCTTTAGCGGAACGGAACCCATAGAGCCCAGAAAATATCTTCTTGTCTTTTTGTTTATGCTTTTGGCTACCATAAGCTTTGGCGTATCGCTCTTTTTTCCGCCGGCCTTCTACGCCGCCTCGCTTTTTGTGGCGGCCGCGTTTGCCGCAACCCTAAGGGAGTTTTACCGGATATACAGAGGGTGCGTTCTTCCCAAAAAGGACCAGTATTGGCTTATCGTGGCCCTTGGGATAGGGGCTATGAGCAATATTTTCTATCTTTTTTACTATATTCCCTGCGGATGTGACAAAAGCGCGGTATACAGCGTGGCCGTAAATATGGGGGTCTATCTCTATCTGCTCTTTTTGGGTTTCGTGGTGGCTTTCAGGATGGTTCCGTTCTTTTCGCACGTGATGGCCTGGGAGAAAAACGAGAAGCTCCATCTGGAGGTGTTCGTGCTCTTTTTTCTACACTCCCTCTTTGCCAGCGCCTTTCCAAAGGCTTTGTTCGTGGTGGATTTGATAGCGGCCTTTTTGATAACAAAAGAGCTTTTCGCCATCAGACTTCCCCGCTCCAAAGAGCCACTTCTTTGGATTTTGCATCTGGCCGTATACTGGCTCGCCTTTGGACTGATGGCCGGGGCAGTGATAGAGTTTTTCGAGGCATGGTTTGGATTTTACAGCTTCGCCCTTCCTTTGCACCTTTTGGCTCTTGGGTTTTTGCTGACCATTCTGATAGGATTTGGCACCAGGGTTACGCTGGGGCATTCGGGAAATATGCTTAGGGTGGATAAAAGCGGGGTTTTGATATTCTATTTTACCCAGATAGTGGTTTTGGGCCGGATGATATTCTCACTGGCCGCCTCTTTTGGCAAAATAACCCCGGCTTTCGATATAAGCGCTACGCTTTGGATACTGCTCTTTGTGGCCTGGCTTTATAAATACGGTGCCGTGCTGGTCTTTGGGAGGAGGGTTTGATACATTTTGCCTCCGGACTTCTTAGCATAGCTTTGCTAAAATATCTGGCCCCCATATTCGTCTATGTGATTTTGTCTCTTTTTTTTACCATTTTGTTCGCTCCTGTTATGCGCTTTTTCGAAAAGCGCAGGCTGCCCTCCGTTTTGGGTTATATACTCTCTTTGGCGATTTTTGCCGTGGTGTTTGGCGTGATATTTGGCATAGTCAACCTCTCGGCAAAGGAGTTTTTGCAAAATGCCACCCTTTACAAGGAGAAGTTTATCCATCTTGTAAACACCCTTAACACCTTTTTATCCGGATACGATATAAAACTCGATTTTTCACTGCTCGAAAATATAGACCTGCTTGGTGCCGTAAAAGGGCTCTTGTCGAAAGCGGGAGCCGTTTTGAAGGGGTTTTTGATAGTCTTTATAGGGGTCTCTTTTTTACTTTTCGAGCAGAGGTATTTTTACAACAAACTCTCCCTTTTGTCTCCCAAAGCCAACCTGAACAGATTTTTCTCATCCACCCAGAAATACTTTTTGATAAAGACATTCACATCTTTTCTAACGGGGCTGTTCGTGGCATTGATGCTGCTTTGGTTTGGCGTGCCTTACTGGGCGGTGCTTGGGATACTTGCCTTTTTGTTCAATTTCATTCCGGTAGTGGGCTCGATTATAGCCGCGATTCCCGGTATTTTGATGGCGCTTATCACATATGATCTGGTTACGGCGCTTTATGTGACGCTCTTTTATATAGTGATAAACATAACCATATCCAACGTATTGGAACCAAAACTTATGGGAGATGGACTGGACCTTTCACCGGCCGTTGTCTTTTTCTCACTGGTCCTTTGGGGCTGGGTTTTCGGAGCCGTTGGGATGTTCCTGGCGGTTCCTTTGACTATGACGCTGAAGGTGGCTTTGGAGAGTGACGAGAGGACGAAAAAGTGGGCTCTGCTTCTTTCTAATATCAAGGATACCCATGGGTAAGATTGTTTGCGTGGGTAGAAACTACGTGGAGCATATAAAGGAGCTTCATAACGAGATACCAGACGAGCCCGTCTACTTTATGAAGCCATTTAGCGCTATATCTGGCTCCCTGGTGTGGCAAAAGGGGCTGCACTACGAGGGGGAGATAGCCTTTTTGTATGAAAAGGGCAGATTTGCGAAGGCGGCTTTTGGGTTTGATTTGACTTTGAGGGAAGTTCAGAGCCGTCTTAAACGAAAGGGCCTGCCCTGGGAGCGGGCGAAGGCTTTTAAAAACAGCGCGGTTTTTAGCCCGTTTGTCCCTATAAAGAGCTGGGAAAACCTGGAACTTAGGCTATATAGAAATGGCAAGCTGGTGCAAAAGGGCGATACCTCTTTGATGATATTCAATCCGGACTATCTGTTGAAAGATATAGACGAGATTTTCGGGCTTGAAGATGGTGATATCGTTATGAGTGGCACTCCAAAAGGGGTGGGGGAGGTTGGAAAGGGCGACGTTTTTGAAGGTGAGCTGTGGCAAAATGGAAAAAGTTTGGTAAAAGGCAAATGGAAAGCTCTTTAATGGCATATCCGGTTCAACTCATCCCAGTAATACCCCATAATTTTTAGATAACTTTTAAATCTCTCACAGCTGATTTCCCCTCTTTTTACAGCCTCTTTGACTTTGCATCCAGGCTCGTTTGTGTGGGTGCAGTCGTGATATTTGCAGCCATATGGCAAAAACTCCTTAAAATAGAGCCTAACATCCTTTTTATCCATAAAATATGTGGCTTCCACCCTGCTAAAGCCCGGCGTATCGGCGATAAAGGAGTTTTCACCAAAAGGATAGAGGGTGATGTGGGTCGTGGTATGGCGGCCACGGCCAAGTTTTTGGCTCACCTGGCCGGTTTTAAGCTCTTTTCCCAAAAGGCGTGAGAGTATGGAGCTTTTGCCAACGCCGCTTGGGCCGGCCACTATGGATATATGCCCTTTTATGAAATTTTTAAGCCCCTTTAGGGACTCTTCGTCAAAAGCGCTCGCCGCTAAAGCGATATATCCGGCTTTTTGGTATATATCCATCCACTTTTTCAGCTCTTTTTTATCTTTTAACAGGTCCGTTTTGTTAAATACGATAACAGGTTCCAGGCCTTTATATTCATATACGGCTAAAAAATTGTCCAGCAGGTAGTTGTCGAAATCGGGCTCTTTCATACTCACCACTATCAAGGCGCTATCCACATTCGCCACGGGGGGTCTGACAAGGAGGTTTTTCCTGGGCTTGATAGCTTCTATTACAAATTTGTCTCCCACTATTTTGCCCTCTACGAAATCACCGGCGAAAAGCCTGGATTTTTTCAGTTTTTTAGGCAAAACGGCATCGAAAGTGCGGGACTCTTCCATCGTCGTCACTTTGGAACTGTTGGCGCTGCGGTATGTGACGAGGGCTTTCATAATCTCCCTTTTGTTTTATGTTTTATTATACAATATCGTTATGTTGTGTTCTAAATTGGATTGGTTCGAGGTTTTAAAATGGAAGCTAGAAAGCATCGGCAAAAAGCCCAGGCACGGCAGTGACCTTTTCGTGCGGCACTTTGAGGGGGTGGATGGGAAAAAAGATTATATTTTGTGGCTTGGGCACGCCTCTTTTTATATCCGGATAAAGGGGAAGGGGATACTGTTGGACCCGGTTTTTGGCGATATCCCCTTTCATAGAAGGCTTATCCCCATGCCTTGCGATACAGGGGCGCTGGATGTGGACCTTATCCTCATTTCCCACGGCCATTTCGACCATCTCGATACCGCTTCTTTAAAGCTCTTCGATGCTCCCGTCATCGCTCCAAAAGGCCTTGGCAGATATATAAAAAACAAAGATGTAACCGAGCTTGAGTGGGAGGAGGAGCATAGTTTTGAAGATATCAAGATAACCTCTCTTTGGGCCAAGCACTGGCATCAAAGGGGACTTTTCGATAAAAACCGGGCCCTTTGGTGCAGTTTTTTGATAGAGGATATCTTTTTTGCCGGTGACAGCGCATACTCAACGCATTTTAAGAGGATAGGAGCCGGATATGATGTAAAAACGGCGCTTTTACCCATAGGCGCCTATGAGCCGCGAAAAATTATGAGAGAGAACCACCTAAATCCCGATGAGGCATACAGGGCCTTTTTGGATTTGGAAGCCTCGATGTTTATCCCGTACCACTACGGCACTTTCATACTAAGCGACGAGCCTGTGGAGGAGCCGCTGATGCGTATAGAAGAGATTGCCCGCCGCGACGGGCGTATCCGGATACTCTCTCCAGGCTCAGCACTCATCTTTCAAGATAGCGCCGTTGGCCGCGTTGGTGACGAGAGTTTTCACTAATCTCCTTTTAGGCTATTATACTAAATGATAGTCCTGAAGGTAAATTGTTAAAGGATAATGATGGTTAGAGCGCGTCGCTTTCATTCAGGATAAGGCTCCCAAATAAGAAGGGAGCTTCTTTTTATTCCCAACACTTTTTATGTTCAGTAGTTGGTTTAGGAATCCTGGATGTATCGGTGGTGATTTCTCCACGGTAAGGGTCTTTTTGAATGGGAGATTCGCCTATGGCATTATCGGTTTTGCACCATATTTTTTTCTCTCCATTTGGAAAACTGATAACGGGGCAACCATCGATATATCCAATGATGGACGCCCCACGGTCGCTTCGTTCATTTAAATCTGGTTTGAAAGAGTAAAGTTTATTTTCAATAATGATATAATAGATATCAAGACAAAAGCCAATATCTGTTGAAAATTGTTCAGAAAAAAATATAGGATACAATTTATCTTGATATGAATAATTTTTATTAGTGAGAGTATTTGTTATTATTATTTCTATATTTTCCCACTTTCCACTAAAAGTCTGATACCCAAAGTAGTAGCCTTCTTGCTCTGGAAGCAGAGGCACACTAATGCCTCTGGTTTTAAAGGTAATGATGTTATCTTCTTTTTTTATAACAACTCTTTTTTTCCACCCTTCATCAACATACCATCGAAACCCTCCTTTTGGGTCTGCTCCTATGAGCTTTTTGAAAGATTTGAGGTCTGGGTTTACAAGAGCCCAAGAGTAGGCTCTATATCTTTTAGGATCTTTTGGAAAGTCTATGAAGAGCATATAGCCTATGAAGTTTTTCTTAGGAGATGGATTCTCTATTTTTTTCCATCCAAAGGGATTATTTTCAGTTATTGGACTACCTTGGGCGATATAGTAGGTGTCCGTCAAGAGACTTTGATAGATGTACTTGTTTTCAGATAAAGGATTTTCCATTTCGTAAAGTTTTCCCAGAATTTTAAAAGAACGACTATCCAAAAAATATAGAAGTTTATCACTGTAGTGTTGATGTTTTGCTACATATGATATTGTGTCTGTAATAGAAAAATTTTGAAGTAAAGATGTATTGTTATCAATTTTCGTTATTGGTTCCCAAGCAAGTAGGGAGCTAAAAAATAGTAGTAACAGAGTTAAGGGTTTCATAAATTCTCCTTTTATTTTTGCATTAAAGACACACCGATGTCGAAACGTCCATCGTTGTCATTCCAATTTTCACAAATTTTGATATGATATTTACCACTTTTATGGCTAAGATTAATAACTTGGAAATTGGTGGTTTTATTGTTGGCTTGAGCTATTTCGTTGCCATATTCGTCTACTAAATGGAAGCTATAGCTTTGAGGGATGCGGCTAAAGTCTGTGTTGTCTATCTTGACAAGCCAAGATAGAACCAGTCGTTGGTTACTTTTGCCACCATCTAAGTGGAAGGTCCAATTTGGTGAAGCGCACTTTTTGCCTTGCCAGTTGCTAAAGGGTCTATCTTTGTTATAGTCATACCAATAGGCTGCATAGGTTTGGTAGCCTCCATACATCAAGCTACTTTTTAGATCTACAGCCCCAATACTTCGATAGTTATTATTGTTTTTTAATTCTCCTGTATATTTATCGGTAGCGCCTGCAATGATGGTTGATTTAATTACTGCGGCGCTATGTTTCCAAAAACTTCCTTGACTCATCACCCGTGCGGCGATTGCTGCCGTCCAAGGAGTGGCGAAACTTGTTCCACTCCCGGCTTTTTCTTGACTATTATTATATTTATCGTAATAAAAATAGTAAAAATCTTTTGCCGGTGCGATGACTTCAGGTTTATTATGAATATAAGAAAGATTATCATTTATTAAGGCTGTAAATGGGTCTAAATAACGACTTCCATCCCACAAGGAGATCGATAAAGTGTGATTATTGGAATTTTTTTGATAACCTCCAACAGAGAGGATGTTATAAGCTTTCGCTGGGGATAGCACATAGGGTAAAGGATCGTCAGCATAAGTGTTACCCGCAGATATGAAGATAGGAATATGTCGATAGTCATAAAGATGGTTGTCAAAGGTTTTATCTAAAGCAAAATATTTATATTCATTGTTATATTTATATGCATTAAGACTATAGCTTTCTACATTGACTTTATATGCCTCTCCTTTCATTTGTACTGTTGGAAGAACATCAGAATAGAAGATATTTTTGTTGTTTTTATGTATTAAAGCATTATTGCAATAAAGGCATGCTTTTCTTGCCACAGTTGCAAGAACACCTGTTACCATTTTTGCATGAATAGTATTATCGATATTGCCTTCATCACCAACTTTTTTATATAGATAAGGGATTTCATAGGCTCGATATGGTATATTATTAATATATTTTTCCATAAACATTGGATGATTTTCTATTTCACTTTTTGTATCGAAGCACTTTGCATCCGAATAATAAATCCCAATATTATCCCCCTCATACCCACTCCTATCGACCGATGTTTGGCTCATATACCAGTTGCGCAAATTTATCCAGTCTCGAAAGGCTTGAGAGGCTTGGGTGGATGAAGGGGAGAGTGGCCGATGAATATCGATATCACTTACAATCCCTTTGGGGAGAAGTTTTAACAAAGTAATGAATTTTGATTTTGGTAAGGTTACGGTTAAGATGGTATGATCTTTGTTGGGATCGAATGTGGCTAAGAGTTTGTTGGCTTTAGGTGTGAGGACGCTTAGAATTTGAAGGAGCTTTTTTCGGTTTTTGGCTCTTTGGATGGTTTTTAGTTCGATGCGCCTTTGGATGATATCTTTTTGCTCTTGGATGAGGGTCGCAAGAGTTGGCTCATCTACCTCAAATCCATCGACTTCGATCTTTTTGCCTTTGGGTGTAACAGTAATGAGTGAACTCTGTTTTGGTGCACCTACAAAGAAATCAAGCGCAGATGGTTTTACTTCATTCGATATGAAAATATCGACACTAATCGACTCCTCTTTTGTAAGGTTATCGAGTACTTTGAGAGTCAGAGGACGAAGTTTGTCGAGTGGCAGAGCAAACTCTTTGGCGATGATCTGGATGTAGGTATCCTTTAGACTAAGCTTCGACAATCCCCCCCCCTATAGGCATTGCGTGGCTTAAAAGGCTTAAAACGGTGGCGATAGAGAGAGTGGGAAGAGCTCTTTTCATGCTTTATCCTTTTTGAAGTAGTGAAAGTACATTTTAGACTAATTAATAAAGTCAAAGTTTGATTTAAATCAAGAAATGAAATATTTGTCAGTATACTTTTTATATATTTTTCTAAGGGGCTCTTTGCATATATTTTCCTAAAATTATATTGCTCCTTCCGCTTTTAAAGGAAATTTTACAACGAAAATCGTCGGTAATAAGGTCTTTTTGGGTAGATAGGTATTACCAGATAGTAGTCGTAATCTCTTCTTCTACGGCGAAGTTGAGTTTATCGGACTAGAAGAGACAGCCGGACGCTTTTTGCCAAAATCAACCAAAACTATATCACCCTTTCTCAAGATACTCTCCCACAGACTCCCGGCCTATATCGGAGCACTCATCCAGATTTTCGCTTTTGGCTTTCAATCTCTTCTTCTCCTCCACCCA
>Ga0256835_1000789_pt1 | contig 21029 bp, 21 predicted proteins | sample PIR30metaG_FD_185972 | JGI IMG/M metagenome (GOLD analysis project Ga0256835, IMG submission 185972) | Hydrothermal vent microbial communities from East Pacific Rise, Pacific Ocean - PIR-30 | ecosystem: Environmental > Aquatic > Marine > Hydrothermal vents | place: Pacific Ocean: East Pacific...
TACTACAAGGAGCAGGGGCGGGAGGCCCTGGTGGCCTGAGGGGTTGACGGGGGAAGACGGTATCACCCCCAACCCCCCCAGGGGAGGGAGAAAAAAAGATGTGCCAAGCCGCCCGGTTCCGGCAAGCTGCAAGCCTCCCCCTCGGGGGAGGTGGCCGCAGGCCGGAGGGGGGTTTTGCCGTTTGGTTTTCGTTTCCCCGGACGAGGCGGCACCCTGCCGCCGGGATCCGGGGTCCATGCTGTACACAACGCCGAGATGGAGACGCCTTTAACGGGCCCACCACAAGCTACAAGTCACCCACCACAAGCTGCTTTATCCGTATCCCCGGGCGGACCCGCGAAGCGGGTGAGACCCGGGAGCCTGCCCTGAACTTGATTCAGGGTCCATGCTGTACAGAAAGCCGAGATTTGGTTGCCGCCGACAAAAGTAACAGGGTTGATAGAGGGCGGGCGCCGGGGACGTAAACTTAACCGTGGAGTCTGGGCGCGGCATGGGCCCCGGCCAAGCGGCCACAAGGGCCGCTTGGCCGGGGACACGAAATGCTTCTATTTTCTCCAGTCCGAAGACGTATCCCTGGGCGAACCCGCAAAGCGGGTGAGACCCGGGGTCCATGCCGTACATACAACCGAGATTGAGGCTCCTTTAAGGCGCCCGCCACAAGCTACCTACTACTTGCTACAAACTACCGGCCGCGGGCTTGTCACGTTACCGTGCACCACGCACTTCGTGCCACGAACTACGAACAGATTTTCTTCCGCAGGCCACCGGACTTGTTCTGTTACTGGTCGCACACCACGTACCACGCTCCGGCAACCGTCGCAGGCCCGCCTCCTACTTTTCTTCGTACTACCCAACCGGGCAGACCGCGAACCGTCAGCGACGTGCTTTCGCGCCGTAGCAGCACCCGGCAGGCTTCAATCCTCGGGTTTCATCTCCCACCCGCCGGTAACGGGGTTGTAGGTGTCCACGTAAGCCCTGGTGCCCAGTTCGAAGCGGCTCTCCAGGACGTTGTAAACAGGGCGGGCGTCAGCCTCGCGCGGGGCGAAACCGCCGCTGATCGGATCGAAAACCAGCCTTGCATCCGCCGGAGCAAAACGATAAGTGCCCTCCTGGGGAACGTAGGTAAGCACCCAGTCGTCGGGAACCACTTCCCACTCGCCGGTGATGGGGTTTAGCCTTGGTTTTTTCATCCTGCCCTCAGTGTAAGCGGTAATCGGTAGCCTTACTGTTCAGATGACCAGGTAAGGGCCACCGCTTCGGCCAGGGCCAGGTCTTCGGGAAAGGTGATCTTAAACATGCGCCGGTCGCCGGCCACGAGTTCAACGGGGTATCCCAGGGCGCGCACCAGCTGAGCGTCGTCGGTAGCGGTGTTTCCTTGCGAGCGCGCCAGCTGGTGCGCTTCGGCCAGCACCTCGCGGAAAAACGCCTGCGGCGTTTGCACCAGTGCGTAGCGGCTGCGGTCGAGCGCGGGGCCATAGCGCCCCTCTTCGGGTTCAATGAGGGTGTCGGGCAGCGGAATTACCGGAACAGCCGCCCCGCCGCCGGCGACCGCCTCCAGGAGCCGCTCGATCACCGCAGGCACCACGAAGGGCCGCGCGGCATCGTGCACCAGCACGACATCGCCGCGGGCTTCTTCCAGGAGCCCGGCCACGCTGTCCTGGCGCTCGCGACCGCCCTCCATGAAGCGCACGTTTGCCGCAGCGGCGGGAGGGCTGCTGCCCGCGGGCAGGGCTACCAGCACTTCATCGGCCCAGGAGAACGCAGTGAGAGCCCGCTCTAGCAGGGTACGGCCGCCTACGCGGACGAAAGCCTTCGGTCCGCGCCCCAGGCGTTTGCCGCTGCCGGCTGCGGGGACCAGTACCGAAATCGTCGCGCCATACATCCTAGCCCTCCCAGCGGGGACCGCCGGCGTCGAGCCCCAGGTGGTCGAGGATGCGCTGGGTCAGGAACGCCAGCAGGTCGTCCAGAGTGCGGGGGGCATGGTAGAAGGCGGGGCTCGCTGGCATCACGACCGCCCCCGCGTGCGCAAGCTTGAGCAGGGCCTCCAGCGTTGCGGCTGGCAGCGGGGTTTCCCGCAGGACCACGACCAGCGGGCGGCGCTCTTTGAGGTGCACGAACGCAGCTCTCAAAAGCAGGTTGTCGGCTATGCCCGCAGCCAGCTTCCCGGCCGAGGCGGCGCTGGCGGGCACGATCACCATGCCGTCGGTGAGAAAGCTTCCCGAGGCCGGTGCGGCCCCCATATCGTCTGGATCGTATACGACGGCGGCGCGAGCCTGCAGTTCTTCCGCGGAAACTCTTTCACGCTCCAGCACCCGGCGGGCGCCGGCGCTGATGATCAGGTGCGTTTCCACGTCTTCCCGCGCCTCGAGGGCGCCGAGCAGATGCCGCGCATAGGGCATTCCCGAAGCGCCGCTGACCCCCACTACTATCCGCTTCACGCGTACAGCATACAAAACGCGGCCTGGATGCAGGCCGCGTTTTGGGGGCGTGTGGGACCGCTTATTCCGGCGGCGACCAGGGGTCGCCCGCGAAGAACCCCCGGGTCAGTCTGGCCACGACGCCGCTGAGCAGCACCAAGGCGATTAGGTTGGGTACCGCCATGAGGCCGTTCATGGTGTCGGAAACCATGACCAGCGCGCCGAAGCTGCCCAATCCGCCCACGAAGGCCAGCACCGAGAAGGACAGCCGGTAGGGCCAGCGGATGCCTTCGCCGAAGAGGAAGGCTGCGGCCTCCTCGCCGTAGAAGGCCCAGGAGATGAGGGTCGTGAAGACGAAGAGGCTGAGCACTATGGGCATGAGCGCCCGCAGCGGGCCGATGGCCCCGAAGCTGCCCATTAGCACATCGAACGACTCGCTGCCCCCCATCCAGTTTCCCGCCGAAAGCACCACCAGCGCGGTGAAGGTGTTGATGACGATGGTGTCCAGGAAGACCTCGACCGCGCCCCAGAAACCCTGGCGCACCGGGTGGTCTACCTGCGCCTGGGCGTGGGCGATGGGGGCCGATCCCAGGCCGGCCTCGTTGGAAAACACCCCGCGCCCGACGCCGGCCTTGATCATTTCAACCATGGTCACGCCCACGGCGCCGCCGAACCCCGCCTGGAGGTTGAAGGCGCCCTGGAATATGGAGAGGAAGGCCGCGGGCAGGTGGGCGATGTTCATCAATATGGCGAGCGTAGCTACTATTAGATACAGGCCGATCATGAGGGGAACCAGCGCCTGGGCGAAGCTGGCGATGCGCTTTACCCCCCCGCCCAGCACATAGGCCACCACCGCACCTGCGAAGAGGCCGGTCCACGCCGGCGGTATGCCGATGTTACTGTTCAGCGCTCCCGAGAGCGCGCTCACCTGGACCACGTTGCCGATGCCAAAGGCGGCCACCGCCGCGAAGGCGGCGAACAGCCCGCCCAGCCAGGGGAGGCCCAGCCCGCGGGCGATGTAGTACATGGGGCCGCCGGACACGCTGCCGTCGGCGAACTGCTGGCGGTAGTGGACGGCCAGGGTGGCCTCGGCGAACTTGGTGGCCATGCCCACCAGGGCGGCCATCCACATCCAGAAGATGGCGCCGGGCCCGCCGATGAGAATCGCCGTGGTGACGCCTACGATGTTGCCCGACCCCAGGGTGGCCCCCAGGGCGATCATGGTGGCCTGGAAGGGCGATATCTCACCGCCGCTGCCCAGGGCGCGTTCACGGATGGCCCCCAGCGTTTCCCGGAAAATTATGCCCAAGCGGGTGAACTGGATAAACCCGGTAACGATGGACAGGTACAGCCCCACCGCCAGGAAGACCAGCATCATCTCGAAGCCCCACACCCAACCGTTAATCCACTCAATTACGTTCATCGTCCCACTCCCCTCAGCCGCTTGTACCTAGCTCGGGGTACACGCTCAGTTTAACGCCGCGCCCCGCCCGTAATTTGCGCAGGTCCTTGTCGTGCAGCATGATGCGCCCGGGAATGTCTGCCCGGGGGCGGACCTCAAACGATGCTTCCTGGCCCCGGGGCGATTTAACCCGAACCCCGAACGTGCCCGGCAGCAGCTTGGACCATTCGGAATACAGCGCTTCGTCTACGAAAGCCACCCCCTGGTTCTTCCCGTAAAAGCTGAGCGCGACCAGTATTTCGGGTTGCATCTCGCTGGGGGTGCGCATCTCCACCACGCCCTCCGCCAGAAGCTGGTCGAGCGCCTCCGCCACCTCGATGGGCGGAGCTTCGGATTCTTCCAGAATGCTGGCGATCGAGCGTCCTTCGAGCAAACCCAGGATCTGCAGCATTATCGGGGTAAGCCGCATTTCCCCGCTGCGCCGCGAGAGGGCCAGACCAACCTGCCAGTCTCCGGGCAGATGCTTGAGCGCCGCCCAGCGGTCACCCACGGAGAGCATGCGCGCCAGAGCCGCCTCGAGCGGCAGGGCAAGGTTGGACTCCGGCGGCAGTGGCAGGGCGTCGTCGAACACGAAAGGAGCGCGCGGGAGTCCGGCGAGCAGCTCCAGCGCCGCCCACCCCCGCCGGGCGCCCGCCCGGGCCGCATGCAGCCCGCCGGACTTGAGCGCCACCCGACCCTCGAACCAGGGCGGCCTGATTACGAGCACACCACTGCGCCCTGCTGCAGCGAGGGTCTGGATCAGGGTACCGAGCGGAAACTCCGAAAGATTACCTTTTAACACACGTCCTCCGCAAACGCACGGCAAAAATCACTCACCATTAGATTAACACTACTTTTACACGAATCTTCAGCCGCGGTCCCGAAAGCGCCGTTCTGGCGGCCAGCGGCGGGGTGCTGGGGGATAATACGAGGGTGAAGCCTGTACTCTTGATTCACGGGTTTACCTCCCATCCCCGGCTGGTGTGGGGGCCCCTGCCCGAAGCGCTTGCCGCCGCCGGATTCGACGTGCACCCGGTCACGCTCTCGGGGCACGGCACCCGCCCTGAGGATCTGGCCGGGGTGCGCGCTGCAGACTGGGTGCGCGACGTGGATTCCGCGACCGGGGGGTTGAGCGACTATCTGCTGGTGGGGCTCTCCATGGGGGCATTACTGGCCGCCGGTCTGGCAGCCCGCAAGCCGCCGCGGGCGCTGGTGGCGGCCGTACCGGCGCTCGGTTTGAAGAACCCGCTGGCGCCGCTGGCCCCCTACCTGGCTCCGCTGCTGCCGCGTCTGCCCGGCACCGATTCGATAGCAGACCCCGGCCTCCGGGCCGCGAACCCCAACTACCCCTACTTCCCCAGCAGATCGCTGGCGGAGCTGCTGGCGCTGATCCGGCAGACCCCCGCATGGCTGGAGGCGGTGCGGGTTCCGGCTCTGGTGGTGCGCGCCGACGCCGACAGGGTCATCGCCCCTGCGGCGGCGCGGCGGTATCACGACGGCCTGGCGTCTGCGGATAAAGAGCTCGTGACCGTACGCGGCGGGCACGACTTCCTGCTCGACAGCCATGCGCGCGAGGGCGCGGACTTGATAAGCTCCTGGCTGGCGAAGCGTGGCTAGCTCATTCCGCGCTGGATGTACTGTTCCAGCTGCTCGATCTGGAACTGCTGCTCGTCCATGATCGACTTGACCACGTCGCCGATAGAGATGAAGCCCGCGAGCTCGTCGCCTTCCAGCACCGGCAGGTGGCGTACCCGTTTGTCGGTCATCAGCGCCATGCACTGCCAGTCGGTTGTCTCGGGGGTTACGTAGAGGATGTTGGTGCTCATGATTTCGCTCACGGGAATGTCGCGGGACGCCTTCCCCTGCAGGATCACCTTGCGGGCGTAGTCGCGTTCGGAGAAGATGCCGACGATGTTGCCCCCGGCGTCCACGACCGGCAACGCGCCCACGTTGTACGCGGCCATCTTTTCCAGAGCTTCGAACACGGTGATGTCGGGCGATATGGTATAGACTTCACGTCCCTTCTTCTCCAAAATCTGGCGTACCGTTGCCATGGCGACCTCCTCCTTTGCCCCGTATGGGGGTGTGGTTTTCATTGTAGCGCGCGGTATCCTGTAGGGGTATGGTCCGCCACGCGCTCCTGCAACTGAAACCAGCAAAGGGCCAGATCCGCCACAACCTCGAGCATCTCGAGCGCACGCTGCTGGATCTCAAGGACGAGCACATCGACGTCGCGGTGGTTCCCGAAGCCTATCCCACCGGGTACTTCCTGCAAGGGGGCGTGCGCGAGCTGGCGCTGACCGCCGCGGAGCTGGTAGGCCGCCTCAGCGCCTGGCACGCCGAACACTACCGCGATCCCCTGGACCTGGTCATTGGTTTTTACGAGCGCGACGGCGGGGACTACTACAACTCCGCGGCCTATCTGGAACTGGGCGGGCGGGGGCTGGTCCACCTGCACCGCAAGATATTCCTGCCCACCTACGGGGTGTTCGACGAGGAGCGCTTCCTGGGACGCGGTCACGAGCTGGCCAGTTTCAACACCCGCTTCGGGCGGGCGGCCATTTTGATATGCGAGGATTTCTGGCACACCGTTACCGCCACCACCGTGGCCCTGCAGGGGGCCGACGTCATCTACGTACCCTCGGCCTCGCCTGCACGCGGTCTTGCCGGGGCGGCGCCCGCCAACGTGGAGCGCTGGGAGATGCTGGCGCGCGCGGTTTCGGGCGAGCACGGGCTCTATGTGGCCCTGGCCAGTCTGGTGGGAAGCGAGGCTGGCAAGCTGATGAGCGGTGGCAGCCTGCTGGCGGGGCCCGAAGGGGAGGTGCTGGCGCGGGCGCCGGTGTTTGCGGAGGCTGCTTTGCTGGCCGACGTCGACCTGGACCGCATTCCCCCGGTGCGCTACGACAACCCCATGCTGGCCGATCTGAAGGCGGGTATGCCCCTGATATTCCCGGAGATGCGCAAGATAGTGGAGGAGCTGTGAAAATAGTCCGCGGGGTTCCCGCACACGAAGCCCTCGACCTTGATTACCCGCTAGTCGCCTCCGCCCTGACCCGCTTCATCCGCGAGGAGCTGGGCGGGCGGGGATACGAAAAAGCCGTCGTCGCCGTCAGCGGCGGGGTGGATTCGGCGGTTACGCTGGCGCTTGCTGCCCGGGCGCTGGGGCCGGAGAAAGTACACGCCCTGAGCCTGCCCCACGAGGAGTCCGCGCCCGAGTCGAGCGCGCACGCCCTGCTGGTTTGCGAGAGTCTGGGCGTCGCGCTGGAGACCGTGGACATCACCCCCATGGTCGAGGGCTACGCCGCGCAGACGCCCCAGATCACCCCCCGCCGCAAGGGAAACGTGATGGCGCGCGCGCGGATGATCGTCATCTTCGACAAATCCGAGCAGTATCGCGCCCTGCCCCTGGGTACCGGCAACAAGACCGAGCGCCTCTTCGGCTATTTCACCTGGCACGCCGACGATAGCCCCCCGGTCAACCCCCTGGGCGACCTCTACAAAACGCAGGTCTGGGGGCTGGCGGAACATCTGGGGGTGCCCGAAGAGATCGTACGCAAGGCGCCCACCGCCGATCTGGAACCGGGGCAGACCGACGAAGCCGATCTGGGCGTGAGCTACCGCCGCGCCGACGTTATTTTGGAGCATTACCTCAAAGGGTATCCCGACTCCTACATAGTAGGGCTGGGCTACACCCCCGACGAGGTGGCGCTCGTCAAGCGCCGGGTCAACCGCACCCACTACAAACGGCATCTGCCAGCGGTAGCGCTGGTGAGCAGCACCGCCATCGGCGAGTTCTACCTGCGGCCGCTCGACTTCCGCCTGGAAGACTGAACCGTTCCCAGCTCGTGCCCGTGCTAGCTTGGAAGACGTGGCCCATGCTGTATTGAGGAGGACAGGATGGTCAAAAACGAAATTATCGGCGTGGTCACCGACCCGGGGAGCAGCCTGACCCCGGAGGCCGCGCGTTCCCGGGGCGTGATGGTGCTGGATCCCACGGTGCCGCTCGAGCCCCAGTACCGGCGCATGCTGGAACACTACGATCGCTTGCTGTCGCTGCACGCTTCACCGCTGCTGTGCCCCATGCACGAAACCGCCACCCAGGCCGCCGCCGAGCTTACCGACCGCGTGCGCGTGGTCAACACCACCCTGGGGTCGGCCGGTCTGGGGGCCGCCGCCCTGCGCGCCGCTGAGTGGATAGCCCGCGGGGCGGACGAGATCGAAACCCTGCGCGAGCTGGAGCGCCTGGGCCGGGAAGGAAGGTTCTACCTGCTCACCCAGGACCTGGACCAGCTGGTCAAGAACCGCATGCTTCCGGCGCTGGCCGGGCGTTTCGGCCGGGCGCTGGGGCTCTGGGCGCTAATCGGGCTCGAGAAGGGACGTTTTCAATCCCCCAAGCCGGTGCGCGAGGGAAAGGTGCTGTCTACCTTAATCGGTCTGTTGAAACGTCAGTTCGGATCGCAGCGCCTGCGGGTGCGGGCTACCCTGGGGGAGGTGTCGCCGCAGCTGCGGGACGAGGTCAAACAAGCCCTGGAACGAGAGCTGCACCTGGAAGCGGGCAGCCTCGCGCCCATGGACCCGGTTGCGCGTATGCGGGTCGGGGACCGCGCCCTGGCCGTCTTTGCCTACCCGGTGCCCGCCTCCTGACCCGGCGGATGGGCGCTCAGCCCTGGCGTAGCGGCGTGACCGCCGCCTCGTTCTCCTCGCCCGAACGGATGCGCACCACCCGCTCAACCGGCAGGACGAATATTTTTCCGTCGCCGACGTCGCCGGTGCGCGCCGCCGCCAGTATGGCTTGGATGGTGGGTTCTACGAAGTCCTCCGATACCCCGATCTCGATCTTTACCTTGTCGTAGAGCCCCATCTTTACGGTCGTTCCCCGGTAGGTTTCCACCCGCTCGGTGCCGCCGCCGTGCCCCTGTACGCGGCTTATCGTCAGGCCGCGCACCTCGGCCTTGAAAAGGGCCTCGAGCACGTCGTTCAACCTTTCCGGGCGGATGATCGCCATTACCATCTTCATGCCGCACCCCCCCTGCGCTCGCCGTCGAGCACCAGGATCGCCCCCTCGGTGGTGGGATACGCCTCCTCGCCGTGCAACACCGCATCCAGGCCCACCGCCTCCTCGCGGTCTGCGGCCCGCAGCGGCACCAGCAGACCCACTAGCTTGAGCAGCACGAATGACATGGTGGCGCTGAGCAATACGGCGGCGGTCACGGCCACGATCTGGATCCAAACCTGTTGCGCGTGCCCTTCGAGGAGTCCCGGGACGCCGCCCCAGGCTTCGGAGGCGAAAACGCCGGTAAGCAGCGCCCCCGCGATGCCCCCAAGGCCGTGGGCCCCGAAGACGTCGAGGGAATCGTCCAGACCCAGGCGCGGCCGCGCGAGGATGAAGAAAAAGCTCGGGAATGCCGCTATCGCGCCCAGCCAGATGGCTCCCAGGGGCCCCACTGAGCCCGCCGCCGGGGTGACGGCAACCAGTCCCACCACGGCGGCCGTGGCCGCGCCCACGGCGGTCGCGCGCCGGTAGCGCCACAGCTCGAGCAGCATCCATGCCGCCATCGTCGCCGCCGGCGCCAGCAGGGTATTGGTGAAGGCCAGCCCGGCACTGGCGTTGGCCCCGTAGGCGCTGCCGCCGTTGAACCCGAACCAGCCGAACCACAACAACCCGGCTCCGAGCAGTACGAAAGGGATGTTGTGAGGGAGGAACGCCAGCCGCCCGAAGTCTTTGCGCGGTCCCAGCACCAGCACCCCCACCAGCCCTGCCACCGCCGCGTTGACGTGCACGACCGTGCCGCCTGCGAAGTCAATTGCGCCCAGGTCTTTCAGCAGCGCCGATCCCTCCGGCCCCCAAACCCAGTGGGCGAGGACCGCGTAGTCGCAAAGCGTCCAGAGGGTGATGAAGAGCAGCCAGGCCGGGAAGCGCATCCGCCCCACCAGCGAGCCCGAAATCAGCGCCGCGGCTATCACCGCGAAGGTGCCCTGAAAGGCTACGTCGAGCAGCGCGGGCATGCTGCCGGAGAGATCAATGTTACGCATGAGGGCCAGCGACAGATCGCCTACCAGCGGATTCCCGCCGCCGTAGGCGATCGAATAACCCGCGAGCGCCCAGGCGAGGGTTACGAACCCCAGGGCTCCGAAACTCATCATCATGGTGTTGAGCACGTTTTTCTGCCGCACCAGCCCTCCGTAAAAAAACGCCAGGGCGGGGGTCATGAGCAGCACGAGAGCTGTGGAAACCAGCATCCAGGCCGTGTCCCCGGTGTCGGGAGCGCCCGCCGCTAGCGCCACGCCGGTAAGCGGTAGCAGGGATAGAGTCCAGTATTTCTTCATCGCGCGTTCCTTCCGTCCGGCGCCGGCCGGTCGTTCCGAGTCTAGCGGCCGGTGATGCAAATTGTCAACTAAAAGTGTATGTATATACATAAGCCATCGTCGCTTTCCTTGGGAATCGACATATAATGTGCACTTTGTTACCGAAAAGTGCGCATTATTGCCAGTATTTCTGCTACACTCTGCAAATCGAAGCGGCTGCGGTATCGTGAACCCGTGACTGAGGCCGAGGTTTATCAGGCTCTGCTGGCGGGACCGGGAGAGCGGCTGGTTCTGCTGGGTTCGTCCGTGGCTCCCGAAGAGCTGGCCCGTTACGCAGCCGGGCTCGCCAACCGTGCCGGCGGCACCATCCTGCTGGGCGTTACCCCGGCGCGCGGGGTGGAGGACGCCGCGGGGCTCGAGCCTCTGCAGCTAACCCACGCACTCTTCGAGCTCACCGGAGGAAGCCTGCTACCCCACGTCGAGCGCATAGAGACCGGCGAAGGGGTGGTGTGGGCGCTGCACGTGCCCAAGAGCCCCTACGTGGTTTCCGCCGGAAGCGGGCCCGCCCCCTACTGGGACGGTTCGCGCCTGACCGCAGTGCCGGCCGCGGACGAAGCCGCCGCTCCCCCCGACCCCACCGCCCGGCCCCTGCCCGGTGCGGGTCTCGACGACCTGGACCCGGCGGAGCTGGCGCGTTTGGAAGACCGGTTGCGCGAGCGCGGGAGCCCCCTGGCCGCCGCACCCCCCAAGGAACGCTTGCAGGCTTTGGGGATGATCAGCGAGCTGGAGGGTCGCTGGGTGCCTACCGTAACCGGGCTGCTGCTTGCCGGCCGCAGCAGCTCGCTGGCCCGGCTCCTGCCCCAGGCCGAGGTGAGCTATTACCGCCACGAGGACGACGACGTCGACTACGTTCTCAGGGAAGATCTGCTGCGCCCCATACCTGCCGCCCTGGAGCGCCTGCGCGAGCTCATTCAGGCCAGGAATCGCTTTCATCCCCTCACGGTGGGGCTCTTCCGGGTGGAGGTCTGGGACTTCGACGTCGAGGTATACCGCGAGGCCCTGCTAAACGCCTTCGTGCACCGTGACTGGACCTCTCCCGAAGCCGTTCAGGTGCACCATCACTCCGACCGCCTGGAAATTTCCAATCCCGGCGGCCTGGCCCCGGGCATCACCCCGGAAAACATCCTGCGCCACCCGCCCCAGCGCCGCAACCCGGCGCTGGCCGCGGCGCTGGGGCGGCTCGGTTACGTGGAGCGCGCCGGCCAGGGGGTGGACAAGATGTACCGCCTGACGCTGCGTTACGGCAAGGAGCCGCCCGAATACCGCGCCTGGCCGCAGGCGGTGACGCTGGTGCTTCACAACCCCGGTTTTGACGCCGGGTTCGTGCGCTGGGTATCCGAGGCCCAGAACCGCCAGGGCAGCTTCACCCTCGACTATCTGATTGTGGCCGCGGCGCTGCGTCGCGGACCCCGCGCCACCTCCGAGCTCTCCCGGGCCCTGGCCCTGGGTGACGCCGCCGCGCGCAGGCTCCTGGCGCGCATGGAGAGTGCGGGGCTCATCGTCCCCGAAGGCCGGGGAAGGGCGCGGCGCTGGCGGCTTGCGGAGCTGCCTCGCTAGAGGTTGCAGACCTGCGCTGGAGCAGGTTCGCTGGATGCGCCATTAAGACCGCCGCGGCTGCGGGGGCGGCCCCTCCCGGGCGGCCGCGGGCCGGACGCGAAGGGTAAAATGCTGGTGTGACGGAACGTCAGCGCAGGTTGCTGTACCTGCTCACCCGCGCCTACATCGAAACCGACAGGCCGGTCCCTTCCCGCTGGCTTGCCGAGCGGCTCGGGGTCAGCCCCGCCACCGTGCGCTACGACCTGGCCGACCTGGAGGCCGCGGGGCTGGTAAGGAAGCCGCACGCATCCGCCGGGCGCGTGCCCACGCGCCGCGGTTTCCGCCAGTACGCCCTGGCCCAGCTGCCCCCCGAGCCGCTGCCCGCAGATACCCTGCAGCGGCTGGCACGGGTGCTGACCGGTTCGGGCAACCGCTGGCCCCAGCTGGCCGCCCAGATGGCCACGCGCCTGGGCGGCTATCCGGTGCTGCTGCGTCTCGGCGAGCCGGGGCCGCCGCAGGTTCTCCAGGTGCACCTTTCCAGTCTGGGCGGCGACCGCCTCCTGGCCGTGGCCGTGCTCGAGGGGGGGCGGGTGCTCGAGGGGGTGGTTTCCTTTACGCCCGACGGCGGCGACGACTTTTTGGAGCAGGCCGAGCGCTGGCTGCGCGGCCCCTATCCCCTTGCCGACCTCGGGCGGCGCGCCGCGCCCACCCCGCGTCTGGCGGAGCTGGCCCGCAAGCTCACCAGCGCTTTCGCGGGCCCGGGTTCGGAACGTTACCTGGAGGGTTTGGGGTCCATGCTCAGCCAACCCGAGGCCCGCGACCCCGAGTTTCTGCGCCGCACCCTCGACCTGCTCGAATCGCTCCCCGCGGGGCCCATAACCCCTGCGCGCCGCCTCAACGTACGCGTGGGGGACGTGGAAGGGATCAGTATGGTGCAGGCGGGCTTTCAGCGCGGGGGCCGCAGTGGCGAGCTGACGCTGATCGGACCGTTGCGCATGCATTACCGCGAGGCCCTCTCGGTTGCCGAGAGCTTCAGCCAGGCCCTGGAAGGAGAGACCGTTGGTGCGGGTTAACGTGCGTTTGTTCGCCCACTATCGCGAGGTGGCCGGCAAAAGCCGCCTCGAGCTGGAACTGCCCGCCGGCAGCACCGTCGCCGACGCCAGGAGCGCTCTGGAATCCGCCGTTCCCGGGCTCGATCTGGGCGGGGGCATGGCCGCCATAGGCGACGAGCTGGCAAAGCCGGACACCCCGCTGGCGGACGGGGACGAGCTGGCCTTCCTGCCCCCGGTGTCGGGGGGCGGGGACGAGCGGCTGGCGCTCACCGCCGAGCCGCTAGAGCCTCTAATAGGGGAGCTCATCGGCTGGGCTACCGCGCCCCCGTACGGCGCGGTGGTCAGCTTCGTGGGCACTACCCGCAGCCCCAATAAAGGGCGCGCGGTGCGCTTCCTCACCTACGAGGCCCACGAGAGTCTGGCCGGGGCCACGCTCGCCCGCATCGCAAGCGAGATGCGCGAACGCTGGCGGCTGGGAAGGGTGGCCCTGATGCACCGGCTGGGGCGTGTAAATCCGGCGGAGGCCTCCATAGTGATCGTCGTTTCCGCTCCCCACCGGCCCGAAGCGTTTGCCGCCGCCCGTTACGCACTGGAGCGCGTCAAGCTCATCCTGCCGGTTTGGAAAAAAGAGCACCTGGACGATGGCGAGGTGTGGGTGGAGGGTGCGGCGGCGGAAGACTACCGTCTTTAGACCAACCGGACGGGGTATTTACTCTATAATGCGTGAGTAAGGAGGCGTATGCCGCAAATCGAACGCCTCGTGGTCGAGGCCCTCTCAGAATACGTGTCGCCAATTGCGGCGCAAAATATAGTGACCAGAGCACTCCGCAAGGCCGGGGTGGACCCTGACTCCCTCTCGCCCGAGGGTTGGGTCGACTTCATTCGTGATCCGTTGCTTTCCGAACTGCGCCAGGTGATCCCCATCAGGGAGCCCACCGGGGGCCTGAGTCGTCTCCTGCGTTCGCTCGAGGAAACACCCGCGGCGCAACAGCCGCGGCGCAGCGAGCCCGCACCCGCCCCGCCGCCGCGTGACACCCTGGTTCTGCCCAAGCGCGAGGTGGATATCAACGCCAAAAACGTCCGTGAAGAGCTCGTCAACGAACTGGCGCGCGAGGAGGGTGTGCGCGGCGTTTTATTGCAGGGGCCCGACTTTCAGGAGAGTCGCCTTCCGGGAATGGAAGATCTGGCGCCCATCCTGGGCGTGGTCAACAAGCTCTTGCAGAAAGAAAAACCTTATAAACTGTTTTATAGCGTCTTCGAGGAGGGGCAGTTGCTTTTGCGCCCCCTCGGTCCCGCGCTCGTGGCGCTCGTGGCCAAGCGCGAGGCGAATCTCGGCAGGCTGATGCATGTACTAAACAGTTACGAGGCCAAAGGAGGTCAATCATGAACCACACCCGTTGGATCGTTCTAGTATTCCTCTTCGCAATCGCCTGGGCGATGCCGCTGCCCCAGCTGTATGATCAGCTGGCGTCCAAACTCGAAACAGCGCGCACCGAGCTGCTGCGCGATCCCGCCGCCAGCTTGCAAGCGCTCGAGGATGCGCTTAACCTTTTCCGTAGCGGCTCCGATAACATCCCGGATGCGCTGAGCGAGGGTGTGGTCCAGGCTCTTAACAATGCCCGCATTGCCGTATCCCGCAAGAGTAAGGCCGACCTGGAGGGACAGCTCTGGGTGGTGCGCGGGTCGCTCGGCAAGTTGATGTATGAAGCGATGTTCCAGGCCGTTTACGACGGCGATACGGAGATGGCTTTGGCGCTACTGGACCGGCTTATCAAGGTAACCGCACGCAGCCCCGACCTCAAGGCCAAGGCTGTTCCCTACATAGAGTCTGGCGACGTCGAGGGTTTGCGCACCTTGTTCGAGCGCGCCTACGCCGAGGCCATATACAAGACTCTGCAGCTTGCGCAGAAGAAAAAGCACCGGGCCTCGCAATACGCGCTTACCGCCAAGGCCTACGGGCTCTTCCTGGTGGTTCAGGATTCGCCGCGGCACGACATGATGGCGCGCGACTTCGTGGATGCACTGGCCAGAATCGTTTCCGGCGACGACGAAGGCTACCGCCAGCAGACCGACATGCTGATTGAGGCGGCGCAGCGCTTCTTCCGCGCCGTGGCGCCACCGGTGACCGTGACGCACAGCGCCGCCCCCGCCCCCGCCCCCGCTCCTGCACCCGCGCCCGCTCCTGCTCCCACCGCGCACGCCGTTTCCGCTCCCAGCTCACCAGCCCCCACCCAGGCGGCTACGCCAACACCGCCGGTCACGCCGCAGCGGACGCCGGCGCCGCGCGCTCCCGCGCCTTCCGGTGGGGCGAAGCCGAAGATCAAGGCCGACGTCACCGTCAACCCCATGGAGCAGCTGGAGCAGGACGTCCTTTTTATCGTGGGTGACAGAAGAAAGGCCAAGGAAACCGCGGCCATTCTCGCCCAGTCCGGTATCTACAGTTACACCGACTGGCGCCGTAGCCTGCAGATGACCCGCGGTCTGGTGGCGGCGGCGCTTCCTTACATCGCCCGCGGTAACCCTGATGAGGCCGCTAGATATCTCGAATACGCGCGCAACCGCTACCTCTTCGAGCTGCGTCCGCTCGTGCTCGCCACCAACTCCTTTCCCCTGGACAATGCTATGCTCACCCTCTTTGACCGCTTCATCGGCGGTGTGGGTTTGCGTACTTCCGATATCATCCTCATCATCAACCTGCTCTCCGCCGTGGAGTACCGGTCCCTGGGTCAGCCGCTACCCGCCAGAAAAATGTTTAGCATTGCAATGCAGATTGAAAAAGCTACCTTCGGCACCCCCCGTGCGGTATTCTTTATTGTGATGGGCGCACTAGCGCTATATCCTATCTATCTCATTTTTATTACTTTCGGCGGGCGAAACATTTACTGGCGACTCCTCGGTCTCGCGTTCTTCTTCCTCTTCCTGCCTGCTCTCTTGGAAGGCGTGGCCTACTTTGGTGACATCCTGGCCTCTTACGGTAGCCTGCCTATGCTGCACCGTCTGAGTTTCATGTCGATCATGCAAAACTACCTTGCCCAGATCGCTTGGGCCGCCACTACCTTCCTGGTGGTAGTCTTCGCTTCCTGGGGTCTCCGTGGTATTGCCATCCAGTTCGGTCTCATCCATGACCGTCGTCAGCCTGCGGTCAGCACCCGCACGAGGAGCGGGGTAACCAGAGAAAGAAAACCCACTCTTACCAGCGAAACCATTGTCGAGTGGGACGAAGAATTCTAAATCCATAGCGGAGGTTTACCAATACCGTGCGTCTACTGAGCCAACTCCAAACCACCCTGGAGCCGCACCTGGGCTCGCGCACCCAGGACGTTTTGAAGGAGGGGTTGGCCCGTTTGGGCCTTGAAGCCCAGTCACTTGACCCCGACCGCGCCTCCATTTTGCTTAAGCGCTTCGTTTACCGCGCCCTGCAGAGGCAGATGGACGCCGCCTCGGCCCGCAAGGTGATCGAGGAGACGCTGCGCGGCCTCACCGAAGGGGGCACGTCGCAGGCACGCCCGGCGGGCGGTGTTTCCAGGAAGGAAGCACCCAGGAAGAGGAGGCCAAAGTCTGGTGCGTCCAAGCAAGCGCAGGACAGCGTTTCCGAGGCTGAGGTACTGGAGGCTTTGCAAAAAACGCTTTCGCGCTTCAAACTTTACTTTGAGTGGCCCGAGGTGCAGCGTCTGCGCAGTCTGGCGGCGCTCCTGGAAGCCGATACGGGCGGCGGGGATTCCCCCGTAGAGCTGCTGATAGAAGCCCAGAACCAGATAGAGCTGCTTGAAGAAAAGCTCCAGAACGCACTGCTCCGGCAGGCGCGCGACATATCCGACCTGGAGGATGCACTCGAGCGTGTCAAGACGATAGGTGGCCCTAAGCCCAAGCGGCTGCGCTCGCTACTCAAGCAGATTAAGGAAGCCCAGCAGCAGGAGACCCTGGCTACGGCCGAGGTGGAGCGCGCCCGCAAGCTGGCCGCTGACCTGCGCAAACTGGTCGAGTCATCGGTGGTGCAGAACCCCACGCTGGTTCCCGAGATGAGCCCGGAAGCTCCTCCCGAACCGGTTAGCGACAGCACGGGTGGGGCCGGCGTGATAGCGCTGGAGGACGATGACAGCCCCGAGCTGACGTTGGGTTTGGAAGAAGAGGAATCGGGCGATGACGAAGAATTCGAAATTCTAATTGATTTCGACAACCTTGAGCCCGAGGTGGCTGATCGCATCCGCGAGATTGACCTGGCCGAGGAGCGGCGCCGGCTCGAGCGCCTCAAGGAGCAGTACGCCTCGGTAACCGGGGTGGAGGCGGTCGCCGGATTGCTTGCGGAGGTGGAGTCCATCCTCGATTCCGGCGAGCTCGCTGGCGATCGCATGAACGATTTGCAAAGCGCCCTGGAGAACGCCTTCAAGGACGCGGTTGCGGAGGCCCGAGCGCGCTATGAGTGGCTGACGGAAAAGCTGCGCAATCTCGAGCTGGAAGACACCGAGCTCGACAGCCGTCCCGCCCGCACCCAGCTGGAGCTAATCAAGGAAAGCCTTGATATGGGCGTGCTTCCCAGCGACCTGGAGCAGGCCGAGCGACAGGTAAAGGCCCTGGAAGAATCCCTCGCCGCCAAAAAACAGGAGCAGGCGCGGCACGGCCGTCTGCTGGAGGAGGCGCGTGGTTTCGTAAAACATGCGCGCGAGGCCCTGCCCGAAGGAGAGCAGCCCGAGCTGGCCGTTTTTGTCGAGAATTTGGCGGCCCTGGAAGCGGGGCTGGAGGCGGGGAAGGTGGACGAACCCCTGCTCAACCGGCTCAAGTCTGAGCTGCCCGAATTGCTCAGTCAGCTTGCCAGCTCCGGAGAGGCGGCGCGCGCTTTGAGTTCGCGCCTGCTTGCCGAACTCGACGCCCTGCCCGACCTGGAGGCGCTCGTCAGCGAGCGCGAGGCGCTGAAGCGGAAAATAGAGAACGGCTCACCCGCGGGGCTGGAAGAAGAGGTGGCGCGGCTGGTGGAGCGCGCCCGGCAGGGCGTGCTGGAGCGCCTCGACGTTCTCAAGGGTATGCTTACTCCCTTCACGCGCGACGTCGCTTTTCTGGATGAGGCCCGCGCCCAGATGGAAGGCGGCCGCTTCCCCGACCTTTCGTCCCTGGAGCGCAGAGTGGAGCAGCTCATATCGGAAGCGCGGGACAAGGCGCGGCGAGAGTTGCGCTCGCTGCGCGCCTCCGCCGAACGCCTGCGCGAGCTGGGCGGCGAGGAACTACTGGCGCAGGTTGCCGAGGCGGAATCGGCGCTGGAACAGAAGATTCCCGACCTGACCCCCCTGAAGGAGAAGCTGCAGGCTCTCCTGGAAAAGCGCGAGTCCTGGCGGCGCGAGCTTGATCAGCGGTACCAGAAGGTGCGCGAGCGTTTCGAGGTGGCGCGGGCCGTAGGCGGGGAGACCGCCTATCGCGCCCTGACGCTGCTCAACTTCCTGGAGAAGGGCGCGCGGCGGATAGAGCGCTTGGGCACCAGCGGTCTGGTCGAGATGGAGAAGTCCCTGAACGAGGCCGAGCAGCTAGTGACCCAGCTGGAGCAGGAGTATTCCGCTGCCAAGGAAGTGGCCGAACAGCTCTCGGGCAACGAACTTAACAACCTGCTCGACGTATTTGAATCCCCTTCGGAACCGGCGCTCGCCGTGGAGGTCGAAAAGGGCGAGATGGAGCCGGTAGCGCCCGAGCCGTCCGCCGGAGCCGCACCCGCGCCCGGGCTGCGTCCCGGAGCTCCCGCAGCCCGGGAAATCGGCGATGAAAGCCTGGCCCCCTTCGACGTTCGCGGCGTCCTCTGGGCGACCTGGCTAGAGGACCGGCCCCCGACCGGCCTAGACACCGGCCTTACCCGTGATCTGCTGGCCGATCTGGACCTTCTCAAGGAGGAGGCGGGGGCGCAGTCCCTGCGGCTGACGGTGCTCACGTTTCCCGGCCACGTGTTCCTGGTTTATCACGAGGGGGAACGCCATCTGGTAATCCTTGCCGAGAAATCGTTGCTTTCGCGGCTCATCACCACTATCCGCCGCCACTTTTCCACCCCGTCTTGATCACGATCACCCTTGGCGACGAGAACGACACCGCCCGTCTGGCCAGCTTGCTGGTGCAGCACCTGCCAGCGGGCAGCGTCGTTTTACTCAAGGGGCCCCTGGGTGCCGGGAAGACCACGCTGGCGCGCCATGTGGCCCGAGCATTGGGTTTTACCGGCCGGGTCACCAGCCCCACCTATACCCTCATCCATACCTATCCGACGCCCGGAGGAACGTTGCTGCATGCCGACGTCTACCGGTTGCCCGATTCGGCGCAACTGTGGGAGTTCGGCCTGGAGGAGGCGCTGGAGGATGCGCGCCTGGCTTTGATAGAGTGGGGCACGCCCGAAATTCTCGTAGCCGACGTGGAAATAGAAATCGAGATCACCGAAGATGGCACCCGCCGGTTACGTTTGGCTGCGCTCGAGCCGGAATTGAAGGACGTCGTGGCGACCATCGAGCAGGCCATGCGCAGGGGGCGGGGCTAGCGCCGGGTATTTACGCTTTGGCATGGCGGCCCGGTTTGAAATACGGGCCGGGCGCAGAGCGGGGTTACATCGGCAGCAGAGGCACCTCGAAGCGCGCCGGGGCGGTGAGTACGTCCACCCGCAGCCCGTGCACCGCTGCCGGCGCCTGCCGAACTTCCGAGGCATCTATCAGCGCTATCCTGCCGGCTACCACCTCGGCCTGCCCAGCGGGTCCTACCAGCACCGCCGAGCCCTGCTCGAGCCCCAGCCCCAGCAGGTCCGGACGACCGATGACCACCTCGCTAAGGCGATGAAATGCGCCAGCCCCCTCGAAGCCGCCCTGAACAGCCAGACCGGGCAGCAAGCCCAGCCCGTAGCGCACTGCTGCGGTTTCTGTGGTGCCCCCGGGCACGGCGCTGCCCAGCAAGGGCGACGCTTCCAGGGCTGCCGCTACCACGCCACCGCGGCGGTGCACCATGGCCAGGGCCTGAACCAGCCGTGTTCCTGCAATCAGTTCCATCAGACGCTCCCCGCTTTCATCCGCCAGCAGCACCAGCGGCGTTTCCGCCACCTGTTCCGCGATGCGCGAGTCCATGGCCTGCTCCCGCTGCGACAGCGCCAGCACCGCGGTATGCCGGGCTCCGTGGCTGTGAAAGATCTCGCGCCACGCCTCTACGAGCGACAGTATCTCCCTGGGCGTAACGAAGAGCACCACCCCTCCCGACTTTTCCAGGAGGAGCGACTCCGCGGTGCGGGTTTCCCCGCGTAGCGGATCCGCACGTCCGAGCAAAGCGAACCATCCTGTCTGCCGCATAGCCGTCCTCCAACTTCATTTTAGCGAAACCGCATAATGCAAAATATAACGTATTATTATACGCGCCAACACCGATTTCTCATGCATAAAACGTGTTCCTATGCTAGTGTGAAGCACGTGACCACCGAAGCCCGGAGCGCCCCCAACAAGCGCGACATCATCCTCGAGGCCACGATCCGGGTCCTTCGCGACCGCGGCCTTTCCGGGCTCAAGGTAGAGGAAGTAGCAAAAGAAGCCGAGGTAGGTAAGGGCACGGTATACCTGTATTTCGAGGACAAGCAGGATTTGCTCAAGGCTCTCGTCGAGTACCATACGATGCGTTTTTACAACGATGCCGCGGCCATATCCGAAGAAAACCGTTCCTTCCGGGAGCGGCTAGAGCGCTTGCTTGCGCGCCGCATCGATTTCGTGGCCGAGTGGCGCGGTCTCTGGGCGGCTGTAGCGCGTGAAGCCGATCCCCAGGGCCAGCAGGCCTGGCTCACCGGCCTTCACCGGCGCTATCAGGGCATCCTCGAACGCTTCATCGCCAGCGGCATCGCCAGTGGTGAGCTGCGCCCCGAGCTGAACGTTCCCCTTACCGCTGCGGCACTAGCCGCTTTCGGTTGCAACCCCCAAATAGATTTCCCCCGCGAGGCCTACGTGCGGCAGCTCGCTGAGGTCTTCATGAAAGGAGTATGCGTGTGAAAGAATACCGTCCCGGAGACAAGGTGGTCCTGCCCCCGTACGGCGTCGGTGTCGTGTCTGGCATTGCCCAGCGCACCGTGGCCGGCATCGGCCGCTCTTACTACCAGGTCGAGTTCCCCGGCTCCCGTTCCAAGGCGTTCGTGCCGGTCGAGTCGCCCCAGCAAGTGGGTTTGCGACCGGCGCTGACCCGCGACGAGGTGCCCCAGATTCTCGAACATCTCAAACATGGCCAGCTTCCCCT
>Ga0256835_1000790_pt1 | contig 21009 bp, 21 predicted proteins | sample PIR30metaG_FD_185972 | JGI IMG/M metagenome (GOLD analysis project Ga0256835, IMG submission 185972) | Hydrothermal vent microbial communities from East Pacific Rise, Pacific Ocean - PIR-30 | ecosystem: Environmental > Aquatic > Marine > Hydrothermal vents | place: Pacific Ocean: East Pacific...
GGGAAGGCTTCGCCCTCAAAGACCTTCACGAAAAAGATCCCTCCGGGCTTGAGGAGCTCCTCGGCATAGTATAAGGCCCTTTCAGCAAGGGCCACGGACCGGAAGTGGTCTCCGGAGCGGTCTCCAGTAGTCTTGGGGGCCATGTCACTCAAGACCACGTCGAATTGTTTGACATCCGCCTTCTCCAGGATCTCCTCCGGGCTGATTTCGAAGATGTCTTCCTGGAGGAAGAGAAAGCGGGGGTGGGAGATCTTTACCGGGTTGAGATCGATCCCCACCACCAGGCCCTTTTTGCCCACCCTCTCCAGGGCGTATTTGCTCCAGGAACCCGGGGCGGCGCCCAGATCCAGGACTTTCTGCCCGGGTCGCAGGAGACGGTACTTCTGATCCGCCTCCTTGAGCTTGTAGACCGAGCGGGCGGGGTATTTTTCTTCTTTGGCGCGTCTGGCGTAATGGTCTCGCGGTTTGTAAGCCATAGAGACAGCCTAAAGCCGATTGCCCTGGGAGGCAAGCCGCCGAAAAGGGGCTAAAATATGGGGCATGCATTGCAGCATCCGTCATCAAGGGCAGGCCTTTGAAAAGAAGCCCCCTTTGCTCCGCGTCCAGGATGTGCGCAAGAGTTTTCGTGGCCTTGAGGCCCTGAAAGGGGTCTCCTTTGAACTCTTCCCCGGGGAGATCCTGGGGCTCATCGGTCCCAACGGGGCGGGAAAGACCACGCTCATCAATCTCATCACCGGTTTTCTTGCGCCTGATACGGGCTCCATCCGTTTTGCCGGAGAGGAGATCACCGGTCTTGCGCCGGAAGAGATCGCAAGGAGGGGAGTCCTGCGCACCTTTCAGCACATTCAGATCTTTTCCGGGCTCTCGGTCTTTGAAAACGTCCTCCTGGGGCTTACCCGGCAGACGAAAAGGAGATTCTGGCACGATCTTTTCGGCCTGAAAAAAGGCCGGAGCGAGGAAGCCCTCTTCAGAGAACGCGTGGAGGAGATCCTTGCCCTTTTCGGGCTTGAGAAATGGGCCTCCTTTCCGGCGGAGTCTCTCCCCTATGGCGAGCAGAGACGGGTGGTGCTGGCCCGGGCGGTGGTCTCAAACCCGCGCCTCCTTCTCCTGGACGAACCGGCGGCAGGGCTTTCCCCTAGAGAGGGAAGAGAGCTGGTCTTCCTCCTCAAGAATCTTAAAAGAGACGGCTTCAGCGTGCTCCTTGTGGATCACGACGTGGAGCTGGTGCTTGAAGTGTGTGACCGTGTGATCGTCCTGGCCTTTGGAGAGCTGATCGCCGAAGGCCCACCGGCCCTGATCCGTGAAGACCAGCGGGTGCTTGAGGCCTATCTCGGGGAGGAACATGCTGCGGGTTGAAGGGCTTGAGGTCTCCTACGGCCACATCAAGGCCCTGAAGGGGGTTTCCCTTGAGGTGCCGGAAGGCAAGCTCTTTGTCCTTCTGGGGCGAAACGGGGCAGGGAAGAGCACCCTTCTGCTCTCCCTGGTGGGGCTCATCAAACCCGCGGCTGGAAGAATCTTTTTAAACGGTGAGGAAATAAGCAAACTACCTCCCTGGCAGAGGGTGAAGCGGGGCCTTGTGCTGGTGCCGGAAGGGAGGCGAATCTTCCCCTCTCTGACCGTCAAGGAGAATCTGGAGCTCGGGGCCTTTTCAGCTCCAAAGGGGGCGGCCTCGAGATTGGAAGAAGTCCTGGAGATTTTTCCGGCCCTCAAAGAGCGGCTTCTTTTCCCGGCCGGGGCCCTTTCCGGAGGGGAGCAGCAGATGCTCGCCCTGGCAAGGGCCCTTATGAGTAACCCGGAAGTTATGCTCCTTGACGAACCTTCCATGGGGCTCGCTCCCAAGGTGGTGGGCGAAATATACCGCATTCTTGAGAAACTCAAGGGGAGCCTTACCATCTTTCTGGTGGAGCAGAACGTGAACCGGGCCCTCTCGCTGGCAGACCGGGTCCTTCTGCTGGAAAGCGGGCGTCTTTCCGCCTCCTGGGACAGGGAGGAAGTGGATCTCAAGCACCTTGAGGCCGCCTATCTCGGGGAAGAGAAATGACGATGATGGTCCCGGCCCAGGTAGAAATTGAGCCAGGAGGAAGTGCCTGTCAGGCCCCAGTCCCGCGGAGGGATGAAACCTTCTTTGAGTTCTTCCTCTTGCCCCAAGGCTTTTAGGCGTTCATAAACACGCACGTAGAGGCATCTTTTTTCCGGATAGACTTCGCAGTGGCCGTCCTGGCTTCCGCCACAGGGGCCGTTCAAAAGCCCCTTGGCGCACTGACTCTGGGGGCACAAAAAGGCCATTTCTCCCAGGGTGCAATCTCCACAGCGTTCACAGTCGAAGAGGAGCTGCTTCATGGTGTATTCGAAGCGGGTGAAAAGGGGCTCAAAGCGGGAGCCAGCGATCTTCTGGGCGAGTCTTTTGGCGTGGGGATAAAGCCCCTTTCCGGGCTCAAAGAAAAGGTCGTGTATGAAGAGGTTCAAAAGGAGTGAGAAAGGGGCCCGGGAGGCGTCGGCCCTTTCGTTTCGCTCCCGCAGGTTGAGGCCGGTTTCCGGGTCCTTGCGGAAGAGATAGAAGGTGTCCGGCGGGGAATCCTGAAATTCGGGCACGAATTCCTGCCAGCGGGGGGCAAATTCCTGAGCCTTTTCCAGGAGAAAAACGATGTCTTCGTAGACGGGTTTGGCCCCGCAAAGGTGGACCCCTTTGTAGCCCATACCCTGGAGCACGGCGATGAGTTTGGCCGCCCTGATGAGAGCGGCTCTGGGGCCCAATTTTTCTTCTTCCTCTTCGACCCGGGCCAGAAAATCGCGACTTATGCGGACTCCGGGCACGACCCCGCGGAAGATGATCCTGGCAAGGCGGCGATCCATCACCAGGACGCTTCCGAGGAGGGGCACTTTGAGCCCTTCTTCTTCCATGTAGAGGAGGAGTTCGTGAAACTTGCGGGCGTCGAAGCCCACCTGGGTGATGATGAAATGGGCCCCGGCGGCTATTTTGCGGTGGAGCTTGTAGTACTGGGGGAGGAGTTCGGCCTCGTAGCGTTTGAAGGGTGAGACCACACAGCCCTTGAAAAAGGGCATGGGGGGTAGCTTCACCCCTCCACCCGGGGCCTCCTCCGGGAGCACAAAACCTTCCTCCATGGCGCTTATGAGACGGAGGAGGTGGACGGCGTCGAGGTCGAAGACGGGCTTGGCCTTGCCCATGAAGCCGTAGCGAGGGTAATCCCCGGTGATGATGAGGAGGTTGTGCAGGCCCTCACGGTCGCGGGCAAAGAGGGTGCTCTCGATCTGGTTGCGGTTCTTGTCTTTGCAGGAGAAATGGAGGATGGGGTCAAGGCCACGGGCCTTGATCTCCCGCCCCAGGACCTCCGGAGAAAGGGCCGGGTGCCCCCCGGCGTTTTCCGTGATGGATACCCCGTGGAGTCGGTCATCTGAAGAAGCCTCTTCCAGAAAGCGGATGATCTTGCGGAATTGCCGCGCCCTCGTGGAGCGGCCCGGAACGAGCTCGTAAGTGACGGTAAAGGCTCCATCTCTCGCCAGAGTTTCGCGGAAAGAAGGCTTCTGCCCCATCAATTTTCTCCCGTGAGACCGAGGCTTTTGAGCTTGCGATGGAGGTAGCTCCTTTCGAGGCCAATGGCCTCCGCGGTCTGCGAGATGTTTCCGCGGTGTTCGGCAAGCTTGCGCCGCAAAAATTCCCTCTCAAAGAGGCTTCGGGCCTCCTTGAAGTTGGCACATTTGAACCAGGGGTCCTCGCTCTGGGGGGCAGGGCTCGTGGTGGAGACGATCTCGGGTGGCAGGTCCTCGAGGCCGATTATGTCTCCCTGGCTCATGATCACGAGCCTCTCGATGAGGTTTCGCAGCTCCCGCACGTTTCCCGGGAAGGGATAGCGACGGAGGGCTTGCATGGCCTCTTCGGAGAGACGCTTGCGCCCCAGGCCCGAGTGTCTTGCCAGCTCTTCGAGGAACTCCTCCGCGAGGAGGGGGATGTCTTCCGGCCGTTCCCGGAGGGGTGGGATCCTTATCGGGACGACGTTCAGACGGAAGTAGAGGTCCTCCCGAAAGCGGCCCGCTTTGATCTCTTCCCGGAGATCCTTGTTGGTGGCGGCGATGACTCGCACGTCCACCTGGATGGTCTTGGTGCCCCCTACCCTTTCGAAACACTTTTCCTGCAGCACCCGTAGCACTTTGGCCTGGGCGGAGAGGCTCATGTCTCCGATTTCGTCGAGAAAGATGGTCCCCCCGTGGGCCAGGTCGAACTTTCCCTTCTTGGTGGCATGGGCCCCGGTGAAGGCCCCCTTTTCGTGACCAAAGAGCTCGCTTTCGATGAGTTCGTCGGGGATGGCCGCGCAGTTGACTGCCACGAAAGGTTTTTGGGCCCGGCGCGAGAGCTGGTGGATCATCCTCGCCGCCACTTCTTTGCCAGCGCCTGATTCTCCGGTGATGAGGACCGTGGCGTCGGTGGCCGCCACTTTGCTTATCTCGCTTTTTACCTTTTCGATGAGCGGGCTTTGGCCGGTAAGCCCCCTCCCGGTGAAGTGGGCCTTGAGGCGGATGTTTTCCTCTTCCAGGGCCCGGAAGCGCAAGGCGTTGGTCACGGTGACCACGACCCGGTCGTAGGAGAGAGGCTTTTCGAGGAAATCGAAGGCCCCCAGCTTGATGGCCTGCACCGCCATCTCCACGGTGCCGTGCCCCGAGATCACGATGACGGGCAGGGTGGTCTTTTCCTGGCGCAGACGTTTCAGAAACTTGAGCCCGTCCTCATCCGGCAGCCAGACGTCCAGAATGAGCAGATCGGGGTTTTCCTCTTTGAGCTTGAGGGCCCCTTCCGCGGCGCTGGCAGCCACAGCCACCTGGTAGCCTTCGTCCTCCAGGATGTCGGAGAGGCTCTCGAGGATGCTTTCTTCGTCGTCGATGATGAGGATCTTGGCGCTCATGTCCTCTCTTTGGGGATCTCTATGATGAATTTGGCGCCGCGGGGCTGGTTCTCCTCCACCCAGATCCGCCCCCCGTGTTCCCTCACGATGGAATTTACGATGGCAAGCCCCAGCCCGCTCCCTCCGTTGGCGGAAAAATAGGGCTCAAAGAGCCGATCTCGTATCTCCGGGGCTACTCCCGGCCCGGTGTCCGCCACTTCCACCCGCAGATGGCCGTTTTGCTGAGAAAGGCGCACGGCGATCTCACCCCCGCCGGCCATGGCGCGAATGGCATTGTCAAAGAGGTTCAGGAAGACGCGTTTCATCTGTTCGCGGTCAAACAGGGCCTGGGTGTCGCCGTTCTTCTCCACGGAGAACTTTATTTCAGGGTGCCCCTCGCGGTAAAGGTCTATCACCTCGTGAATTATCTGAAGGAGATCGGCGCGCTCGGGCTTGAGGGCCGGGAGTCTTGCAAAGGCGGAAAACTCGTTCACCAGGTGTTTCAGTTCTTCCACCTGCTTTTCGATGGTGGTGGTGCAGCGGTCCAGGATCTCCTGGTTTTTCGGGTCCAGGAGCTCAAAGAGCCTGCGGCGCAATCTCTGGGCGGAGAGCTGGATGGGGGTGAGGGGGTTTTTCACCTCGTGGGCGATGCGGCGCGCCACTTCCCGCCAGGCGGCCAGACGCTGGATGCGCTCCTTTTCGGTGATGTCTTCGAGAAGACAGAGAAAGCCGAGCTTTTCTCCTTCTTCGGTCTCGAGCTGGGTGATGGTGATGGCGAGAATCAGGAGCTTTTCTCTTACCTTGACCCGGACGGGCTGTTGGATGATCTTCTGAGGGTTTTGCCGGGCCGCGTCCAGGAGCTCCTGGGCGGTTTCCTGATATTCCTGCGGGAGCACCTCGGAGATCTTGCGTCCGATGAGCCTCGAGGGCGGGGCCCCCAGGAGTTTGGCTGCCAGGCGATTGATGAGGGTGATGCGCTCTTCGTTGTCAAGGGCTACCACCCCTGCGGTAACATTGGCGAGGACCGTTTCGAGATAGGAGGTGCGCCGTCGCAGTTCCTGGTTGGCCTGGTGGAGGGCCGCGGTGGTCTCTTCCACCTTGCGCCGGTATTCCCTGAGTTCGGCGGTCATCCGTCGAAAGGCCCGGATGAGTTCTCCCACCTCGTCTTCTGATTCTGGCGGAAGCTCGACGTCAAAGTTTCCGTTGGCGATCTCACTGGTGGCCTGGGCCAGGGTGTGGACGGGCTCGGTTAGCCGCCTTGCGAAGCGCAGCCCGAACCAGATGGCCACGAAGATGGTAAGAAGGGTCACCAGGAGGAGCATCAGGAGCAGGGAGGACTTGAGCGGGGCCTTGAAGAACTTGAGCTGCTGGTAGGTCTCCACGCCCTTGCCGACCTCGCTGATGAGTTTTTCGATCCCGGGATCAAGAAAGGTCCCGGTGGCCACGGCCACGGGCTTCCCCTGGTATTTTGCCGGGATGAAGATCCTGAGGAGGACTTTGTCTTTCAGCTTGCTGATCTCGCTGGCTGCCTCCCCATCTTCCAGGACTTTTTTGAGCAGGGAGGGGGGCACACCGAGGCGAATGGAGGGCTTTTCTTTGTAAGCTCCCTTCAGGAGGCGGCCCGAGGCCCCGTAGACCTCTAGGCTGTCAAGCCGGAGGCGTTTCCGCCATTCCTTTAGCCGCTTGGACCGCAAACGCTTGGTCTTTTTGAGGTAGCGCTTGATGAATTCGTCCGCCTTTCCCGTGAGCTCCCTTTCCTTTTCCTGGTAGATGGACTGGGCCTCGAGGAGGGCTTCCTGAAGGCTGCGATCAAGGTTGCTGCTGAACCAGAATTCGAGGCTCGTGTCGATAAACTTGAGGGAGACCAGGAAGAGAAAGACCGTGGGAATCAGGGCCAGAAAGAGAAAGGCCACGGCGATGCGCGTTCGGAGCCTTTCGGCAAGTCTCCCCTTGGGCCGGTCGAGGAAGATCTTGAGGACGTTTCGGATGACGAGATAGGCCACCAGGAGGAGCAGGATGGCGTTCAGATGGAGGAGCGCATAGGCCAGGAGGTTGGCTTCTCCGGAGGGAATCTCCTTGAAGGCCTTGATCTCGACGAAGATAAGGGCTCCCAGCAGAAGGAGAGCCAGTAAAATGATGGCGATCTCGCGCTTTCTCTTGCGCCTTTCGGCAATCTCTGGTGCGGAGGTCATGGATTATTCCGGTAACTTGAAGCGCACGCAAACCCAGTCTGACTCTATTTTACCGCCCCGGAAGAGAAAGCGTAAGACGCGGGAGGTGAGCCCCGGGCTAACCTTCTGATAGATTATGGCCTTCACCCTGAGGCGATAGGATTTCCCCCTTTCGAGGGAACTTAGTGGAAGGAGGGGAAGGGCTTCCACGTCTCCGGCAAGGGCCAGAGCTTCCTCCAGGGAGGGGACGTTCTTCGGAGGATAGGGGAGCCCCACGAAATACACCTGGTAAAGGTTTTTGACGGCGTTGTAGTAGACCTCCCGGACCACTTCGTGGCGCAAGATGGTCTTGTCTCCCCGAAATCGCCGTATCTTCTTGAGTTCTATGAAAAATCGCAATTCAAAGGGAATTCCATGGTGGAGAGCTTCGTCGAGCTTCTCCACCGGGACGTCTACCAGCCTCCAGGAACAGACCAGATAGCCCTGGTGCGTTCCCAAAGTAAGGTCCTGTATCTCCAGGGCGAGGGCAGAACCTGCCAGAAGCCCCCAGAGCAGGAAGCCCAGCAAGATTTTTGGCCATTTACCAGTATTCTTTGACAATGACTTCCTCTAAAGGTTTGCGCGACGAGCGCTGATTTCGGTGTTTGGGGTGTCCCAGAGCCACTACCGCCATAAGGTCCAGGTTTTCCGGAAGAGAGAGGGTTTGGCGCACCAGGTCGGCGTTCTTCAGGATTTCTCCGAGCCAGACGGCGCCAAGCCCCAGGGCGTGGGTGGCAAGGAGCATGTTTTGGATGCAGGCTCCCATCGCCTGATGGTCTTTCACTTCGTGGTACATGGCGTCTTTGTCCACAAAGACGGCGATGACCACCGGAGCCCGGCGGATGATCTCCCCGTAGCGGGTGAGCTGGGCCAGGGCTTCTCTCTTCTCGGCGTCCTGAACGATGACGAAACGCCAGGGCTGGTTGTTGAGCCCCGAAGGCGCCCAGGTGCCAGCCCGGATGATCTCGTAGATGGTGTCTTTTGGGATGGGCTCGGGGGTGTAGTCCCGTACGCTGCGCCGGCTATAGATGGCTTCAAGAACCGGATTTTGAGAGCGGGGTCTTTCCATTTTGGGTCTCAAAGACCTCCTTCTGGGCCAGTATTTTCTGCCTTATTTCCTCAAGAAGGCCGTGATCGTCAAGATAGGAGAGCCTGCCTTCTCGGCCCTTGAGGCGGGAGGCAAGGCCAGCGGCGAGAAGCCCCACGTTGATGGCGTCCATTACAGCCCGGTCGTCAAAGATGGCCTTGTTGGCCTGGCGTGAGTAAGCGTGGGCCCAGGGTGGAACGATGGCCCCCATGGCGTTCAGGACGGTGAGGAGATAGCCTCCGGCCAGGGTGAGACCGGCGTCCGCCCCCACGGTGATGGCCCCCACGATTTTCCCTTCCATGTAAGAAGGTTCGCCGTAGGCCACCATGTTTTCGAGGCAGGTCATGCGGTCGATGAGGTTCTTCAGGAGCCCGGAGGGGGCATACCAGTAGACCGGGGTCCCGATGAGGAGCACATCGGCCTGATTTATTTCGATGAGGAGCTCCTTTCCGTAATCGTCGAAGATGCAGGGAAAACGGCAATTGGGTTCTTCATCCTGGATACAGCCCTGGCAGGGCTTGATTTCACCGTCGTAAACGCTCAGGAGCTTGGTCTCCGCACCTTCTCTTTGGGCCCCTTCCAGAGCGCATCGCAGAAGTTGCCCGCTTCCGCCAAAGGGATGGGGTGAGCCAAGGATACCCAGCACTTTGAGAGCCATTTATCTCAGGACCTCCTGCCAGAATTTGGGTAACGCGAAAGAGGCGCGGTGGACATCGTGGTCGTAATACTTGGTTTCCGAAGGTAAGGCCCTCTGGGGCTGACGGGGATCAAGCCCCGGGGCCCGCAGGATGTAAGCGTTGTCTCCTCCGAAAGAGGGAATATCCGCCCGGTAGCAATAGACTTCTTCTTTGCCGTAGACCTCCACGAAGGTGCGATAGGTCCATTCGAGGACGTTTTTCATGGTGAAAGGGGTGGCGGCTTGCTGGACGACGAGCCCTTGTGGGGCAAGTTTCTGGAGAAGACGATGAAAATCGGTGCTGAAGAGACTGTGAGAAAGTTCGATGGGGCTTCCTTCCGGGGCAATGTCGGGATCGGTGGAATCGATGATCACGAGATCGAAAAATTCCCCCTTCTGGACGAGTTCCTCCACCAGTTTGTAGGCGTCTGTGATGAGGATCTTGAGCCGTGGATCCTCTTTGGAAGGCAAAAGCTCCGGGAAAAATTCCTTCACCACCTCGGGAACGCGGGGGTCGATGTCCGCGATGATGATCTCTTCGAGGTCGGGATATTTCAGAAGCTCGCGCGCCGCACCAAAATCTCCTCCCCCACAGATGAGAACTTTCTTTATTTCACCCTCGGGGCGGCACTGCACGGGGATGTGGACCAGGGCTTCGTGGTAGATGAATTCGTCTCTGGTGGTGAACTGCAGGGTGCCGTTCAGAAAGAGGATGCGCCCCCAGAAGACGTGCTCCATCACGTAGAGAGTTTGCGGGCCGCCTTCGGAGTGGATGATATCCCCGTGATAGACGTAGAAAAAATCGTGCTGAACCGGTTCCCCGAGGATTAAACGAATACCTTTTCCTTCTGTGGGAAGGGAATCTTCCATGATCGCCATTTTTTGCCTCCTAGAGCTTCTAAGGAAAGATAGCCCAAGCTTTGCGGGGAGAAAAGTTTTTTTGTTGACAGCTTCATGAGAGTTTTTGTAAGTAAGCTAAAGGGCTTCGGCAGCGTTATTTTGGGAATCTATCGCTAAGAAATCCAGATATCCTGCGAAAAACGACGTTTTTAGCATTAAAGTCGGAATAGCTAGATTTTAAAAATTGCGCCTTTGGGTTTATAAAGCTGCTAGCTCAAGTAGTGACTTTAGGAAATACTCGAAACACAAATTTTAAGGAGGTGTCCGATGTCGAGGTTTCTAATTCAGCGTCCTTTGCCTCACGGAGGCAGGTTGGTTGAGAGGGTTATCACCGACAAAGAAGCTGCCAAAAAGATGATTCGCGGTTGTCCCTCTTATGACATTAAACCAACCCTTCATTTCGAAACCGGCGTGCCGGTACGCAACGTATACCGCGAGATTATGTCTATCTGCTACGGCTTCTTCAGCCCGGTAGAGGGCTCCATGAAGCAGGCCGAAGTGGAGCGCATCCTTAAAGAGCGCCGTCTTCTGAACGAGTGGATCTTCCCGTATCCGCTGGTCTTCGATATCAGCGAGGAAGATTACAGGAACTTGGGCGTTGGCCCCGGTGATCGTCTCGTTCTCAATCTCAAGGGCAAGCCCTTTGCCATCCTTGATATCGAAGAAGTCTGGCGCATCGAAGATCCTGAAGAGCTTGCTCACCTGACCTTTGGTACTCCCGAACGCAACCCCGAGGTCGTTCGCGAGCCTTTCAACAAGAAGCATCCGGGCTGGGTGATCTATCGCAGCCTGCAGCCGGTGGTCTTGGCCGGAAAGTACACCATCATCAACGAGCCCAAGCTTCGCCAGCCTTTTGATCGCTTCTGGTTCCCTCCGCGCAAGAGCCGTGAGGAGTTCGAGCGTCGCGGCTGGAGGACGGTCATCAACCACCAGACCCGTAACGTGCCTCACGTGGGTCACGAGTTCTTGATGAAGTGCGCCGCCTTCACCGGCGACGTAGAACCCTGCCACGGTATCCTGGTTAACGCCGTCATTGGCGTGAAGCGTCGTGGTGACTATCCGGACGAGGCCATCGTAGAAGGTCACGAGGCCGTCAACAAGGGTGGGTACATCAAGCCTGAGCGCCATCTTCCTTCCATCGTCCTCTGGGATATGCGCTATGGTAACCCGCTTGAGTCCTTGCTCCACGGGATCATCCGTCAGAACATGGGTTGCACCCACCACATGTTCGGTCGAGACCACGCTGCCGTAGGTGAATACTATGACAAGTGGGCCACCCAGATCCTCTGGACCAAGGGTATCCCGAGCTACGGTTTCCCCGCTCCGCCCACTGACGTGCCCTACGGCTTGGATATTCGTCCACAGAACATGCGGGAATTTGCTTACTGCCCCACCTGTAAGGAGATGGCTTACTCCGAGACCTGCGGCCACAAGCGTGAAAAGCTCTCTGGTAGCTTCCTCCGCGGTATGGTGGCCGAGGGTGTCCAGCCGCCTTCCATCATCATGCGGCCGGAAGTTTACAAGGTCATCGTCAAATGGTGGAAGCACTTCGGCTATCCGTTCTGTAACGAAAAATACGTGGTCAACAAAGAGAAAGAGCTCGAAGTGGATCTTGAGGATCTTTAAAAACAAACCTTTTGGAGGAGGTTAAAAATGGGCGAATATTTCATTGTAGTACTTTTAGACGACTACCGGATGAGCAAGATCCGGGGCACCGGTTTGGAGGAACATATTAAGTACATGTTTGGCGGTGAGCTCCGCCTTCTGGAAGTAAAAGTGCCGGAGGAGCTCAAAGATCGCATCCTCCAGGAGTTTGAAACGGCTCGAGTGGACTCCCGTGGGGCCATCACGGACCTTCCCGTAGCCTTCATGCGGGAGCTCTTCAACCAGATCGTAGAGAAGAAGTCTCTCGGTCCGGAAGTGGTGGAAGCCGTTCTCCAGAAAGTCGACGAAATCAAGAAGGCTGCCGAGAAAGAGTCTGAATACCTCCCGCCTCCAGAGATCGACTAATCCGTCTTCACAAAGGCCGCCCGTACGGGCGGCCTTTTCTTTTCCATGATAAAAACAGGCCTCGCAAGACTCTCCCAAGGAGAGGCACATGCCTTTCTGAAAGGCAGGCGTCTGGGGCTGCTCACGCACCAGGCCGCTGTTTTGCCCGATTTCACCCCGGCGCACGTGGTTTTGAAAGAGCTTTTCCCGCGGGAACTGCGCCTTCTCTTTGCCCCGCAACACGGCCTTTTTGGAGAAGCGCAGGCCAATATGATCCCTTCGGCAGATTTCGTGGAGGATGAGACGGGGCTCGGAGTCGTGAGTCTTTACGGCCCCCGGCTTGCCCCCGGGGCCAAACACCTGAGAGAGATAGACGTGCTGGTGGTGGACCTCCAGGACGTGGGCTGCCGTGTCTACACCTACATCTGGACCCTTTTTTTGGCCCTCAAAGCCTGCGAAAAAGAAGGAGTGGAAGTTCTGGTCCTCGACCGCCCCAACCCCATTGGTGGGCGAAGAGAAGGGCCACTCCTTGAGGAGGAATTCCGCTCCTTCGTGGGGCTTGCTCCCCTCCCTTTGCGTCACGGGCTTACCATCGGAGAGGTGGCCCTCTATTTCAGAGCCTTCCTGGGTCTTTCGATTCCGGTTCACGTCCTTCCTCTGGAAGGCTGGAGACGATCCATGCTCTTTCCTGAAACCGGGCTCCCCTGGGTTCCACCGTCACCCAATATGCCCTCCTTCGACACAGCGCTGGTCTATCCCGGGCAGGTGCTTCTGGAAGGGACGAACGTCTCCGAGGGGCGGGGGACGACCAGACCTTTCGAAGTGTTTGGAGCCCCCTGGCTTGTGGAAGAGAAGGTCCTGGCAGATCTGGCCGACCTTCCCGGGGTTTCATGGAGACGGATACAGTTCGTCCCGTGGTACGACAAATGGGCCGGAAAAACTTGCCGCGGGTTGCGGCTCTTCGTCCTGGATGAGTCCGGGTATCGATCCGTGTGGACTACTCTTCTCTTGCTGGATACGATGGCCAGAAACTTTGCCGCCTTTTCCTGGCGGCTACCACCTTACGAGTACCAATGGCACAAGCTACCTTTTGACATTATAGTTGGAACGAAAAACATCCGAGAGATACTCGGACGCGGTGAAAGGACGCTTTTGAAGGAAATTTTGGAGACAGGGCTTGCTGAATTTGAAGAAGAGATAAGGCCTTTTTTCCTGTACCAAGATGCCGAAGAATAAAAAGAATGCCTCCAACAACCAGAAAGAAGGCGAGCAGAAAGTTTTAGAACCCAAGATAACGCGCTTCAAGTCCAACAAGGAACGGGTTAAAACCCTCCTTTCCCAGTTCAAAAAAGACGATCGGGTTCTGATCCTCATCTGGGCAGATCCGGATTCCATGGCCAGTGCCCTGGCAATGAAACGCCTCATTCGTTCGAGGGTCTCGGAGGTAACGATCGCCCACGTGAATGAAATCAGACGCCTGAACAACCTGGCCATGGTCCAGCTCCTCAAGATCCCGCTTGTCAAATGGCGCCAGGTGAAGGCCAGTGACTACACCAAGAAGGTCCTCATAGACTCTCAGCCTCCACACAACGCCGAATTTCAGAAGCTCCAGTTCGACGTGGTAATCGACCATCACCCCCTGACAACCGGCTGGGACGCCCCCTTCATAGATATCCGGCCGGAGTACGGGGCGGCTTCCTCCATGATGACGGAATATCTGCGCACCCAGAAGATAAAACCCTCGGTAGTGCTGGCGACGGCCCTCATCTACGGCATCAAGACCGACACCAGCAATTTCGAGAAGGAATGCACCATCCAGGACGTACTTTGCTTCCAGTATCTTTTCAAACGCATGAACCGGCACCTTCTCCACAAGATTGAGGCCTCCGATATCAGGCGGTCGGAGCTCAAATATTTTCGCAAGGCCCTGGAGGAAGTTAAGATACGTAAACAGAGGCTTTTTTCTCACGTGGGGAAGGTCCCCAACCCGGACATCCTGGTGGTGATTGCCGACTTTTTCAATCACGTGCATGAAATCGGCTGGGTCTTCATTTCCGGAGAATATCGGGACCGGCTGGTGGTCATCATCAGGTGCGATGGTTACCGTAAAGATGCCGGAAAGCTGGCCCAGCGGGTCTTTGGTTCGCTGGGGTTTGCCGGAGGGCACCGGGAGAAGGCCCGCGCGGAAGTGCCACTTGAAAAGCTCAACAACAACGGATCAAACTTTACGACGCGGAGTCTCATCCGGATTCTAGAGAAACATTTCCGCAAATAGGAGGACGAGATGCCCATTTACGAGTATCAATGCCTGGTCTGCGGCAAGGTGTGCGATCATCTCGTCCTGAGTCGGGAAGATTTTGAACCCTATTGCAAACACTGCGGCTCCAAAGAGGTTCAGAAGCTGATCTCCCGGGTAAGGGTGCGGCTTTCTCTGGATACCAGGATCGAACGGCTGGCTGATCCCACCGTCCTGGGGGCGGTTGATGAAAACGACCCGCGGGCGGTGAAACGCCTGATGGAACGTTTCGGGGCGGAATTTGGCGAGGAACTCGGGGACGATTTCGACGAATTGATGCAGGCGGCGGAAGAAGAGATGGAGCTCGAGGCTTCCAAAGGCACAGGAGAGGGGAGTGGCCCCGCGGAAGAAGATGTTGCCACCCCTGAAACTCCTGCGGAACCTGCCACCAAGGGAGAGAATACCTCTACCGGAGAAGAAGTATGAGGTCTTCCAGAGTCCCGGTGGTAGCTCTCATTCTGGCTGGAGGCCGTGTCGACGAACTCTCTGTGCTCACCTTCTTCCGGCCCAAGGCGGCGGTCCCCTTCGGTGGTCTCTATCGGGTGATAGATTTTCCGGTGAGCAATCTCATGCATTCGGGTATCTTCATGGCCGGAGTCCTCTCCCAGTATCGCCCTTATTCTCTGATGGATCATCTGGATCATGGTCTTCCCTGGGATATGACCGGCCGGAGGCGAGGGCTTTACATCCTCCCTCCTTTCAAAGGGCGCGAGGCCTCCGACTGGTACAAAGGGACGGCGGACGCCGTATATCAGAATCTCGAATTCGTGAGACGCTGGGACCCGGAGGTGGTTCTCATCCTTTCGGGAGATCACATCTACCACATGGATTACCGGCCACTCCTCGAATTTCACCGTGAAAACCGGGCCGATCTGACCATCGCCTTCACCCCAGTGAGAGAAGAGGATGCCCCTCGTTTCGGGCAAGGGGTGATCGAAGAAAAGGGGATCCTGGGAGGCCCCCTCAAGGACTATCAGGAGAAGGTATCCCCTCCGGTATCGCATTACGCCTCCCTTACCATTTACGCCTTTCGTCCTGAAGTGCTGGAAGAGGTCCTCCTGGCCAATGCCAGAGAAGATTCTCACGAGTTCGGCCGCGATATTATTCCCCGTATGTTGGGGGCCTATCGTCTCTTTGGTTTCATCTTCCGAGGTTACTGGGGATACACCCGCACCCTTGAAGAATATTGGCAAAGCCACATGGATCTTCTCGGGCCTGCACCCAAGATAGACCTTAGAAAATGGCAGGTATGTACCAATCTGGCCCACCGCGGGGTAAGAGACCGCAAGCCCACGATTTTTGCGCCCGGGGCCCGCATCTGCGACAGCCTCTTCTACAACGGTTCCCATATCGCCGGAGAGGTGGTGCGTTCCGTCCTTTCTCCGGGAGTGAGGGTGGAAGAAGGGGCATGCGTCAAGGATTCTATCCTCCTCTACGATACCGTGGTCCGGCGCGGGGCGAAGGTGGATCGCACCATCACCGATGCCGAAGTAGTGATAGGGGAAGAGGCCCGGGTGGGCGGTGAAGAGGGTCTCACGATCATCGGCCGGCAAACCGAACTTCCGTCGGGGGTCTCTCTGGCCGGTGGGGTGACGGTTTATCCTCACCTGAAGAAAGAGGCCTTCGATTCGCGTCACTATCCTTCCGGAGCCGTCATTTCCTGATTCCTGATGGTTAAACGAAAGGTCGTGATTCAAAACGATTTAGGTCTTCATGCCCGCCCTGCCGCCAAACTTGCGGAGGCGGCCCGTAAATTCCAGGCCAAGGTTTATTTAAGGAAAGGGAGCCAGCAAGTCGAAGCAGAGAGTATACTGGACGTGCTCTCCTTGGCCTGCACCAAAGGCTCTATAATAGAGATTTGCGCCGAGGGTGAAGAGGCGGAAAGGGCCGTCTCGGAGATTGTGGAGCTTTTGACAGAGAAAATCTCATGAAGAAGCTCAAGGGGATTGGGGTTTCACCGGGGGTAGCCATTGGTCCGGCCTACATTCTGCTCACCGGCCGGATCAAGATAACCCGTCGTATCCTGAGGCCGGAGGAGGTCTCCCGGGAGATCAATCGTTTCCACCGGGCCCTCGATGAGACCATCCGCGATCTCGAAGAAGTCAAGAAACACATTCCGGCGGAGATGTCTCAGCCCCTTTCCATCATCGACGCCCATATCCTGATGCTGAAGGACCCTTCTCTCATCCGCGAGACGGAAAGATACATCCGGGAGTCCTTCATGAACGCCGAATGGGCCCTGCGAAAGGTCCTTTCGCGTTACCAGCAGATATTTTTGAGCCTGGGAGACTTTTACCTCCGCGAAAGAATCCACGATCTCGAACATCTCATCGACAAGGTGATTCTCACCCTTCAGGGGCAGAACAATCAGACCACGCTCAAGGAGCCCGCGGTCATCGTGGCCCATGACCTCTCCCCGGCAGATACCGCGCGCTTGCGCCCGGACACCACCCAGGCCTTTGTGACGGAGGTCGGAAGCAGGACTTCACACACCGCCATCGTGGCCCGCAGTCTGGGGATTCCGGCGGTGGTGGCGGTGAAGGACGTTACCGAAACCGTGAACCCCGGTGATCTCTTGATCGTCGACGGGCTTTCCGGGGAGGTGATCATAAACCCCACCCAGGAAGTGATCGAAGAGTTCCTGGATCGGCGTCTGGAGTGTCAGGAGAGGAAGGCCTTCCTTTCCAGGTTTGCCAAGGAACCGGCTATCACTCTGGACGGGCGACGGGTTGCCATCCGGGCCAACATCGAGCTGCTGGACGAAATCCCCCTGGCCCTGGAGTTTGGCGCTGAAGGGGTGGGGCTCTACCGCACGGAATATCTCTACGTTACCAGGCGGGATCTGCCCGGCGAGGAGGAACTCTATCGTACCTACCGGCAGGTGGTAGAGGGGCTGAGCCCGGAGCTCGTCACCTTTCGCACCCTTGATATCGGCGGAGACAAATTTGCCCAGGAGCTCGACCTTCCGGAGGAAATAAACCCGGCCCTGGGCCTGCGGGCCATCAGACTGTGTCTCAAGAATCCGGCCCTCTTCAGGACCCAGCTCCGCGCCATCCTGCGGGCGAGCCTCTTCGGACGCGTGCGCATCATGTTCCCCATGATCTCAGGGCTCGGGGAGCTCCATCTGGCCAAGGAGATTCTGGCTGAAGTGGCTGAAGAGCTTCGAAGGGAGGGGGTGGAGCTCAAGGAGCTTCCCTCTCTCGGGGTGATGATCGAGGTGCCCTCGGCGGTGGCCATCGCCGATCTTCTGGCCCGGGAGGTAGACTTCTTCAGCATCGGCACCAACGATCTCATCCAGTACGCCCTTGCCATCGATCGTGGAAACGAAGAGGTGGCTCACCTCTACGAGCCCCTGCATCCGGGAATCCTGCGTCTCATCAAGCAGAGCGTGGAAGCCGGCCATAGAGAGGGCATAGAGGTGGCCATGTGCGGTGAGATGGCAGGAGAGCTCTTTTGTGTGCCTCTCCTGATAGGCTTTGGTCTCGACGAGCTCAGCATGAATCCCCAGACGATCCCGGCGGTCAAAAACCTGGTGCGGAAACTTTCGTTCGAGGAATGTCAGGCGCTAGTGGAGGAAGCGCTGAATCTTCCCACCCCGGAAGAGGTCCGAGCCCTGCTCCTGGATTGGTTTGAAAAGAAAGATCTGACCCTCTTTTAGAGCCCCTTCGTCTTGAGGGTCTGAATCCTGTTTTTCATGCGATCCATGAATTGCCGCAGGTCGCTTTTGAGCTCCGGAAGCGTCTGGTGCCCTTTTGAGTAAACCTTTTGAAGCTCGCTCAACCAGTACTCGAGGCTTTCGATCTCCTTTTTGACGAGCTCTTCCTGGACTTTTTTCTTTATCTGCTCCAGGAGTTTGCGGTCGATGTTCATCTTCTCCTCCGGGTGTTTAGTTCTGCCCACCCAAAGATAAGACATGGCGAAGCCCTTTTGGAGGGGGGAGTTTGTTGTTACTTTAGGGCTAACGCCAAAGGAGGGAGTTATGAACGGACATCCCCACGGGCAGAGATCGGAGAAGGAGAAGTTCGTCCCGCGCCTGGTGGCCTGGGAGCTTACGCGGCATTGCAATCTCAACTGTGTCCACTGTCGGGCGGCGGCCAGCCGCGGCCCTTACGAGAACGAACTCACCACCGAGGAATGTTTGCGCATCCTCAAAGAGATCCGCGAGGTGGGCAATCCCATCATCATCCTCACGGGTGGGGAGCCCCTCTTGCGCCCGGATATCTTCGAGATCGCGGCGGAGGCCTCACGCCTTGGTTTTCGCCCGGTGATGGCCACCAACGGCACCCTCATTACCGATGAAGTGGTGGCCAAAATGAAAGAGACCGGCATCGCCCGGGTCTCCATCAGTCTCGATGGCGCTGACGCCCGTTCCCACGATAGCTTTCGCCAGATGGAAGGGGCCTTTGAGGGCTCGCTTCGCGGGATAGAGATGCTCCGCAAACACGGTATCCCCTTCCAGATAAACACTACGGTGACCGAGGTAAACGTGGAAGAGATCCCCAAGATCCTGGATCTGGCCCTGAAGCTCGGGGCGGTGGCGCACCACATCTTCCTTTTGGTGCCGGTGGGGCGGGGGAAAGAAATGGCCTCCCAGGCCCTTGACGCCGAGAAATACGAAAAGGTCCTCCACTGGTTCTACGAGCAGCGCGCCCGGGTTCCAAAAGGGTTTCACCTCAAGGCCACCTGTGCTCCTCACTATTACCGCATCCTGAGGCAGCGGGCTCGGGAAGAAGGCAAAGAGGTAACCTTTGAGACCTTCGGGCTGGACGCCGTTACCAGGGGGTGTCTTGCCGGAACAGGCTTTTGTTTCATCTCCCACCGGGGAGACATCCAGCCCTGTGGCTATCTGGAGCTCAATTGTGGTTCCTTGCGGGAAAGGACCTTCCCAGAAATCTGGTGGGAGTCCGAAATTTTCAACAATTTGCGAAACTTCAGGTCTTACAAGGGCAAATGTGGACGCTGCGAATACGTGCGCGTGTGCGGGGGGTGTCGGGCAAGGGCCTATGAGGCCACCGGGGACTACCTTGCCGAAGAACCCCTCTGCCTCTACCAGCCTCAAAAGAGATAAGAAAAGGGGGCCGAAAGCCCCCTTCTTTATTCGAAATACTTTTCTTCTTCGATCTCGACTCCCGCCTCTTTCAGGCGTTCGTAATCTTCTTTGAGGAGGGCGTTGGCCAGGTTACGATTGGCCAGTTCTTCTTCAAAGCTCTCCGTGGGAAAGCCCATGGCATAGTAACGATCTACGACGTATTTTTCACCGTTTACCTCGAACTCAAACCGTGCCGCCAGGATGTAGGCCTCTTTTTCTTCGAGGATCTGGGCTTCCGGGTGTATCTTTAGGATTATCGGGCGTTTCAGAAGAGTTACCCGGGCCTTGACCTTTTTTCCCTGTTTGGCCATTTCCACGATCTGGGCCAGACGATCTACGCGCATCTTTCACCTCCTGTTTTTCTTTGGATCAATATGTACGATATACGAGGAAATCAAGATTGGGCAACAGAAAGGATTTCTCTTGCACGCTGGCAATCTTCCGCGATCTGCCGCGCCAGTTCTTCTGCGGAGGAAAATTTCTTCTCGTCCCGCAGGCGGGCCACGAAGGAGAGGCAGATGACCTTTCCATAGAGGTCTCCCTCGAAATCGAAGATATGGACTTCCGCGGAGAGGTATCCGTCTCCAAAGGTGGGGTTGAAGCCGAGATTCATGACCCCGGGGAGTTTCTTTCCGTTGAGATGAACGAAGACGGCGTAGACCCCCGTCTTGGGGAGGAGCTTTTCGCGGGAGAGCTTGAGGTTGGCGGTAGGGAACCCCAGGAGCCGTTTGCCGCGGCCGTGGCCGGGGATGACCTTGCCGCAGAGTTTGTAGTAGCGCCCCAGGAGCTTGGCGGCCAGGGCCACGTCTCCCTCGGCGATCAGTTCCCGGATGAGGGTGCTTGAGACCGTGAGCCCGTCTACTTTTTGCGGGGGGATGACGGTGACCTTGAACCCGAAGCGTTCCCCCAGGAGGCGCAGAAGCTCGGTATCGCCGCGTCTCTTGCGGCCGAAGCGGTAGTCGTACCCGACGATGAGCTCTTTGATTCCGAGCCCGCGGACGAGGATCTCCTCCACGAAATCTTCCGCCTCGAGGGAGGCAAGCTCCCGCGTGAATTCGAGAAGGAGGAGGTAGTCAAGCCCCGCCTCTTCGATGAGTTTGATCTTTTGTTCCAGGGTGCAGATGAGTTTGAGGGGGATTTCCGGCCGCAGGACCTGGAGGGGATGCGGGTGAAAGGTGATGGCCACCGCGGTGCCATTCTTGGCTCGGGCCCTTTTTACGGTTTCCTTGAAAAGGGCCTGATGGCCCAGATGCACCCCATCGAAGTTGCCAATGGTGGCCACACAATAAGGGAGACTGACTGGCAGGTCTTCGCGCTTTAAGATTTGCATGGCTTAAGGGATCTCTACTTCCGCAGGGGCGAGGACATCCCCGGATTTTGGTTTGGGAAGCTGCAAGCGCCGGAAACGCCACCCCGGATGACGCAAGACCCCTTTGAAGGGGGGCTTCCCTTTGACGTTTCCGATGAGCTTTATCTTCTTGGGGTCGAAGTCTTCTTCCACCAGGATCTCTGCCCCTTCCGGAGCGTTTATCACCGGAGCAAGGTCTACCATCTCGAAGACCGCCAGTTTGAGCTTGCCGTGAATGGAGCGCACCGCTGCCCCTATCTGAGCGTCGTCGTAGCGGGAGAGGTCTTCCTGGAGGAAGTCAAGAAAGCGCCCCTCTTTCTGGAGGGCCCCCAAAAAGGCGGCGAGATAAGCCTCCGGCCCTGCCTGTGGAGGACCTTCAGGGGGAGAAGGCTTTTCTTCTTCGGCCTCCTCTGCCGGTGGTTCGGGTTCTGCCGGTAAATCCTGCGAGGTTTCAGTTTCGGTTCCCGGCAGGAGGAGGGCCGAGAGGGCTCCGCCAAGAAGGGGCAACCCCACCAGGGC